>JACLAD010001302.1_pt1 | contig 13784 bp, 6 predicted proteins | sample 8027901 | NCBI WGS metagenome assembly JACLAD01 (sample SAMN15725071, study PRJNA655200) | protist metagenome | isolation source: fluorescence activated cell sorting (FACS) single amplified genomes of... | place: Spain: Blaines Bay Microbial Observatory, Mediterranean Sea | collected 2016-07-05
AGTCTTAACTAAGCGGTGGCCAGTATCAGTATCAGTATCAGTATCAGTAACTATCAGTATCAGCAGGCAAGGCCGATATATACTAAAGCGCACACAATTAGCAATTAGGTGGAGTAGCTAAGTACTTCTAGCTTCTAACTTTTAAGTAGCAACATATATTAACTGAAGTATTTTATAGTAATTAATATTTTTGAGCTACTAACTGAAGTACTACGTACTACCTACTTCTATTATTAATAAAAATAACTAAAGTAGCTACTCCACTACTGCCTGCTGTACGTATACGCCAGGTGTACATGCTGAAATTTGAGGAAGAACTTCAGTCGATAGTAAGAATAGAGAGCTTAGAAGTAGCAGCTATTTCTCAATTAATTTTCCAGTACCCCCTGTAGCTGTCCCCATCTCTTGGAACATGCCGCTGGAGAGATCAGATCGAAAGTGTATACGCAAGTTGACACCTCCGTAGCATCTGATAACTGATTTACAGCACCACACGAAATTTTCACCGAAGCTTTTCGAGGTCCAACATTCCAACAATTTTGACCATCTGTAAATGACATTTGGTATGTTCCATCTTCATTCATTGCCAACTCTCTGTAGTTTCCGAGACTAACTTTGCCTTTATTTTCAGTATCAGTTTGATGTAAACTTCTCAGCATACACAATGAATACATAAATTTACCATCTTTTACTTCATAACATTGGTCTTTCACTGCCAGAAATTCTAAATAATCTTTGTATTTTTCGGTTTCCTCGATATACGATTTTTTATTATTAACTTCTTCTTCAGCTTTTCGTACAACCTCTTCATGATCTGTGAATTTAGTTTTTGCAGCAATAGCCTCAGATCTGGTATAAACTTTGGCGGACACTTGCTCGTTTGCTAATCTTTTTAGCTCTTCACCGATGACACATGCCTCAGGATAAGGAGCAAAACTTTCTGGGCATGATTTGACTTCATCATCTATGTGACCACCCACAGCTGCCTCCAGCTCATCAGCAAAAGAATCAAAACCATCGAAAGTCCTGTGAACAAGGTAATAACCTGCAAGAATTTCCAACACCTTGGACTGATGTCTATCTAAAACTACCTGCGATAAGAAAAATCTCACTTTTGATAGAGAAACATCGTAAACGCACATGCTACCTACACATCCTGCTTCATCAGGCTGTGAACACAATGCCTCTAATCGGAGGTCAAGAGAATGGTCAGGTCCTAATGAACATGAAGTTCTTTTTGGTTCACTATCCTCGACAGTATCTGTGGTACTATCTTCCTGACTTTCATCTTGATCACCTCCTGATGCCGTTGCTTCATCGTCATCTGGGGTACCAACGCTATCAGTATCCTCATCCCCCACAGCACCATGTTCTGAGTATCCTTCCTCGTAATCATCGTAATGATGATAAGAGGGATGATCTTCATAATCACCAACAGGCTCATCACTGTCTTCATCACCATTAACATTTTCCTCATAATCACCCTTCGCTATGATATTCATGGTTCCTCCTTCACTTACTTCCTTTAAATTTTCAGCGGTAAGTGCCAAAACATCCATTACACTACGAAGATACATCAATGCATCACTGATATCTTCAATGACATGAGCACCAATAATTTGCAAAGTATCATCTGAGATCTTCTTGATCATTTCCATTTTAGTATCACCTTGTAACTTCTCTTCAGATTCCTTGGATGATCTTAATATATCTAGCTCACTCTTCAGATCCTCTAACTTACTTTCTAATGATGGTAAAGAGGCTTGCTCAACTGTCTTCTTCTCCATCATTTTTTGAATATAACCCTCTCTTTGAGCGTATCCTGCTTTGAAATCTTTGGATAACCTTTCAAATTCGGCTCGTTCAGCTTTTGCAATGGCTTCACAAGTGTTGGGACATCTTTTTATATGGCCTTCATCAGATCCATCACAACAGTCACATATACCATCATCTACTCTGGATGAAGGGATTCCAATCACCCTATATCCGGAATTTGTACAAGAAAAATGTGAATTTGGACAAGCTGATGTACCTGGCTCATCAGAAAAGTCAGAGCAATCACAGTAACCATCATTAACGCTGCTCACTGGTATCTCTCCACGTCCATCGAAGCAACGGAATACACTTCCACCATTAAAGTACAAATTTGCTTTCGTATCAGTTATTCCTCGCATTTTATTCACTGGTTTATGTTGTGGTTCTGATGGTTGATCAGCAGGAGCTGCATTCTTATTACCAAACCATCCAGCAAAGACTAAACAACCAGGTTGTGTGAGATGACAACACATCACGAGAAAGATCAGAAGATGCACTTTCCTAATCGTCATGATGACCAAGTTCTTAAGCTTCAACTAATGTGTAAAACAATGTAGAATTCCTACGCCGTGGCACTCCACGATCTTGGATCCGGTATGAGGCTGCAGGCAGCAGGAGATGGAAATGGCTTTGATATGTGGTCGAGACATGAACTGCCTGAAATCATCAATCATTTTGTTCTAGATTCCTAGTAGGTACCTACCTACCTACCACCTGCATAAGTACCTACTAGAGGTAGGGTATAGGTACCTCCCTCCTATATATATATATATATATATATATATGAATATATGAGAATGCACTTCTTATTTTTCCTAATTTGCGATCGATGAGTACACAAATATGCATGTGTATGCTGCATTTGAAAGGAGGAATGCACGTCTGAAGTCTTGAAGATGTCTGCAGTCCCCGATCATTGCTTCGTTTTACTCATCATCCAATTTGATATGGTACTCATTTATGATACATTCACTTCATGAAGCAATTCATATCTCTGAATCTTGCGAATCTTCGTCTGGATAGTGAACACGATACACTTCATTACCTTCAGACTGTATGCGAAGACGAGGACACCAAAGTAAAAAGTGTGACATTTGAATCATCTTCTATCTTATCATTAGACGCATACGAGGTGATATTCACTCAGTTCCTACCAAAGATTCATGAAACACTCATGCACCTTTCACTGGCAAACAGCAATTTAGACGCCAAAGTTGCTGCATATGTATCGCTCCTATTGTCTTCGCAAGGTGTTCTAAACAGCATAAACTTATCTAATAACCGATTTGGTGATGTTGGAGCTGCTACTATAGCCTCAGCTTTCCACGATCAGTCTTTGCATCAAAAAACATCGTTGCTGTCGCTGTCTTCGCTTAACTTATCAGGTAACTCAATTAGTGATACTGGAGCTGTGGCATTAGCTCGGGGAATAAGCGCTTTCGTCGATCAATGCAAAGAATCTAAAAATCTGATTCCAAGTTTATCAAGTTTAAATCTCGACAACAACAAGCTCGGGGACAATGCAGCGGTATGTATCTCACAGCTCTTACGAAAATTTCCTGTAGATAGTCTTCATTTGCAAGAGCTTTCATTGAGTGGCAATAATATTCAAGAAAAAGGGATAATTACATTGTTGCGAGCTGTAGAAGTCTGCAATGAAAATTCCTTGTGTGTACTCAAGCTCTCTAACAATCATCCGACTACTGCTGTCTTACATCGGGTAGGAGACATGTATATGCAGAGCCAATCGAATAATTTGGCCCTTCAGCGCCTTGAAATAAACTTTTGTCAACAAGCTGCCAAGAAAGCCATATCTGATGATCTACTTGGATACACTCAGGCCTTAGAAAAGATACAAAAGGGCTTGAGTTCAGAGAATATGAATCTGTCATGTCTGTGTATCGGTGAACTTCAATTGGAGACATTCCAAGCTTCACTTGACCCAAATTTGAATGTTGAAGCCCGTAAAATGCTGCAGTTGGCAATAAAAATTCTAGATTCTATTGATATCATACACCATTGGACAGGGGATATCAATTCTCGATTAAATTTTGACGATGATAGCGGGGATGTCCACGATATAAATACTGGCGTAATATCAACAGAGCTAGAGGATCCATTTAGTCCTCATGCGAGACTTCCATCGATTGAAGACATCAGCGAAGACCAGCAAACCCATGAAAAAACACCCGCACACGAAAGTAAAGACGACTATCTCAAACGATTAAGAGAGCGTTCTGCAAGGAAATTCAGTGAAGTATCGGCAGATATTCAAAAACTCATCAACACCCCTGGCGCAAATTCCAATTACAAATCCAAATCTCCAAGTCGTATTAAAAGCGCACAACCAACGCCAGATATAACATTCTTTGCTGATGGGAACGAGCACGTTAAGACAGTTAATGATATTGGAATCCCGGCAGAAAGTGCTTCATGTGCTCAACGCAATATTCACAATACCACTTCGATCATGTCGCAAGTGTACAGCCAAGATACTCACTCTTCAAAGTTGCATAGCGACGAATCTTTTACTTTAACTGCGAATGAATTGAAACATATTGTAAATGATGCGGTGACAACAGCATTGGAATCTGCTCACAAAGAGTGGTTCTCAAACGTGGTTTCGCCTCTCAAAACGTTGCCACCACCATCATCATCCTCATCGGTATCACTGTTTTCCACGGGCGCTGCGATATCAAACCAAAATTATCAATCTTCCCTTGGCCTTTTCCCATCTACTCCTGTTGGGGTTGTCAACGATGTGATGACTGTAGGAGCACAAACGTCATTGAAATCAAACAAGGAGGGCACAAGAAATACTGGAACATCTGTAGAGGGAAAGGAAATTAATTCTTCAGAACTCGAGAGGAAAATTAAAGAATTAGAAACACGAATTGCTACTATAGAAAATGATTATGGTGCACTAGATAGAAAGGTAATACATTCTCCGAGCTTAGGAGTCGAAGAAAGAGGCTTCAGAGGTATCATTAAAAGACTACAGGACTTAAATGAAATTGAAAAGAGGATGGGTGCACTGGAAACTGCTGTTGAAAGTGAACACGTAAGTTCAATTCATGTGTTAGATATTTTACTACAGCAACAAACATCGCCTCGTAAGGAGCCTCACGTTGGGAAAGTGAAGAAAGAAGTATCCATAATAGAAAAGAGACTGTCGTCGACCTCCAAGAAGAAAAAAGGTCATTATTACCATTCATAGTGTAGACTTCAATTTATATTCTACTACTACTCTACTACTAGCTACTACTTTAGATAATAGTAATAAATTAATGAGCTAGCTAGTTAAGCATCCTACAATAGTAATAGAAGATAGAAGCTAGAGCTAGAAGCAAGACTAGAAGACTAGAAGTAGCTACGGACTACGGAGTACTTCTAGTCTTCTACTTCTAGGTAGAAGTAGAAGTAGAAGTAGTGCGTACCAGTACCACAGTACCACAGTACCACCACATAGCACCAGTGCCAGCAAGCAATCAACTAGAAGCGTAAAAATAGAAGCTACTACTAGTACAACATTAGGACATTATAAAAGTAGTAATTGTGAGTAGAAATAGAATTTCACCTACGGTATCAGTTACTGATGGTGCAAGAAATGTAAGAGCCCTGTGCTCCACTTATCCGAATATCTTATTTTTCAATGAAAACAACTTCTTTTCTCTCCCTGTAATTGGGTCTGCATATACCTTATGCCGTGCATCATATACCCGTCCATGCTCTTTAAACATCGAAATGTTTCTTTTAGATTTATATGCAGCAGGTTCAACATTTAGTTTCGTTCGATCAACTTTCATTCTCCATCTCAAATCTTCTTTCGTCTTGTCGCTTTTGTTATCGCCACCTGTTACCTCAGATAAGGTGTCAGCAAGTGAGTCTCCCCGCAAGATGGCACAATCCTGATTTTCATCCTCTCTTTCTCCTCCAATAACACCATTGTCAACACTTTTCAATGCAGAGGGAAATTTACCACTGACACTTCCACCAGCAAATATAGGTGCACGATTGAGCAGTTGCAAATTATTTTTCTTTCTTTCGGGAAATATGGTACATTCAAGAATAATTTTCAATGAAGGTATGTTTAATGAAGGAGGTACGGTAGTTGCTTCCACGAACGTTGTCTTGTGATATCCAGCTTTCAATAATCCAAAAACTTCAAACTTTCCTTCACCTATAAATTTCGAACCATCAAATTGTGATTTGTACAACTGCACATGAATACAATGATTCGCTACAATATGACTTGGTATCAATAAACCTACTCTTACTTGACCTTTAATTTTACCATCGATAGCCACTAAGTCACCCGCACGATGATGCTCAGACCAATCATTGAAACTGATATCATATTGCATTGATGGAATGTCATTTGGATGTAGGTACTTAGAGGAATCAATTACTTCAATGTTATCCATTTTGAATAGAAGAGAGTCACAGGAAATAGGCTGATGTTTTCCGAATGATTTTTTCAGATGTTTTTTTGTTGCCTTGTTGAAGGTTTTCTCTTTTGATTGAAATTCTCGCTTGGCTTTCCTTTCCTTCTCTAATGCTAGAGGGTCAGCCCACATAGGGTCATCATCGTAGCAATAGTGATCAACTCTAGCATTTTCGAACGGTTTCAATGTCGAGGGATAGCCTTTCAGAGGATATATAGCGTCGCTACTTCTTCCCAATGTATGTCGACGAGGTAAGTGATGATCGTAGAGAATATATTCATGGTTCTCAACCGTCGCTTCATCGAGCTTTTTCTGAAGTTTTGCAGCAAGTTTGGGGTTCATATAAGCACTGCTTTTAGTGCTGGTTGATTGTTGAGGATGATAGGCTATTGAGGTCTTTCTATGTAGATTTTCATCCAATTGATCGTATTCATCATCCTCCAGTACAGGTATATAATCCTCCATTTCTCGCACATTTACATGATGGCGTTTATACCCACCACTCTCTAAAATCAATTGTCGCTTTCGTAATTCTTTTATTCTTTCATCAAGTTGGTAACGAATTTCAGTGACATCCACTCCATGTACAATAATTCTATCGTTACTCTCTGCCTTCTCGGAGGTTTCTCTCTCTACTTCTTCCCCTTGGTCGCTCTTGTCCCGTTTGTTCTTCGTTTTCTTCTTTTTCTTCTTTTCTATTTTATCGTCATCATTTTCACTGTTCTTGTTTTCATTCTTTAGCAATTCTTTTTCTTCCTTTTGCTGCTCCTTTTCTTTCCTCTTTTCCTCTTTCTGTACTTCTAGCTTTTGAAGGTAAGCAATTTCATCCTTGTTAGTATTAAGAAAATTGTAAACTTTATGTACATCCACTACCCCCCTTCTTTGACTCACAATACTTCCTTTTTTATCATCTTTGCTTCGTTTCTCCTGTTCCTCCCTTTGTTGTGCGATGGTTTCCTTTCTCTTTTGTATCCTCTGTTCACGTTCCCTGGCAGCTATCGCACTTGGCTTCTGCTCAAGTTCTATGTGAGGTCGCACGAGATGTTTCAGGCTCAGCGCCATTTCGCTTCGAATAAGTGTCTTTTCACCACTTAGAATGGTTGGTAGTGAGACTATACACCCTGGAGCTACCTACCTACGATGAATGAATCGAGAGCACTTGTCCATCTCCTTCTCAGCGATGTTTATTATCTATGCCACTTTCTCCCAGCGATAGCAGCAGTGGAAGAATGTAGGTACCAGTCTACTTAGCCAGTACACAATACAGCTGTTGGTGTTATGTGTCCACCTTACTATTATTAGTCTGCTGGGCGGCACGACGGTATGGTACCCTGAACGCACGCTCGTGATCTGCTGAGAGAGATACTAGTAGGTATTCTTGTTTTCATCGGATCTATTTTTACTGCTGCTGCTGCTGCTCTGCTGCTCTGCTGTGTGTAGTGTCTCTGCTGCTGTCGTGTTTTAGGTAGGTACCTACCCTAAGTAGGCAAGTAGGTGGGATCGATAACTTCCTTCCTCTTCTTATATCCTCTTCTTCATCAAGCACATAAATCCTGAACAGCGAAGAGATAATGACCATCATTCTTTCTTTGACACTGATCATCCTTTTGCTGACAGTGTACTGTACTATGGCTAACCAGAAGGTTTACAGGGTATATTGCTATGGTGATTCACTTACTGCCGGACTCCTCCCAGGTGGTTCGCACTTTCCTTATGCACAAGTGTTACGTAAACAACTACAGCAGATTGATCCACATATTGAAGTGAACTTCATGGGTTTGTCTGGTTGGACTGCCAAAGAGCTACTAGAAGATACAGATTATCTTCCGAAAGCTCTGGAGGAGACTGCCTATCCTCCGATAGATCTTGTGATACTCCTTGCGGGGACAAACGATCTCGGACATAGCTTGTTGCCCATAGAAGGAGGTAAAACACGAGAAGATGAAATATTCGGCAACGTTTGGAAGTTGCATGTATTGGCTCATTCTAAAAATGCACATACTATAGCCATATCAGTTCCCGGGTCTAGATTTCAATACGTAAATGCGCAGGCGAAAGCCACATGTGGAAGGCTGAACGTCCTAATCAAATCTAAATGTGATGAAAATCCTCTGTGCACATATCTGCAATGTCCAATTGAATATAGTCCTGAAACCCCTTTGTTCAGTGAAGATGGTCTGCATTTTTCTGAAGAAGGTTACAAGCATGTGGCTCACAATTTGGTGCCTGTAGTATTGAAGGCCCTTGGAATGCAAAAGAAAGCAGATGAGTACGTTATTAATTTCGGGATGAAAGGAGGGGGAAATATGAAAGGATCAAATGTGCATGATATGGCAGCCGCATCTGGATCTGCAGTGGGTGGAATCAGCATGTGATATCTGACACCTGTCTACCGCTCAATTTCAAGTCGCCGAAATACCTTCTACTTCTACCATGTAGGTAAGGTATTTCTAGTTTCTAGATAGCTTGGTATACGTACAACTTCCTAGAAGTAGAAGTAAGTAGGTAAAGTATAGCGCTAGCGCTACTAGGTATAGTAGATAGTAGATACTTCAGTAGACAGCAGAAGTAGAAGTAGAAGCTAGGTGTTACTATTACTATTAACTATTACTATGATTACTATCACTAAAGATCATTATTACTATTAGTAACTATTACTATTTTACCTAGAAGTATCGCTATTATTATTATTATCATTATTATTATCTAGTTAAGTACTTAATTAATTAGTATTAGGTATTAGTATTAATGATAATAATAATAATATTAATATTAATTAATACCTAACTAGTTAAGCGTCCTACAACTACAACTTCATCGCTATTATTATTATTATTATTATTATTATTATCATTAGCTATTATTATTTATACTTACATGAAGTTGTAGGACGCTTAACTAGCTAGCTCAAAAATTGTATTATAATTTTTTATGATAAAATTATACTTTATTTATATGTTTCAATCGCTTAGTCCCGACTAATTAGTTGAAATACATGTCGGCCTTTTTCGTTGGGACGGATTTTTCCTCTTACCGATCTTCAGTTAGATTTTAATTCATTGGTTGTAGTCGTTGTTTTGCGTTTACTTCAAGTCGTTATTAATTACTACTTCTACCTAGCTTCGTCTAGAAGTAAAGTATTAGTATTACTTATGTATTACGCATTACTTCTACTACCTATACCTATAGTACGTACAGTAGGTGGAGTTAAGTTCTAGGAGTCATATAGAGACCATTTAGGAATTAGGTGTAACTATTGCTGCTTAAACTAGTACTAGAGTCATCACTTCATCATTCTTCTAGGACTACAGACATTTTTGTGACCATTCCTTCGGCAGAAGTCAATTGATCAATCTTGTCATACATGCCTAAAACACCCCCCGTGTGGATAAATAAAATACTTTCGCCATCCTGAATTCCAGCTTCTATTCGATTGGAAGATTGACTGAAGTAATACAAAGCTTTTCCACTATAGACAGGATCAACAATAATACCTGTGGTCATCGAGACTCTTTGTATGAAAGCCATCTCCTCTTCGGTAGACTTGGCATATCCCAAGCCTTGTCCTCTGTAAACAGTGCACCAATCGCGAGGATGACCAATAGTACCAAAATCTACCCCTAACAACGCTGAAACCTCCTCAATATGATTGTAAAAGTAATCTGGACTGTCACATACACCAACTGCATGAATTTTGCTACCTAAAGATGAAAGTCGTGCTCCCAAAGCAAGACCGGTGGCTGTACCACCCGAACCACATGCAAATACTATATGATCAAAATTTCCAGGAAGATTCCCATTACCAGACTTTATTTGTTCAGCAATTTCATTAATTGCCTCTAAATACCCCCAAGCTCCTAGTACATTACTCCCGCCAACTGGAATGACGTATGGATTCTTTCCTTCCGCACGAAGCTGACGTTCGAGCTGATTACATAAGTTTCTGCTTCCTATTCTTGCATAAGTGCCTGTACTTACTTGATATATCTTAGCACCAACCAATCTATCAAGTAAAAGATTACCTGTGTATGATGGATCCTCGGTTGGATCTTTCGAACTACGTAGAATCAAGTGAGGATCTAGCCCAAGCTGTCGCGCACAACACGCCGTCGATCGTGCATGATTGGATTGAATACCACCAATGGTAATAACAGAATCATACTTCTCGCGTAGAGCTTGAGCCAAAAGAAATTCAAGCTTTCTCACTTTATTTCCAGATAGATCGAAAGAGGTAAGATCATCTCGCTTTACGAACATCTGATTAGATTCATATCCACAGGGACTCCAAGGATGAATCGGCGTTGGGGTACCATGAGCCAATTTGACTTTTTCTGCTGGGGGATTTGATAGCATAGCGGCCCAGGAGGGTGCCGTATATTGCTCAAATGAATAAAGCATCGTGTACTGTAGCGATAGGGTAAGTAAACTCTTTCTATGATTTTTGATTCCTTTAAGTAGACACTCCTGTCCTTGTCCAAAGCAGTAACCAGCGATAAAAAATCTAAGAAGGCACAGAAGGGAAAGGAGAATGGGAAATGGGGGGTATAAGCGTTGAAGATACTGCATCCACTTTCAAATAGAATGAGCTGAGGGTGGCTCTGTGTGTGGTTGAAGTGCTGCTGCATGCCATGCATCTATCGCTACCTACCTACTAGTAGGTATCGATATCTATCTATAGGTATACCATCATATATATCTAATCTGCCATAAATAATTTGGATTTTTTCAGGTACTATTTTTATGTCTATATTTCCAACGCTTTTTGCATGACGTGAGTGGAAGCTCCTATCTCCTCAGCCACAACGCTTCCAGGTCTCTGACAAAGCTACTACAACTAGTTATAATAATAGTAATAGCTAAATACTTCTAATCTACTTTCACTTAAACAGCCATACACCTGAATTTCCATACCAATAATAATAACAATTAAGCGCCAACGCCATACAGCTCACGAATTCGTCATTTCTTGATGTTGTTAACTTCGCCCCCATGAATGGTGTAGCTTCCCTCTCGTTGTACAGATGGATCATACATTTCCCATCTACTTGCAGGGAATATATGCTTATTCCTTTCGTACCATCTCCTCTCTACAATTTTACCAGGATGGCTCTCATCTTTTTCTACAGTAGCGTCGTTGACCATTCGTATGTCGTCATGTACATCAAAATGAAACAATGGACCTGACTTTCCCCTTGCTTTAGTTATGATTAGATCATAAAAACTCAAATCTGTAGGAATTATCAAATCTTCCTTCACATACATCAAGTCATCTGCATTGACATTCTTCAAATCTCGAAATTGACTTCTTAATTCAGATTTAACTCTTTCAAGAAATTTACCAATGGTCATACCTTTCTCAATAATTGTGGAACGTCTATGACCTGAGCCATCCCAGTAGGAGTATGTCACTTCCAATTTCTCTTTTTTTATTTTTTCCTGTTGCTCTATCCATTCAGCTGCCAGCCTGTTTCGTTCTTCTTGTATAGCTCTGTCACGATCTCTATCAGGTAGGAATGAGGTGTCAACCGTGCTGTCCTTACCTATCTTCTTTTTAATAGGTTGAATGAAGACCTCTTCCTCGCAATTAGCCTCATCGTCAGCAAATGATAAACTTGCTGTCATCATCTTTCTTTTCTTTTCTCTATCTGCCTTCTTTTTTTCTTCAAGTGCTTCCTTCTGCTCTCTCATTTTTTTTTCCGCCTCCTTGGCTGATTCATCAACAATTTCTCTTGCTTTTCGAAAATCATCAGCGGTTACTAGTCCTATTGTACGCTGCTTAAATTCATGTTCAGCCTTCTCTGAAGATGAAGCAAACTTTGAACCTATAGATCCCATTCCTGCAGTGTTCATATCTTTAATAGCATTCTTCTTTTTTTCATACTCAGCTTGCTCTTTTTCTCTTTGTTTGGTCAAACCTGCAGCTCTCGACCCAGCAACCATACCTTCCTTGGTATAGACACCAGAATCACCAATACGTTTGATGTCTGTCATTCTAAATATATGATAGAAGTGAAGTGAAGTGAAGTGAAGTCAGCTAGATAGCTAGGCGCTTTTGCTGTTGTCTCTTTGCCTTGTCGCTTTCGTTGGTATCCACAATGTTAGGAACCAGGTCGAAGATGAGTACGAACACAACTAGGGGTATATTTACGTGAAGAGACTGCAGTGGTTCCAGCAGTTCCAAACAACGGGTAGCTGAGTATATAGGTACGAGCCTCTTCAATCCGGTGCCTCCAATAAACGTGCCTAGCGCAACAGAGAACAAAGTACTAGTTGTAGCCTGCTATGCTGCACCTTCTGTGGGGTACAGACAATACAATTAGTGTCTTTCACAGACTACTGATGAAGCGATAATGACAGACAGAATGTAAGAAGAATGTCAGTCGTACCTACTACCATCATTGTGTCAATCTCTGCCCCCCAAAAGGTGGTAGGTAGTGACTCTATATGATGTGGGTACTTCTATAAATAAATAGAGGTCTACATAATAGGCTATGACATATGATGAGCAATCTGCTGCTAGGTACAACAATTTTGCTGCTCTTTTACCAACAACCTATTTTACTTCTATGTTGACTGTTTGAAAACCCCGATGAGATGAGATGAGATAGGGAATGGAAGAAAGAAAGTTCAGAAATCTCGCGTAGAGAAGGTAGTAGGAGGCATCAACACAGAGTGTTAATCAAGGCAACTTAAAGAAGAAGAAACAACACAGTTGATTGAATTGATCTGCGAGGTAGAAAGACTTTCCCTCGCTCGGTTTGGTAGTTTTGTCTGCATCTCGACATGGTTAGTAATTTTCTTTTGCACCTCATATCTCCCTTTCCTCTCTCTGTATATCTATATCATGCAATCTTCATGCTTATTCTTCATTATCTAATTCCCTTTTTATTAACGCCTACTACAGTCTCTTCTAGCTGCACAAAGAGGCAGACAAGTCCTTCTTAATAACAATAACATAAAGAAAGACGAGCAAGGTTTCGAAGATATTTCAGACTTCTGGGACTCGGCTGATGTAGGTAAGCATATCACATCAAGATGCTTGTAAATCGAAGCTGTTGACTGATCAAATAGTAGCAATATTTTTTACTCGTATATACTGCTACCCTTTGTCTCTGAACTCAACAATCCCCACCTTCCTTTATGCTACGTAGAAGGGGGTCGTGATTCCACTGGAAGGTCAAGCTCAGTGTATAGCTTTGATTATGATGATGATGGTAGTATAACAGAAGAAGATTACGAAGAAGATACAGGTGATGAAAATGAGGAAGTAGAAGAAGAAAGTAAGAGTAAAAGAAGCAGCACAGCAACTGCCCCTATTGGTGGTCGGAGAAGTAGTGCTCTTCAGCTCGAGGACACTCCAGCTGCTCCTACGGTAGCTTCAAGTGCTTCTAAATCACCAAGAAAACCCTCTCTTTCCCCATTGGATACATCTACTGATATGATGATGGATGACAATTACTATGATGATGGTGGTTTAGATGGTGGTTTTGATGACAACTATCAAGATGACCTAGACACATCCTC
>JACLAD010008421.1_pt1 | contig 13767 bp, 10 predicted proteins | sample 8027901 | NCBI WGS metagenome assembly JACLAD01 (sample SAMN15725071, study PRJNA655200) | protist metagenome | isolation source: fluorescence activated cell sorting (FACS) single amplified genomes of... | place: Spain: Blaines Bay Microbial Observatory, Mediterranean Sea | collected 2016-07-05
TTATCGCGAAACCGGCTCGGACGGGCGATGACGTGTGCGCGGAGCGCAGAGAGCAGCGCCAACGTCACCGGCGTCATGGTGGATCTCGATCCACCCTACGGCCGCTACGCGCCCGCCACCCGGCACCCCGCCCCCCGCGGAGCGATCGACGTCCAGGAGCGAGCCGGGCCTCCGGCCCGTCGCCGAAGGCGTCAGTCACCAAAAATGCGCGACGTCCAGGAGCGAGCCGACACCTCCGCTGCCGTCGCCGAAGGCGTCAGCACAAAAAAACCCGAGTGAGCCACGCCCACTCGGGTTCTTCTCGCTAAGCCTCTCGGGCCGAACTATTTGATCTCGACCAGCTCCAGATCAAATTTCAGCTCTCGCCCCGCCAGCGGGTGGTTGGCGTCGAGCGTGACCGTGTCGGCGGTGGATTCGGCGACCGTGACGGGCAGGGTCTGGCCGTCCTGGGTCTGCATGGCGAGCTGGGTGCCGGGCTCGGTGGGGATGTCGTCGGGAAGCTGGGCGCGGGGCACGGACTGGATGCGGGCTTCGTCGCGCTCGCCATAGCCCTCTTCGGGGGCGACGGTGACGGTCTTCGTCTCGCCGACTTCCATGCCGGTGATCGCCTTTTCGAGGCCGGGAATGATCTGCCCCGCGCCGAGCTGGAATTCCAGCGGGTCGCGCCCTTCGGAACTGTCGAACTTGGCGCCATTATCGGCGAAGGCGCCGGTATAGTTGACGCGGACCGTGTTGCCTGCCTGTGCTGCCTGGCTCATGGGATGTCTCTTTCTTTTCGCGTGTCCCCGGCAGGTGGGCACGACCTCGTGAGGCGCAAGGGGGGCGGGCGGCATTCGGGCTGCACAGGAAGGTGCGGGCACGGGCGGCTTTCCGCTAGCCTCTCCTCGCAGGACTGCGCGAGGGGGAGCATGGGAACGAAAGGGCGCGCCCTACGGCTGCTGGCCGATCCCGTCCGCACGGGCGGCATCGCGCGGCGCAAGATCGAGGTCTACCGGCTGCGCCGCCGCGCGGCGAGGGAGGCGGACGGCATTCTCGCCTCCTATCTCAAGGCGGGGCGGACCTGGGCGCGCTATGCGCTGTCGCACTACCTCAACGCGCAATACGGCGCGGGGCTGTCGGTCGACATGGAAAGCACCTTCTCCCTGGTGCCGAATTTCGACGGCGACCCGGTGCGCGGCCTGCCCGCCTTCCGGCGTCTGCGGGCAGCGCGGGAGGATCTGCCGCTCCTGGCGGTGACCCATCTTGGCTACCGCAAGAGCCGGTTTGCGGGGGTGCCGGTCGTCTTCATGGTGCGCGATCCGCGCGACATGATGGTCTCGGCCTATTTCCACGCGACCCGGCACAAGCACAATTTCGACGGCGACATCGGCGCCTTTCTCGCTTCCGAAGATCTCGGCGTCCCCCGGCTCCTGCGCTATTATCGCGGCTGGGGCGAGGGGCTCTCCCACTCCCCCCATCTCGTCCTGCGCTATGAGGACATGAAGGCCGATACCGCCGGGGCGCTGCGCGAGGTGATCGGCTTTCTCTGCTGGCCCGTGGACGAGGCGCGGATCGCGCAGGCGGTGGAGGCGAGCGCCTTCGACCGCATGCGCGAACAGGAACTGCGCACCGGTCTGCCGGGGCACAGCTACGACCGGAGCGAGGAAAGCAGCCTGCGCACCCGCAAGGGCCGGGTCGGTGGCTTCACCAGCGATCTTTCGCCCGAGCAGGCGGACGGCATTCTCGAGGCGCTGAGGGCGGGACTTTCGGAAGCGGCGCACCGGCGCCTGCGCCTGGACAGCTATTCCTCCGGCTGAGACTGGCCGCAGACCGGCGCGCTGGCTAGCCTCGCCCTCCGGCAGGAGGAGGAAGCGGGCCATGCGGATCGGAACAGGAGCACTGGCGGCGGCCCTGACTCTAGGCCTCCTGCCCGCAGCGGCTCAGGAGGCGGCGTGTCCGGCGGACGAGCCATCGTCGGCCGAGGCCGATCACCGCCGCATGATGGAGGCGCTCGGCATCGAGAGCTTGCGTCCGGGCCGCAACGGCATGGACCCCGATGCTCCGAATGCCGCCAATTACGACGAGGCGACCTCGAACCCCTATCCCCGCCTGCCTCCGCTGCTGGTAGACAAAGCCGGCGAGCCGGTCGGGGCGGAGGATTGGGAAGAACGGCGCGAAGAGCTGCTCGCGCTTTTCGGCGACGAGATCTACGGCCGCGTGCCCAGAGACGTCCCACCCGTCGACTGGGTCGTCACCTCGGAAGGAGCAGTCGAGATCGGCGAGGTGCCCGCCTTGATGCGGACCTATGAGGGCCGGGTGGACGATGCCGCCTGTCCCGGCATCGACGTCACGCTCGATCTGACCCTCACGCTGCCGGTCGAGGCGGCAGGGCCGGTGCCTGCCGTGCTCAGCCTCGTCTTCCGCCTCCCGCCGGGGGTGGAGCTGCCCGACAGCATGCGGCCGGAGGGTCCGAGCGCGACCGAGCGAGTCCTCGCCCGCGGCTGGGCGCATGCCGAACTCGTCCCGACCTCGGTCCAGCCCGACACAGGGGACGGCCTCTCCCGCGGGATCATAGGCCTGACGAACAGGGGCCGGCCGAGAAGCCCCGAACAATGGGGCGCCCTGCGCGCCTGGGCCTGGGGGGCGAGCCGGGCGCTCGACGCCCTCGAAGCCGCACCGGGCGTCGATGGCAGCCGCGTCGCGATCGAGGGGCTGTCGCGCTACGGCAAGGCGGTGCTGGTCGCGATGGCCTATGACACCCGCTTCGCTGCCGGCTTTTCCGGCTCGTCGGGGGAGGGCGGCGCCTCCCTCTATCGCCGCGACAATGGCGAGACGCTGGAGAACCTCGCAAGCCCGGGAGAATATCATTGGATGGCCGGGAATTTCCTTCGCTATGCGGGGCCGCTGAACTGGCACGACCTGCCGGTCGATGCGCACAGCCTGATCGCTCTGTCCGCCCCGCGCCCGCTCTTCGTCGGCACGGGGTCCGCCGATCAGGGCGATGCCTGGGTCGATCCGCGCGGCATCTTCATGGCGACACAGGCCGCCAGCCCTATCTGGACGCTTCTGGGCGAAGAGGGCCTCGCGGACATTCCCTATGAAGGGGCGGGCACGGAAGACACGGGCGGCACGCTCGCTTTCCGGCAGCACGCGGGCGGGCACACCAATGCGCCCAATTGGGAGGCCTTCCTGGACTTCGCCGGGCGCCACCTCGCTGATTAGCGGGGTGGCCGCCCGCTGCCGTCCGCTTATCCTCTCGGTTTTGCGGCGGGGGTAAGCTGATGAAAATGCTGAACAGGGCGGGCGCCTATGCGGTGAGAGGCATCGCGGCGGCGGAGAGCGGTCTCGATGCCGTGCGCTACCGACTGCTCGGACGGAAGGCGCCGGACCGTGTTCAGGTGCTGCCCTATGCCGGTTACCGCAATGCCCGCCGCCTCTACCTGTCGGGCCGCGTCATTCACGGTCACCGGGCCGGGGCCGCAGGAGAGGGGACGCTGTCGCGCATGCGAACCATGCTCGACATTTATGAGAGCGACGAGGTGCCGGGGGTGCAACTCGAAATCGAGGTCGCCGGCGAGCGGCATGCGGCGCTAACCGACGCGGAGGGCTATTTCGCGCTGGATCTCCACCCGATCGACCGCCCTCTGCCGCCCTCGACCCGGTGGGAGACGGCGCGGGTCAGGGCGCGCGATCTCCAAACGGACAAGGAGGCCTATGATCTGCCGATCCTCGCGCCGGGTACGGAGAAGCGGCTCGGCCTCATCTCCGATATCGACGATACGATCATCGAGACCGGCGCGACCAACTTCCTGAAGAACTGGCGCCGCGTGCTGGTCGAGCGGCCCGAGGAACGCCTCGCCGTTCCGGGCGCGCCGGCGCTTTATACGCGGCTGGCCCTGCGCGAGGAGGCGCCGGAGAATCCGGTCTTCTACGTGTCGTCGAGCCCGTGGAACCTCTACGGCTTTCTCCGCCGGTTCATGGATCATCACGGCATCCCCCACGGGCCGATGTTCCTCAAGGATTACGGCATCACCGAGAACACGCTGATTTCCTCAGGCCACGTTGCTCACAAGATCAACGCGGTGGAGCGGATCCTGTCCTTCTATCCGGGCTTCCGCTTCCTCCTCCTCGGCGATGATGGTCAGAAGGACCCGCAGGTCTATGCGCAGGTGGTGCGCGATTATCCGGATGCGGTCGCGGGCGTCTTCATCCGCGACGTCGGCGGGAAAGGGCGGTCGGGGAGGAATGCGGACTATCTCGCCGAGATCGAGAAGGCGGGGGTGCCGGTCTGGCTCGGCGAGACGATGGAGGAGGCCGCCGGGGCGGCGGAGGAAATCGGCGTGCTGAAGGCGGTTGCGGGCTGACGCTCACGCGCCCGGCTCGAACCGCTGCGCCTCCGCAATGAGGGTGTCCACCACTTCGGGCTCCGCGAGCGTCGAGGTGTCGCCGAGCTGTCCCGGCTGCCCTTCCGCGATCTTGCGCAGGATGCGGCGCATGATCTTGCCGGAGCGGGTCTTGGGAAGGCCCGGCGCGATCTGGATACGGTCGGGCGTCGCGACGGGGCCGATCTCGGTCCGGATACGGGCCTTGAGTTCCGCGACCAGATCGTCGCCTCCCGCCTCGCCTTCCCTGAGGACAACATAGCAGTGCACGCCCTGACCCTTCACGTCATGGGGATAGCCCGTCACCGCCGCCTCGGCGACAGCCTCATGGGCAACGAGGGCGCTCTCGATCTCGGCGGTGCCCATGCGGTGCCCGGAGACGTTGAGGACATCGTCGACGCGGCCGGTGATCCAGTAATCCCCGTCCGCGTCGCGGCGGGCACCATCACCCGTGAAATAGCGGCCGGGATAGGTCGAGAAATAGGTCTGCACGAAACGCTCGTGGTCACCCCAGACCGTCCGCGCCTGCCCCGGCCAGGAGCGGGTGAGGACCAGATTGCCCTCGGCCGCGCCCTCCAGCACGCCGCCATCCGCATCGACGAGCGCGGCCTCGATGCCGGGCAGGGGCCGGGTGGCCGCGCCCGGCTTCTCCATCGGATCGCCGGGCAGAGGGCTGATCATGATGCCGCCGGTCTCGGTCTGCCACCAGGTGTCCATGATCGGGCAGCGGCCTTCGCCGGGAACATCGCGATACCAGCGCCAGGCTTCGGGATTGATCGGCTCGCCGACCGAACCGAGCAGGCGCAGCGAGGAGCGGTCATGCCGCTTCACGTGATCGTCGCTCTCCCGCATCAGTGCACGGACGACCGTGGGCGCGGTGTAGAGGACGGTGACGCCGTGCCGCTCGACCACCTGCCAGATACGGCCTGCATCGGGATAGGTCGGCACGCCTTCATACATCAGCATCGTGCAGCCATTGGCGAGCGGTCCGTAGACGATATAGCTGTGGCCGGTGATCCAGCCGACATCGGCGGCGCACCAGTAGACGTCCCTGTCCGGCTCGATGCCGAAGACGCGCTCATGGGTGTAGCTCGCATAGACCATGTAGCCGCCGGTCGTGTGCACCACCCCCTTGGGCTTTCCGGTCGAACCGGAGGTGTAGAGGATGAAGAGCGGGTCTTCGGCCGCCATGGGCTCGGGCGGGCAGTCCGCCGGCACCTCCTCGCGCCCCTCGTGCCACCAGACGTCCCGGCCCGGTTCGAAACTGGCCGCCCCGCCCGTCACCCTGACCGTCAGGACGAGGCGGACCCCGGATGCCTTCTTCAGGGCCGCATCGACATTCTCCTTGAGCGCGATCGTCTTGCCGCCGCGCCGGCCCTCGTCCGCGGTGATGACAGCGGTCGCGCCGCAGTCCTCGATCCTGCTTGCCAGCGCTTCGGGGCTGAAGCCGCCGAAGACGACCGAATGGATCGCTCCGATCCTTGCGCAGGCGAGCATGGCATAGGCGGCCTCGGGCACCATCGGCATGTAGAGGATGACGCGGTCGCCCTTGCCCACGCCGCGCGCTTTGAGGACGTTCGCCATGCGGCAGACCTCCTCATGAGCGCGCGCATAGGAGATGGCTTGGGACGTGCCGGGCGCGTCGCCCTCCCAGAGGATCGCGGTGCGCTCGCCATGCCCGGCCAGATGACGATCGAGGCACTGCACCGAGGCGTTGAGCACGCCGTCGGCGAACCAGCGGATCGACAGGTCATCGGCCGCCCAGGACCATTCGCCCGCGACGCTCGGCGCCGTGTCCCAATCGAGCCGCTTCGACTGTTCCAGCCAGAACTCGTCCGGATCGGTGACGGTGCGCTCGGTCGGGGTCATGGCGTCTCCTGCAGGTCGTGTCCGCAGCGAGACTAGACCCGTTCCGGAGCGGGACAATGTCGCTCCGCAGGCCGCGCCTCCCGATCTCGATGCTCGGTTCACGATGTCTCAAGACAAACGCCGGATAGATATCACAAGCGGGAGAGCAGAGGGCCCGCTCAATATAGATCGCATCGCGATGGCCCAGCAAAGCCAAGCGCGGTGCAGGGGCAGGGCGCAGGCTAGGATGTCGATCTGGGATCGTGCATGGGGAACGCAGTCGCGGGTGCTGCGCGATGCAGGCCCGCAATTGTCCGCGCCTGCGCGCGCGGCTGGACGGGCGAAGACGAGAATGCCCGCCCTCATCCTGCTCTTGTCGGCTTGGGCGATGGCGCTTTCGCTGCCCTTCCTGACAATGCCGGGAGAGGGAACGGTTCTCGTCGTCTTCAACCCCTTCTCCAACCATGCCGATGCTCTTCAGAGCCTCGTCGATACGGGGCTCTACCCGCTCGAGCGGCGCGGAAGGTTCACCTATCTCGCCCATGCCGGAGAGGGGTGGAACGCAGCTTCCAGCCTCCGCAGGAGCGGCGCGATCCTGACGATCGGCGTCGACGGCTTCTTCCTCTGTTCTCGTTCATGACATCCCGGTCCATACGCTGGAGAAAACCACGATGACTGCTTCGGTTCCCACTGCGGGCTCGATCGCCGACTTCCGTGCCGGAGCGCAGAAGGTCGCTCTTGGCTGCCTTGCGAGCTATCTCGTCCTCCTTCCGCTCGCCGCCCTGGCCGTGGCGCCGGAGAAAACGCTGACGGTCCTGATCGTGGCGGGCGCTCTTCTGGGCGGGACCTTCGGCCTGGTGCGGACGGCGCGGGCATCCGTCCTGACCCGGGCAGCCGTCGCCGTATCCCTGGTGATGGGGCCCGCGATCTCCCTTTATGTCTTCGAGGGCCATCCCTGGCAGCTCGACATGCACATGACGTTCTTCGCCGCGCTCGCGCTGACCGCGCTGATGTGCGACGGCCGCGCCGTGATGGCGGGTGCGGCCGCGACGGCGGTGCACCATCTCGGCCTGAACTTCATTCTGCCGCAGCTGGTCTTTCCCGAAGGCGCCGACACCATGAGGGTCCTGATCCACGCAGCCATCCTGGTGGCCGAATGCGGTGCCCTGGTCTGGCTGTGCGAGAAGCTGGCCCAGGCGCTGGACCTGGCCGACGCCAAGGTCGCCGAGGTGCAAGAGCAGATCGTTAAGATCGAGGAGCTGTCGGAGCGCCAGCTCGCCGAGCAGCGGCAACGAGCCGAAGCGGAGGCCGAGCAGGAGCGCCTGCGCCAGGCCGAGCGCGAACGCGAGGCGGCGCGGGCCGTCGAGGCACGCGAGAAGGAAGCCGCCGCCGCCATCGCCGAGCAGGAGCGCCAGGCCGCCGCCGCGGCCGAGCAGGCCGCGCAGGCAGAAGCGCAGGCCGTGGTCGTCGAAGAGCTCGCAAGAGGGCTCAAGCAGCTGGCCGCCGGCGATCTCACCCACAGGATCAGAACGCAGTTCACCGGCGATTACGAGCATCTGCGCGTCGACTTCAACGAGGCCGTTCAGGACATCGAGGAGGCGATCCAGGCCATTGTACAGAACACGCACGGCATGGAAGCGCGCGTGCTCGAGATCAAGAATTCCTCCGACGAGTTGGCCCGCCGCACCGAGACCCAGGCCGCGACGCTGGAAGAGTCCGCCGCGGCGCTGAACGAGGCGACCAGATCGGTGGACGAGACCGCCACGGGCGCGGAAAGCGCCAACAAGGCGGTCGCGGAAGCCTGCGCGCTGGCAGGCGAGAGCAATACCGTCGTCAGCGAAGCGGTCGGCGCCATGGCGAAGATCGAGAAGTCCTCGGCCGAAGTCTCCCAGATCCTCAGCGTCATCGACGAGATCGCCTTCCAGACCAACCTCCTCGCGCTCAATGCGGGGGTCGAGGCGGCCCGTGCGGGCGATGCGGGCCGCGGCTTCGCCGTCGTCGCTTCGGAGGTGCGGGCGCTCGCGCAGCGTTCTTCGGAGGCGGCGAAGGAAATCAAGACGCTGATCTCCGGCAGCTCCGAGCAGGTCGCCACCGGCGTCGACCTCGTCGGCCGGGCGGGCGAGTCCCTCAGCCGCATCCTAGACAGCATGAAGGAGGTCGAGAAGCTCGTCTCCACGATCTCCGGCTCCGCGCGGGAACAGGCGCACGGCCTGACCGAAATCAACACCGCGGTCACCGAGATGGACTCGATCACGCAGCGCAACGCGGCCATGGTCGAGGAGGCGACGGCGGCCACCCATGCCCTCTCGGACGATGCCCAGGAACTCGTGCGGCGGGTCTCGCACTTCCGGACGCGGACGCCGGCTCAGCCCGCCGCGAGGGAAAAACCGGCCGCCACGCCGGTCGCTGCCCAGCAGGAGCGGATCGCGAAATTCGCCACCGCCACCCGCGGCAACACGGCCCTCAAGGCCGACGAGGACAACTGGGAAGACTTCTGAGGCGGCAGGCGGCCGATCCGCCTCGGTTACAGGAAGAACGGAGCGCGCCAGCCCTGCGGGCTATTCCTTCCGGCCGGGCCGCCCTGGGGCCGCTTCCGGTCGGAGCGATGGCTTGGGGGCGGTCGCGAACGGCCGCGCCCGCTCACCGCCCGCCGATATAGCCGTCGCCATCGGCCTGGCGCGCAAGGCCCATCTCGGCGAGGCCCGCCAGCACCTCGTCCACCCGGCCGCGCTTCTTGGGCGTCAGCCTGCCCTTGAACGCCCGGCCCACGGCCTCCGCATCCACGGGGCCGCGCGCGGCGGAGAGGACCTCGCGCACCACGCGGATCTGGTCGAGGCCGTCCTTGGGCCAGGCGGGCTTTTCGGCCACCGCGATGGGCTCGACCGGCGCCTCCGCCTGCTCGCCTTCGGGTTTCGCGACTTTGTGGCCGAGCTTGGGGATCTGATAATCCGGCCGCAGCCAGCGCACATGGCCCCTCGCTTCCTCGGCCGCCCGCTCTCTGTTCAGCGCGACGAGGCGGGTGAGGAGCTCTTCCTCGGCGGCCTCCTGCTCTGCCGATTTCAGGCTGCTCGGCGTCGTCCCGCCGGGCTTGCCGACGAGGGGCTCGGCCAGGTCGGACCAGCCATAGGCATCCAGCACCGCCCGGTCGATCTCGTCGTGAAGCTCGGCCAGCAGCGTCACCCGCGCCCGCTCATGCGCGTCCCGCTCGTCCTCGCTCAGCGCCGGCCCCCCATGCATCGCCTCCCGATAGCGCTCCAGCGCATTGTAGAGGCGCGTCATGGTCAGCCAGTCCCAGTCGGCGAGGCGTTCCTTGCGGAAGGCGTCGAGCCGCTCGCCGAGTTCGGCGAGGCGGGTGGTGTCGGCGTCGGGACCGGTGAGGGTAGCGGGGAAGGGGAAGGGATCGAAAACCTTTGTCTTTACCCACACGGAGTCGTTGCCGACCCCAAGCCACCCCCCGGTCCGGTGGCTCCAGTAGATATGAAGTCGCGAACTCAGCGCTGCAAGGAAATCGCTTTTGCTTGAACCGACAACAATTAGCTTGTTGTCGGGCCGGATACTCGCATCGAGGAATTGGAACGTCCGGTGCTTCGCGGTTTCGACGGTCGTGACGTAGCGTGGCAGAGCCTCGAGAAAGTCACGGAGGTCTGCTCTCGGTTCGCCGAATACCCACCAGTTGTCACGGTAGGTTGCTCTGGCATTCTCTTCGCGATGCGGCCTTACGTGTTCGGTCACATGAGCATAGACCCCAGGAAACTCCTCGCGGATCTGCGCCGGATTGAGCCCGTACAGATCAATAACCTTCACGCCGCGCGGCTTCGCAGCCAAGTCGCGGCCATTGCGATAGTCGAGAATGTAGTTCTCCAGCCCCGGCACCTTTCCGAGTCCCAGCGCCTCCGCCTTCTTGGGCGTCACGATGAAACCCGCGCCGTGAAGCTTCACGCCGGGACTCGATAGAAGATCGTTCGCGATCAGCGGTTCTGCCGACGCGATATCCGCCCCGAGTGTCAGGTTCGCTTTGACGAGACCGCTCTCCCGCCGCAGCCGGACCTCCGGTGCATCCGAGTTCAGTCCCGCTTCCGACGCGACCTCCGCCAAGACCCCTTCGCCCTCGCCGCGCCGCGCCACGGTCATCGCGATCCGCACCGCCGCCTTGTCCGTCGCCTTCATCCACGGGTGATCCGCCACCGCGAAGACCAGCGACAGCGGAGTCTTCGCGCTCATATGCCGCTCGATCACCCGCCTGCTGAAGGTCTGTGTGATCGAATTGGTCGTGATGAAGCCGAAGCGGCGCATCGGGTTCTCTGTGCCCTTGGCCTTCGCCGCAGACGAAGGCGCGGCCAGAAGGCGCCGCGCCGCCTCGTCCCAGAAATGCATGACGAAGTCCGCGCCGCCCGGCACGTCCGGCCGTGCCTGCCAAGCGGCTTCGGCATAGCCGTCGCCAAGCTCCGCGCGCATGTCCTTGCCGCCGATGAAGGGCGGGTTCCCCACTATGAACTCCGCCTCCGGCCACTCCGCCCGGCGCGGATTCTCATACGTATACGCCTCGATCCGCGCGTCCTCGTCGGGCACCTGTTCGCCCGTCACCGGGTGGGTCTTGGTGGTGAACCCGTCCCAGCGCGTGACCGGCCTGCCCTGCTCGTCGCGCAATAGCGTCTTGCCGTCATAGGCGAGGATCGCGTCGCGGTTCTCGATATTGCCGTATGCGCGCAGGACGGGGTCGGTAATGCTTTTCACCCCGCCATTGCGGAGCTGCCATTTCAGATAGCCGATCCACAGGACGAGGTCGGCGATGGGCACGGCGCGGGGGTTGAGCTCGATGCCGAAGAACTGCGCCGGGGTGACCGTCTCCCCTTCGAGGGCGAGGCGCGAGGCCTGCGGGTCGGCCGCCTCCAGAGCTTCCAGCACTTCCGCCTCCAGCCGCTTCATCAGCTCCAGCGAGACATAGAGGAAATTGCCCGTCCCGCAGGCGGGGTCGAGCACGCGCGTGGTGCAGAGCGTGTGATGGAAATCGCGCAGCACCCGGACAGCGTCCTCTGTCTTGCCCGCATCCTCCAGCTCGCCCGCGCGCTGCTGCACCGCCTCCCAGTCCTCGCGCAGGGGTTCGATCACGGTGGGGATGACCAGCCGCTCGACATAGGCGCGCGGGGTGAAATGCGCCCCCAGCTGCCCGCGCTCTCGCGCATCGAGCGCCTGCTCGAGCAGCGTGCCGAAAATGGCGGGCTCCACGTCGCGCCAGTTCTTGCGCGCCGCCGCCCACAGGATGCGGATCTCGTCCGAATGCAGGTCGAGCGCGGTGGCGTCGCGGAACAGCGCGCCGTTGAACCGCCGCACCGTGGCGTCGAACACGCCGTTATAGCCGCCCGTATCCATGTCCTTCCACAGCCGCTCCAGGGCGGAGGGGAAGTTGCGGTTGTCCTGATACTTCTTCTCGAGGAAATCCTCGAAGGCCTTTTCGGGCAGAAGGCCCACATCCTCCGCATACATGGTGAACAGGCAGCGGGTCAGGAATTCCGCCACCTGCTTGGGCGCATGGCGCGTCTCCAGCGTCTTGGACACTTCGGCGAGGAGGGCGGCGATCTCTTTCGTGACGGCCGCGCTCTCTCGCGCGGGGTCCAGCGCATGCGGATCGGTCCAGATCGTCCGCAGGCGCCGCTGCACCTCCGGCGCGCGCAGATCGTCCAGCTTGAGGCGGTAGCTGTGCCGGTCGGGAAAGAAGGCGTAGTTCTTTCCCTGCCCGGAGAAGTCCGCATAGACGTCGATCACATGGCCGACATCCACGACCAGGATGAAGGGGGGATAGCCGTGGGCGACGGGCAGGTCGCGGGTATAGCCCACGGCCTGGTTCCGCGCCGAGCGCATCACCTTGTCCCAGGCGGCGGTGCCCTGCGCCGCATGGCCGAGCTTGCGGCCCTCAGGTTCCTCCCCCGTCTCCTCGAACAGCTTTCGCTGGCGCGCCGCCTCCACCTCGCGCGGGGCGGACTGCTTGCCTTCCATGATGAAGCAGTCGCGCTTGTAGAGGTCGATGCGCCGCGTCGTCTCGCGCCCGTCCTCGAAGACATGGGTGACCGCGCGCTCGAAGACGTAATTGTTGCGCGCGTTCTCGGGCACCGCGCCGTCCGGCTCGTCCACCTCCAGAAGGCGCGCCAGATGGCTCGCGAAGCTCTGGAAATTGGCGTTCTCCGCCCCGCCCGTCGGGGCCCATTTGGCAATGAAGTCCTCGACAGCCCGAGGATCGGCCGCCCAACCGTCTTTTTCGCTCATGCCCGGACTATGATCGTCATTCGCCCGCAACGGCAACAGCTTGCAGGCACTTGGCGAGGACGGAGGGGGAAATGGTGCCCAGAGATGGATTCGAACCACCGACACGCGGAGCTTCAATCCGGATGAAAAGCAATAGAAACAAAGAGTTGTGGGTGTAAACCTTCGTAGTCGGGGCGTAGGAAAACAACGGCTTAGCCCAGGGAGTGTAAACCAAAATCGTCCCTCTGGTGACGGTCTGGCCTGCTCCGGAATCGACTCTAGGGCCGGGTCTGGACCGCAGGACGATCGACTGCTGCGACGCTCCGTTCGTGCTTCGGGAGATCGATCTAGCAAACACTCTCAGACTCACTCTGCTGCAGTAGGAACTTCAGCTTCTCGATACTCAGCCAAGGCCGTCTTCGGTGAACCATGCGATGACAGTTCGCGCAAAGAAGCGCGAGATCGCTAATCTTCGTCTTGCCGCCCTCGTGGGGTAGGTCAGAGAGTGGCTTCGTGTGGTGGACCTCGATGAAGTCGGAGCCGATCGAGCCGTAGACATCTTCGAAGGAAAAGTCGCACGCCTCGCATCTCAGCTTCTCGCCTCGTTTCAGGCGAGCCTTCTTGGCCTTCTCGATGAGCGCCCGGTCCCGCTCGCGGTGGCGGTGCATCTTCGTGAGGATGCGTCCTTCTTCCGCCTCCTCGTCCATTTCGTCAGCCTTGTTCTGGAGAAGGTCAGCATGGCCCGAAGACAGAGCTTTACGGATCGCTGCGGCGACAGCCTGAAGACGATCTGGCTGGTCCCAGAAGTCAGCAACCACTTCCCGATCCATTGCGCTCGCCGCAGGAAGGCCAGCAGCAGACACTGACGGGTCAGCGCCTCGTAGGTTCATCAGCTTCATGTAGACGCCGCTGATGTTCCGGAAGGTCTCTGTTCGGCCTGCGACTTCCGGCTGCGTCTGGCGCAGGAGCGTCGAAAGCTCCGCGACGCTGGGGTCGTTCTTGCCAGGGACCCTGTTCTCATCGCGCTTCAGGAGAGCATAAGCGAGGATGGTCTCGTCACGCGACCAGGAGGGCATGCGGCTAGACGGCGTCTTCTTACTCATTAGTCGGTCCTCTGCTGGTCACGCTCGGAGCTGTATAGAGCAGGTCTGGTCCCAGGACGTCATTCGTCCCGAAGAGATCCTCCAGTTATTGAAGGCTCACTTGGATCAGGTGAGCGAGCCGCACACTCGCAGTGAGAAGTCTATCCTCAACGACTGGCTTCATGCGCGCGGTGTAGGCTTCGTCCATCGCGATCGTGCGCTGCTTCTCGTCCTGC
>JACLAD010010910.1_pt1 | contig 13764 bp, 11 predicted proteins | sample 8027901 | NCBI WGS metagenome assembly JACLAD01 (sample SAMN15725071, study PRJNA655200) | protist metagenome | isolation source: fluorescence activated cell sorting (FACS) single amplified genomes of... | place: Spain: Blaines Bay Microbial Observatory, Mediterranean Sea | collected 2016-07-05
ATTTTTTGATATTTTGCACGTTTTTTGTCTCCAAAATCCATTTCTTTTATCAAAATTTTAATTTTGTGTTTTAGGTACCGGACGTGGATATATACGAAAAGCATGATCTTTGTGATTGTAGCTACGGCGCGACCGTTGGAAACCTTAGTCCGGAGGAGAATGATCAGCCGTTGCGATGCATGTGGGATATACCAATTGAGTATGAATATCATGGTTGCTATCAAGAGAGGAAAACACTCCGCGCGATGAAATTTCTATACGACACCTGGTCCTACCAGCCAGAACACCGCGACATTGCACGCCGGCGCTGCGCAAGTGGCTGCTTCGCGTGCCAGCGGGATGACATGTGCTTTGATGAGACCAACCGTGATCAACACCACACCGACCGTGGTGACACGCACTTCTCCCACTTCGCCTTACAAAAAGGCCCCGGTGAACACGAAGTCGAATGCTGGTGCGGCTACGACGAGCCAAAAGGCTTCCGCGTCTATGACGAACTACTCGAGTGCACCTGCGACGACGCCCCCTACCCAATCGACACGACAACAAACGACCACTACCCAACCGACACTGAAGACGAGCAATTCAACCATACCGCAACATGCGTCTACTCCGTTCCAAACATGGACCTCTGGGAAGTGCCTCAATTCCACAATTACGAATACTCCCGCTCAACCACCACAACCTACCTCCTCTCATGGGAGCTCGGCCACCACCGCCTCGGCAACACCATGCGCTATGAAGTCCAATACCGCCGCTTATGCCTTCCCATCCGACCAAAGGGTGATCCAAACTACCCCGGCGATGCTAGTCCAACCGATTACGAGCGGTTATACAACGCCGCGTTCGGTTATTTACAATCTTTAAAGTATAAAAACTCTCCATCCTTACACTGGTATGATGATTTGAACGAGAACAAATTTGATCTCGTCTGGACGGAGAGTCGTTACATGGGTGAAGAACCCCCAAAGAAGTATGAGATTGGTATTGTATGGTGTAAATATACTGGTGATGAGGACAGGGGAGATGCTTGGTATTCGATTTATAATGGAACCGCGCGGTTTATCCGGGTTGGTGAGCCGGACTTACGTGAGATGATTCTCGCGCCCGGTAATGGGTATGAGTTCAGGGTCCGGTCATGTGATGATAGGCACCATGGTGTGGGGTGCAGTCCGTGGTCGGTGCCGTTGTTGACACATACCATTTTCCCGGGCACGGCGGAGAGGATTCCATTCTGGATCAAGGGAACCGGTAGAAATAACCATGATTATTCCATTATTGAGATTAACAATCGGGTTGTGTACCATCGGAGAAAGGATATGGGATTAGTACTGATGGTGTTTAGCCGGCTGGACATGAAGTTACTAGTGTATGAGGTGTTTAACACGATGCACAGCAGAGAGGCCAGTGAAGACATGGCAAAGAAGCTCCGCGCGCAGGATCACTCTGCGTTGATTGTAGTGGTGAGTGCAGATGCTTGGGAGATGCGCGCGACGAAGGTGCTTGTGGATGCGATGGAGTATTGTGGTGCGTATCATTTCGGCCAGTGGACGTATGTATTTGCAGAGGAGGAGCATTTTCGATCGATTAACTCTGATCTGGATCAAACCGCAAGTCAAGAACAGTTCGGGCACCCGTACGCATTCGTCGGCATCCCTGGAATTGGTACGGGTAACGGATGGGAGTCCCTTGCGCTGAACACTGGACACTATCGTACCTACGGTAAAGCTGCCCACGCGCACATCCGAGGTGTGCTCTATTACGATTATTTGACCAGACACTACCATGTTACAGAGGTTGAATCGAACACAAACAAATACTTCTTGAAGGGCGAACCTCCAGTGCACAACGTCGACGATCCAATCCCCAAAGAGAAAAAGCGAATCGACCCTCACTGCAGTAAGAAGCATCTCACCGACTGGATTCAAAAGTGCGCGCCCTACCGCCCATACGTCACAACTATCCAATCCGTCATTGACCTTCTAATCGAACGAAACGAAACGGTCCCGCGTAATTACGGTTTCTACATCGTCACCGATGCAGGTATCACGCGTAAGGATCAGCGCCCCGACTTCGCCCGCATGACCGAACTTGAAATTGTTCTCGGTGGCGCTTCCGCACGTTTTTTCCTTGGTTCATCCCATCGCCCTGGCGCCGAAGGCCTGACGTACCAGCATGGTGATCAAGTCTTTGAGGGTATGCCATTTGTGGACCGGCCATGTATTGATTACATCTATGAATTACGCTTCTCCGCAACATATGACAGCTGCGGCACCGATCTATCGGTATGTTGTGATATTATTGACAACGTTAATATATCCGATGCGTTTCGATGTATGAAGGGCGTCTCACCAACCCTCTGCTCGCATATGGAAGATAATTATGTGTATCGATTAGATAACATCACACAGTTTCGAACAATCAATCTCAACGTCCCCTCTCACGAAGAAGTCCTACTTCTGATGACATCGTTTAGTGATGCCGGTACATCCATCGTCGGCGAAACTCCGGGCGCTGCGGAACGTCGTTTGGAGCAGTTTAAAGATCGGGAATATTTATATGATGCAAACGAATACACGTGGGCACGCGAATCAGATAGGTACAAGCATTTTTTTCTTTTTTGATGCAGAACAATTATTATGTTTGATATATATTTTTTGAATTTTAGGTTACAGCTGCAGCATATTGAATATTACCCTTTCCCGCCCTTCAAAGAGTTACCAAAAGATGGCATCACCAGAATTCTATCAGAAGAAGAAGAGGAGGGGGATGAAGATTCTGTTGAACACAAAACATTTGGTGACGTGGAAGTGAGTAAAGCGGATATCGAACGTGAAGTAGATCGCCAAATGCCCTTTACAGAAGAAGACGATCAACCTCACCTCCACATGCTCGCAAACGCCGACGCTGATGAAATTCCCGAGATTCGAAAAAAGTATGATTCAATTTTTTGACACAAATGTACAAAATATCCTGCGATAATTCAAATATTTTGTCGAGGTTTGTGGATGATCTCGCGAAAAAATCGGAGGATCAACATCTGACTGACGGTGAAAAAATTGCAAAGATCGCGAGCCAGTATGAAGAAAAAAGCTTCACTGATCTTACCGATAAGGAGCTGCGCAAGATTAATGTCGATGCCAGAGCCGCCGCCCTATTTCAATTGCGCGAAGAGCAGCAGGCCGCTCGCGCTAGCAATACCCGAGATGATAACGATCCATTTTGGAAAGGGAGAGAATTTGAGGTAAACATTTTTTCGATTTCAATAATGTCAGCAAGGTCATAAATTAATGCAATATCTCAAACTTGTGCAATGTTTTTCGGTTTTGATGTTTTTTTTTCAATTTTAGATATTAGCGGAGAAGCAGTTTAAATTGAAGGAGATCGAGAGGGAGAAGAAACAGAAACGTACATCATCAACACGTTGTTGAAATATCAAAATATCAAAAATCATCATCAAAACCCATTACTATTTTCATGATTTCTGATTTAGGTTGGCAAGAGATTTTGAATCGAAATCAAAAGGATCATGAGAGGCAACAAGAACAAGAGATGTATGAACATGAAAAGCAGCTGCAGCTACGAGGAAAGTTAACTGAAGCAGACATCAAACGATACTACAACATGCTTTTAGTACTTACACAAATACAAAAAACATTTTTTTGTTGTAAACAGATGCTATAAATTATTTTTGCGTATCAGGTTCTGGAAGAGACGCATACAGCAGGGAGGAGGCAGCACTATAAGTCTGTCCGAGCTAGATTATTCGCGGACCCCGTTACCAAATTCTGGCCTTCTCGTACTCATTTTTACCAATAATTACATGTTTTCATCAACATTTTCGTTTTCAATCTATATTTTTGTGTTGAGATTTTGATAACAGTGTCAAGATTTTGGAAGCATGGCGGGCAGGAGAAAAATATCCAAAACCTCTCAACAGTATTCATTCAATTTTTTCAACGTCTTTATCATTTGGAAGTCAAAACGTCTCGAAAACCATACAAAAAATTAAAAAATGAGGTGAAGACGCTGAAAAGATTACACATCAAGTAGTAGATGATATGTTGTCTTGGATGAAGACATCAGTCCTTTCGCATTCAATTGTGGATCAGGTAATCTCAAAAATCAATTACAAAAATTATGAAAACAGGTGAAATTGTAACGAGATTATTGCTATTTTTATTGTTTGTCAGCATTACAAAGTAACATATGAGAGATTGCTGAAGGAGGTTGACGAAGAAATAGAAGAATCGATATAATGTACCATGACAATAGTTGTACAGAATGACAATTATTTCCACAAAAATGTGGCGAGACGTTGTTATACCATATCAATTTTATTTGAGATGCTGTGTTGTAACGTTGAAAGTAGTCAAATAATGGAGCATGCGGACAACGCGCTCTTTCGTCTTTCTATAATTGTGTTGTAACGCGGAAAAAAACAATTTCAAAAATCGGTAATTTGTTAATTCGTAAACGTTCCCGTTTGGTTCAGATAAAACAAATCAAACCTCGTGTATTTTCAATATCAGCATTTTCAATCTTCAACAATGATCGCATTGTTGATGTTATTATTCTTTTGTTTAATCAACCTCGTTTTATCCGCGCCAAACATCCCCAAAAGTAAGCAACATTCAAAAACGTTCAAATGTGTCAAAAATTCAATCAAATTTTCATTTTCTACCAATAAGAATCGTTTAACTGGAGCACAACTCAATCAAATTTGATTATGAACTTAAGATTTCAGTTTTGTTTTGAATTTTGTGTTTTTGAAGGATCGGCACCAATCAATATACCAAAGGTTAATCGGGAAGAAGACCCATATCAAGTTCCACCTAAAAAGAAAAGACACAAGAGGGAGAAAAAGGGTACGAGAAAGAAAAAAATGCAAAAACAATCGAGCACGAAGGTCGAATGTCGGTCAATTTTCATACAAAACCGGGTTTTTTCAAATTTTAATTTGCAAAATTTGACGTTTTTTGATTTTTACAAAAATTGTATTTTTTCGATTTCGTATTTAATTTTTTTAGTAAATAAAAAAATGCAAAGAATGTTTGTCTACTATCGTGTTTTCCAAATATTTGTACCAAATCATCCTAATTTTGTGTCGTTTTTTATGTACATAGGTATCTTTGATTGTTGTCTGTTTCCAAGTATTAAAGAAGAGGACGCGGATCCAAATTTGAAATTGTATTTCGCGTGTGAAGATGGCGATTGTCAAACTGTATTTTTTGAAAATTTCATTTGATTTTCACGTTTTGAAACTTATTTCTTCAATTTTTTATATACTAGGTACAAAACATAATCTCAAATCATGCGGAGAGTATCGATATCAATTTTCGATGGCATTATGGTGACGCCATTCTTCACCGTGCTATCGTGAATCAAAGGTACGTTCTCAAAATGACAAAAACATGTTTTTGACCAAATTTCAATTTTTTACGTTTTTAATGGTTTCTTTGTTTGTTTTTATCATTTTTCACAACATTGATTTTATCATTGATCATTTTTTATCACATTAAAGGTATGCAATCGTGAAGTATCTGTTGGAAACAAGACGGCGGACAAATTTAGACTTGAATTTGCTTGGTGGGGAGGACCATACTCCATTGGTCCAAGAAAGGTATATTATATTGATATGACTTGTGTGACATATTTTTCCTGCTTGAACTTGTGAAAACGCAAAAATTTGATGAAAATCAGGTTGCGGGAAACTCAAAGTTGGGAAAAATGAATTGATTTTTTCATTTTTGAAGGACCCAAGAAATCAAATATTCCCAAAAAATGCAAAATTGTGTTTGATTTTTTTTTTTGGAATTTCATCAATTTTGCTTATTTTTCATGTTTTTCACCCCAAAACTTGTTTGTTTTCATGATTTTTTTTCGATTTTTAGGTAAAGGCGATAAAATATGGAAATGAAAAGATATTACAACTATTGACATCATGCCCAGAAGTAGATGTGAATCAAGAGTGCGACATCGGTATATCAACATTCACACCTCAAATCTTGCACGACTCTGGGATACAAAAAATAAGAAAGTAAATATTTAGCCCAAATGTATCGAATTTCATGGTTTTGTTCAAACATTTTTTAAATGTACCTCAGGCATGATTCATTCACAATTGAATGTTTGACAACTGGAAGTTACTGTCCACTGATGTTCGCCGTTGAAAAGCAATGGCCGGAAGCAGTTCAAATGCTAATGCAGAGGCAGGATTTGGATGTGAATTATCAGAATGGAATCATCCATGAAAATGCTTTGTGTTTGGCGGTCGATAAGTGGGATGCTAAAAATTATTCGTCAAAATATCACCAAAAAATATATCAATATTCAAATCAATGTCACGTCTTTCAACGAAAAAATATTTTTGATTTTACCAGGTGAAAAATGAAGATTGTGAGTCGGTTGAGCTATTGACAAATGCAATCGGAATCGATTTGAATCAAATCGATGGGAACAATTTCACGCCATTATACCTAGCATTATTAGCATCAAATAAAAAGATAGTTCGCATACTACTGAAAGCAAGCCACCGAATTTCCCGTTGCAAGCACATACTAAATTCGTTTTCAATCGGTTCATGTCCACAAAAAGGATTTTGAAAAAATGATGATATTTTGTTTGAGCACAATATTCTGATCACATTTAGTCCGGAATGGAACATTATTTTTTTTAGGTCTACCGAATGGACGTGAGCTTTTACGTCTGGCGCCGGTGGCTGTCCGACGACAAGCCGCTGCGTTTTATTTATCCATGCGAAGTTTGCTGCCCAAAGATGTGTTGTATTCCATTATCTTTCAATATGTGATGGAGAAAAACTGTTTCGGTCATGCTTTGGACATGCATCTCTGCCGGCATAATGGAGGGGATACGCCGTTTTTGTATGCTTTCTCGAAGGAAAAGTTGTTTGGATTGCTCGTGAATTTTGGAATGTTTTCTACCGTTGCCGAGCGTATTTATTTCTGTAATTACTGAATTATGTGCTGGTGGGATATTTTGTTTGTTGTTGAGGTTTGCCCTTTGAAGAAGGGAGGAAACTGTCAGATTTGACGTACTTACTTGTGATTGCAGATCAGCAGATTGCCAAAGCCCGCGCGAAGTTGGGGGCAGCACGAATTTGTTTCGACGCCTTAGTGGCGAACTACCTGCAGTGATGATGCGGTTGCTGTCACATCGGGTTGTGTCGGGATGTTGTAGCGTCGGCTTGGCTTGTAGTTTAGGAGTAGTAGTCACATTTTTTACGGCGAGTAATTCTGAATAATTAATATCCAAAAAGGAAACCCTCTATCAATTGTAAACCAAATCCAAAATTCAGTCTCTAAAATTTGTTTTGTATTTTGTTCGGTTTTCGGCCCCGCACACCCTTATCAAAATCAACCATCTTTTAAAGAAATTATATTCGAAAATTCTTGCGAATACCATCTCTCTATTTTTACTTCAAGATGAATTCTTTCTCAATCAATTTCATTGCGTTTCAGAATGCTTTGGTGTGTGGTTTGATGTCCAGCGCAAGTCAACCTGCTGCTGTCCAACCCGTGTCTGAGTCCACGGCTACGGAAGCAGGCGCGGCTCCCGTCCCGCCAGTTGTTGCTGCTCCACCTATCCAACAACAAAATCCACCGTCAGTTGCGCCACCCAGTGCGACTGCCAACCAGCAACGTGAACAGGAAGACGTGAAGATCAATGCCCTTTGGACTAACATGCAACCGATTCAACGCAAACGCGCCCTCGTTCTTCTGCAGAGTGAACAACGCCAGGAAACAGCCAAGCGTAAGAAGCTAGCGCTTGAAATGAAAGACCCGGATTGCCAATCATCTTTGAATACCCAAACGTTCGAAAAAACATACCGCCTCAATAATTTTCAGGATTACCTCAAGGTAAATACCACAAGTTCAGAAAGAATCCGCGAATTCAGAAAGAAATGACCAATGAAATTTGTATTGATTTCAAAACTGTAATTTTTCATTAATTTCATCAAAAGATGAGCATTTTGTATTGCATTTTTTTGTTTTTTATGACTTTTTAGGGTTTAGGGTTTGAGGGTTAGGGTTTTGAGGCTTGATTTTAGGGTTTAAAGGTTAGGGTTTAGCGCTAGGGTTTAAGGGTTAGGGTTTAGGGTTTTGAGACACCATTTTAGGGTTTAGGGTTATTTTGGCTCGATTTTAGTGTTCAGGGTTTAAGTGTTAGGGTTTTCAGGTATGATTTTAGGGTTTAGAGGTTAGGATTTTCGACACTGATTTTTAGGGTTTAGGCTTTTTTTGGTTTATTTTCGAACCTCGATCCCTCGAAAAACATGAACAAATTCAATTTTTGGATTCATTGGTCATTTCTTTCATGAAAATTCTCATTTTTTTCTCAATCCTTGGATTTTGCTACCTCAAGCTCAAACCTCGCGGGATCGGTTTACCTGTCGACTTCGGCAACATTGGAAAAGACATCAAGTTTGGCATGAATATCTTTCCGAATGGCGAGAAGAAACCAGATGAAACGGAGTGCCCCGAGGACAAGAAAAACGACCGGCTTGGAGTGTTCTTTTTTCATACAGGCCCGGACTTCTTGAATTGGAAAGTCTCTGGTTCGATTCATTCTGAGCAGGGTTTCCTGACAAATTTAAACACTGATTTGCGTACACACAAGTCGGGCGAATTCTGGGGCTTTCTATCGTTGTTTAAACATGCGCAGTTACAAAACATCCAAACGCTGTATTTCCAGATCACGGTGACAACATTCCAGGAACAGCACGAAAACCGCCATGAGCCCGTTGACCACGCCGAGAATTCAACCAAGGAATTGAAATTCGATTTGCATGGATTATGGGAAGATGACGAATCATGCGACGTGGACATCAAAATCACCGAGGAATATGGCAGCGAGGACACCTTGAGCGTACATTCTTGGATTCTTTCCCTACGATCACCCGTTTTGAAGGCCCAGATCAAATCCTGGCTTAAACCGGACGAACGCAAACAAATTGACATGACCGAATTCAGTTTCGATGCCGTGCGTAATTTCCTATATTACTTGTACACCGCGGAATTGTTTGACAATTGGCAAGACGAACTCTCAGAAGATGATTTCAAGCTACTTTTTCAAATGTCCGAGCAATACCTGGTTCCATCTCTTAAGAAGCATATCGGCGGTGAATTACTGGGCAAAGTCAACCGTGAAAACTGTTTATCTTATTTGACCCTCGCGACTACATATGACTGCAAGGAATTGAAAGATTTGTGTTTGACCAAAGCGTGTGCGCACATGCACAGTCTTATTGGTACGGAGGAATGGAAGCAACTGGATGCGGACACATTGCGAGAAATCATGACCAAGCATTTCAGCTAATGTCAAATTTGCTCGATTTATAAGCCACTGGCATCACGTATTATTTTATTTTCATTTACTCAATAATTTGAATTCCCATTATTATTGTGGCTTTGGAAGGAGAAGGTTGATGTTGTAGCGTCGTCTCTGTGTATAGTTTAGGAGTAGTAGTTACATTTCTTACGGCGAGTAATTGTGAATGATTGATATCCAAAAAGGCAAATGATATGTAAATGGCATAACAAATCCAAAATTCAGGTTCTAAAATGTGTGAAGTGTTGTGTTCGGTTTTCGGCCCCGCACACCCTTATCAGAATCAACCATTTTTTAAAGAAATTATATTCGAAAATTCTTTTGAATACCAGCTGTCTAATCTTAGATCAGGATGAATTCTTTCTCAATCAATTTGATTGCGCTGCAGAATGTTTTGGTCTGTGGTTTGAAGTCCAGTGCGAGCCAACCTGCTGCTGTTCAGGCCGTGTCTCCATCGACGGCTACGGAAGCAGGTGCGACTCCCGTCCCGCCAGTTGTTGCTGCTCCACCTGCCCGACCACAAAATCCACCGTCCGTCGCACCACCCAGTGCGAATGCCAACCAGCAACGTGAACAGGAAGACGTGAAGATCAATGCCCTTTGGAATCACATGCAACCGATTCAACGCAAGCGCGCCCTGGTGCTTCTGCAAACAGAACAACGCGAGGAGACAGCCAAGCGGCAGAAACTGGCGCTTGCAATGAAGGACCCGGATTGTCAATCATCTTTGACAACTCAAACGTTCGAAAAAACATACCGCCTCAATGATTTTCAGGATTACCTCAAGTTGAAACCTCGTGGGACCGGTTGGGATGTTGACCTCGGCAACATTGGAAAAGACACCAAGTTTGGCATGAATGTCTTTCCAAATGGCAACAAGAAAACGGACGAAACCGAGTGCCCAGATGATGAAAAAAACGAACGACTTGGGGTATCCTTTTTTCATACTGGCCCGGAGACCTTGAATTGGAAAGTCTCTGCTTCGATTCACTCTGAACATGGCTTCTTGACTAATTTAAACATCAGTATGCGCGAACAAAAATCGGAGGTTTCCTGGGGCTTTCTATCGTTGTGTAAGCATGCGCATTTACAAAACGTCCAAACGCTGTATTTCCAGATCACTGTGACAACAGTCCAGGAACAGCACGAAGCGCGCATTCAGCCGGTCGACCACGCCGAGGCTTCAACCAAAGAATTGATCTCCGATTTGCAGGAATTGTGGAATGACGACGACGAAACAGCCGACGTCGATATCAAATTCACCTGTAATGACGGCAGCGAGGACACCTTGAGCGTACATTCTTGGATCCTCAGTGCTCGATCACCCGTTTTGAAGGCCCAGATCAAATCCTGGCTGAAACCGGATGCACGCAAAGAAATTAGCATGACCGGATTGAGTTTGGTTGTCGTGACTAATTTCATTTATTATTTGTACACCGCGGATTTGGCCGACGATTGGCGAGGTGACCTTTCAGAAGATGATTTTAAATCACTTCTTCACATGTCCGAGCAATACCTGGTTCCATCTTTAAAGAAATATATCGGCGGTCAATTATTGGACAAGGTCAACCGTGAAAATTGTTTATCTTATTTGACTCTCGCGAGTACATATGATTGCAAGGAGTTAAAAGACGTTTGTTTGGCCAAAGCGTGTGCGTCTATGCAGAGTCTTATGGGCACGGAGGAATGGAGGCATTTGGATGCGGATATCTTACGGGAGATCATGACAAAGCATTTCAGCTAATTAATGTCAAATTTACTCGATTTATAAGCAATTGGCGTCACATATTATTTTGAATTATTTTCATTTACTAAATCAATTTTTGAATGCTAGTAGTCAATTATGAGTTACTTAAGATCTCAATATTAGCGCTTTGAGGCTCCAATCGAGCTGGAGCTGATGCTCTGCTCTAGGGGGAGCACGCCGTATTCATAGTCTTTTGACTAGAATTTCGGCCCTAAATTGGGAGGAGCGAAATTCTAGTCAACCCACCTACAGACTACGAGTACGGCGTGCTCCCCCCAGAGCAGAGTATCAGCTCCAGCTCAATGGGAGCGTCAAAGCGCTAATATTGAGATGGTCTGTATTCAATTATCATTATTTTTTGGGTTTCGAAGAAGAAGGTTAATGTTGTAGCGTCGTCTTTGCGTATGGTTTAGATGTAGTTAGTAGATATTCACGCATTAAATCATAATGCATTTCGCCATTTTATAATCAATTCAAAAAGACAAAAATATTTTGTCTATTGGATAACATATCCGAAATTCCAATTTTCAATTTTTTCGTAATTTTTTTTCCGTTTTCACCCCCGTACCCCCTCATGAAAATCAATCATTTTTTAAGAAATTAAATTTATATGATAATTGACGAATTCTTTTGAATTCCATCTGTCTAATCTTACATCAAGATGAATTCTTTCTCAATCAATTTGATTGCGTTACAGAATGTTTTGGTCTGTGGTTTAACGTCCAGCGCGAGCAAACCTGCTGCTGTCCCACCTGCGTCTCAACCCAAACTTGTGCAAGCGAGCGCGGCCCCCGTCCCGCCAGTTGTCGTTGCCCCAACTGCCCAGCAACCAAATCCACCGTCAGTTGCACCAAACCAGCAGTCTGCCGCGGTTCAACGTGAACAGGAAGACGTGAAGATCAATGCCCTTTGGACCCAGATGCAACCGAATTCTCGAAAACGCGCTCTGGTTCTTCTGCAGACTGAACAACGCGAAGAAATAGCCAAGCGTAAGAAATTGCAATTCGAAAGAGACCATCCGAATCCGGATTCTGAATCATCTTTGACAACTCAAACGTTCGAAAAAACATACCGCCTGAATAATTTTCAGGATTACCTGAAGATCAAACCTCGCGGGACCGGTTTACACGTTAACCTCGGCAATATTGGAAGAGACTACAAGTTCTCGATGAATGTCTTTCCAAATTGCGACAAGCAAAAAGATGAAGCCGAGTGCCCCGAGGACAAGAAAAACGACCGACTGGGTGTGTATTTTCGTCATACAGGTCCTCGCGTTTTAAATTGGAAGGTTTCTCTTGCTCTTCATTCCGAACACGGGTTACTATTCAGTGCAAACACTGATTTGCGCGAACACGCCCCGGGGGATTCCTGGGGCTTTACGTACTTGTGTAAGCATGCGCAGGTACAGAACGTTCAACAACTGCACTTCAAGATCACGGTAGCAACAGTCCAGGAACAGCACGATTGCCGCATGAAGCCCGTCGACCACGCCGAGGCTTCAACCAAGGCATTAAAATCCGACCTGCAGCAATTATGGGCTGACACTGACACGGCCGACATTGACATCAACGTCACGGAAGCAGACGGCAGCACAAACACCATGAGCGTACATTCCTGGATCCTCTGCCTTCGATCACCCGTCCTCAAGACGCAGATCAAATCCTGGCTTAAACCCAACCAACGCAAAGAGATTAACTTTACTGGATTCAGTTATGATGTTGTGCGTCATTTTTTATATTATTTGTATACCGCGGAGCTTTTCCCAGAAGATCTTGACCCTTGTGATGATGATTGTAAATCATTGTTAGAGATATCAGACCAATATTTTGTTGACTCTTTAAAGAAACATATCGGCGGTCAATTACTGGGCAAAGTCAACCGTAAAAACTGCTTGTTGTATTTAACCCTCGCCACTAGACATAATTGCAATGAGCTACGAGACGCATGTCTGTCCAAGGCGGGTGCGCATATACCGAATCTTGTTGGAACGCCGGAATGGAAGGATTTGGACGCAGATACATTGCGTGATATTATGACAAGGCACTTCAGCTAAGGTCAAATTTACTTGATTTGCAAACTATTGGTTTCATGTATTATTTTATATTTACTTACTTGATTCTAATCATTTTTGGGGCGATATGCGGTTGGTTTGAATTGGTAGAAGTAGTAATTCCTTAGTGTTTTGATTGTTTTTCTGATTCGGTTCATCATCATATGCACAGAATTCTATTTTTTCTTTTTCTTTTTTTTGGCAGAGCACTCTATTACATAGTGACATTTTAAATTTGGTCTTACCCACAAGTAAATTTGTGACGTATAGAATGTCCAGCTCCAGTACAGTATACAATATTTAAATCCAGAAATAATAATAATCATTACACATTCGTAAATCTAATTGTACACTAGAACCATGTCGTGCAGTGGGTTAAAGATAGCACCCGACCCGCAGTACACGGCGGAGGTCCAAGAAAGGGATAGTAATATCACTTTTGTGACTAATTTTTCCTGCTGGTTGGTGCGAAAACGCGATTTTTTGATAAAAAACGGGTCTAGGTGAACTCAAAATTGGAAAAATGGCACATTGCGAAAATGATGGTTTTTTTCATTTTTTGCTTGTATATAAATGAAACAAAAATCGAATATTCAAAAAATGCAATTTTTGCAAT
>JACLAD010014856.1_pt1 | contig 13763 bp, 18 predicted proteins | sample 8027901 | NCBI WGS metagenome assembly JACLAD01 (sample SAMN15725071, study PRJNA655200) | protist metagenome | isolation source: fluorescence activated cell sorting (FACS) single amplified genomes of... | place: Spain: Blaines Bay Microbial Observatory, Mediterranean Sea | collected 2016-07-05
TGAGCCCTGCTCGTGTTGCCTCGCTCGGTCCTTCTCGCTCGCAGAACGGGCCTTGTCCCTGGCGTGCAGCTTGCGCCTGCTAGTGCGTCGGTAAAGGAAGGAGAGGAGAGGAGAGGAGAGGTTGAGTTTCGCGTGAGTACTGTGCGAAAGGAAGGAAAAGAGAATGGAATAGAATAGAATAGGAGAGAACACGAGAGCAAGATCTATGCTAACCTGCCAGCCACAGCTCCAGCGTCAAAGTCAGCGAGGTTCTTGAGCGGCAGCCCTCCGTGGCCGTGCGGCAACATGTCTCCGCGCATGGGTGACATGGACGGCGAAGCACCGAGCGACAGTCGGAACTCGGGCGTCGGCGTGACGCGGCCGGTGTTGCTGTTGCTGCCGCTGCCGTTGCCATGGCTCTCCATCCCAAAGAACGGGACGTTGGCCGTGATGCTCGAAGAGAATGAGAGCACGGCGTCATCGTCCGTGTCCTCGCTCGTCTCAGAGGACTCGCCCTGGTCGTGCCCGTCGTCCTCGTGAAGGTACTGAGCGCGGTGCTGCTGCTGCTGCTGCTGCTGTCGTTGCTGCTGCCTGGCTCCAACCGTTACGGTAACGCGCCTCCTCTTCCTCGCAGACATTCCGAGCCTCTCGGCCTCCTGCTGCGCCGCGACGGGATCGCCAGTGCTCAGGATGGACCTGATTGCACCCATGATCATTGGGTTGCCGTCGCCGAGGTTCACGTTGGCATTAGCGTTGGCCTTGCTGCTGCCGTTCTTGTTGTCACCGTTGTTGTTGTTGGTGGTGGTGGTGGCGGTGGCCTTGTTGTTGCCATGGTGCCCGTTGGCCTTTCCCTGGATCCCGTCCCGCTCAGCACGAGAACGCTTGTTACGGTTTCCAGAACTCTTGCGCTTCACCTGCTGCTGCTGCTGCTGCTGATGTTGCTGTTGCCACATGCCCTGCCCGAGTTTAATGGGCGCAGGCTTGGCTCCCGGCCCAAGGACCAGGCCTTCCATCAGGGGCGTGGTTGACTTGACGCCAAACCCGCCGGCTCCGATGCCTCCCAATCTTGATGATCCCATCAGCGGTGACACCGACGACATCCAATCGTAGCTCGTGCCTAGCAGAGGAAATGATGAACGGAGGGATTGAAAGTTCGATTCGAGCACTAAAGTGTAAGCGTAGGAAGGGCAAGCAACAACGAAAGGCAAAGCGACAGAAGCAGGGCGAGACAGACACACAAAACGGCAGCGACAACAGCAACACTCACTGCGCTGACGCGAGTGAACGCCACCCACGGCCGGCTTGACGACCGGAACTGCGATCTTGGGCTCGTCGTGCTCGCTGGCACCACCCGCGTCGCCATCGCTTGCGGTTGCGCTCACGGTCTCGTCGCTGAAGCAGTCGACGTCCACGTCAAACGCGCCGGCGTCGTGTCCCTCGCCGAGGAGGCCGTCGAAGACCTGCAACGAATCAAAATCCGACATCGTGGGCGCTAGCTGTCCGAGCTCCATGGTTGTTACTTTTTCCCTTCTTTTGTCTCTCGTCTCCCTTCTTTTATGTCCGTTTACTCAATAGTTGAAGCTGGAGGCAACAGACGGGCGTGGCGAATGAGTCGCGTGCATGGGGGCTGACCGAACTGATGATCAAAGGCAGATCTAGCCAGAGGAGGAAGAGGCGAAAGAGAGAAACTCACCGTTGCCTCTTTCGTCGTTCATGCAAAGAGCGCTTCTTCGTCTTCGTGATCTCCTGGTCGGAACAAACAGTGTGCCTATCAAATGGTCACTCAAGGATGTCCCTCGTCCCTACTTGTGTGGTTTGTTTGTGTTTTGCGCTTTGTGCGTCTTTGTCAATGCCGGGTTGTCTAAGCTGGCCCTGTGGACGTCGTGAGCGAGTGACGAGGAAGGGGCGGAGAACGTGGGAGGAGGTGAGTCCGGTGCTCGTGTTGCGCTCACTTCATTCGTTGCCGCAAAAGAGGGAGAGCGAAGCGCACGAACACGTTGGTGCGAGCGACAACCGCGATCTGAATCCCTCTCCCAAATTTGTTCGCTCCACAGGAACACTCACCGGGTGCGTGATCGCTCAAAAATGCGAGAGTGCTGGTGCGAAATATGAAGCTGCGAGTGATGCGTGGAACGACTTTCTCGATCGAATGACTCTTCCTCCCTTTCCTTCTCCTTAAATCCTTCTCCTTCTCCGACTCCTTCTCCTTCTCCGACTCCTAATTCTCCCTGCACAGCTAACTTGATCACCCTCCCAATAATATTTTCAGCACCTGTGAGGGCTCGTGCTTGGTTGCCGTGGGTGGGTCGAGTACACGAAGTTGGGCTGCAGAGAGGGGCGTTTAGCAGAAAGTGAAGTTGGCAACAGCCCTTCACCAACGGCCTCAGGGCCACTCATTTTTGGACTTCCGGGTGTTCCCTTTTGCTTTTTTGGTTTGGCAAATCAAACTCACCGACTAAAAGGGTTTGCAGGATGAACGACGCTTTTTGCGTCGTCACTCGTCACTCCACTCTCAGCACAAACAAACAAAACATCAAGGCGCGTCACGCAAGGGACGAGGCAACGGCCATGACGTCCTCGCTCGCTTGCGACCGCTCGGGCTCGTACCACTGCCTGGATCTTTTCAGTGCACCGAGAAAGGTGCTCAAGATCGAGGATGGTGAGGAACGAGAGCGTGCTCTTCTCGATCTGGTCGTGTCTCGCGGAAGTCCTTTCCCTCAAAACTCGCTCAAAAGTCAGTCGCCGTTGACTTTTGTCGAGGAGTTTGTGGTCTGCGTTTCCCTCTTGGTCACCATGGGTGGGCCGCTCTTGTGGTTTATCGTCGTGCCACTTTGCATGGTCCTCTTTACACCGTGGTCGCTGGGTTTCTCGCTCTCGATCTGGGTTGCGGGGACGGTGTTCCTCGCCCAGCACCCATTGCCAAAGTGGGAACGGTGGTGGCCGAGGTCCCACACAGTCAGGTCAATGTACAAGTACTTCTCCTACAGGATTTGCTGGAAAGGTGATGCAAGGATCAGGGCTAGGAGCTCCGCGCCCTTTGTTGGTGCTGGAGGACCGCACGGTGTCCTCCCCTTCGCCAACTTGTAAGTGAAGTGAGCGGAATTGTCAGAGCAAACCCTGAAGCAACAAACTAGAAACTTACAGATGCATCATTCGCACACGCGCCCGTCGCCTCGATTCTCCTCGCGCGCGTTGGGCAGACTGTCCATTCCCGCGATTGGGAGTTTTCAACCGAGCTCACGATTCATTGGCGCCGCCGCGTCCATCGTCCCTAAAACCCCTTTCCTCCGCTATTTTACGATGTTTGGAACGTGCGATGCGTCGCGCAAGACGATAGAGGCGCAGATGAAGAAGGTGGGTCGATAGAGTCGATCAAGCAGTAAGTATTCACATTTCCTTGTGCTGAAAGAAGCCGGCTGCGACAGGGACGGAGCATCGGAATCGTGCCCGACGGCATCGCTGGCATCTTCAAGTGCTCGCACGAAGAGTACGTTCTCGAGTGAAGAGCAAGCGCAATTCCTACGACCTCCACTCTGGTCATGCTGCTTTTCGAAACAGAAGGTAGAACTCATCGAGTGATTTTCAATACCGCCCGCGTTGCACCTCCCGCAGGGAGATCGTCTTCCTCAAGAGGCGCATGGGACTGGCGAAACTCTCGATCAGAACCGGCCGACCGCTTATTCCATGCTATTCTTTCGGAAAGTAAGTTTCGAGGCAGTAGCTACATCGTTCGAAGTAGCGTGCGCAAAGCCGCTCACACCAAATCCTGTGCAGCACGGCTTGCTTTTCGATGTGGTCTGACCCATTTGGGATCATGGAATGGCTCAGCCGCAAGACCCAAGCTTCGATCTTTGTCTACTGTGAGTGGCACAGCTCGATCGACGGTCCTCCTCTCCCTTGCCCCCCCTCCTCCTCTCCTTCCTCACACTTGATCCGTTCCCCTTTTCTTTGCTCTGGCACAGGGGGCCGCGCATTTCTACCGGTGCCATTTCGTGCAAACGTGACGCTGGTCTTGGGAGAGCAGATCTGGCCTGCGGAGGACCTCGGCTTTCCTCCCTGCGAGGATCCGCCGCAAGAACAAATAGAGAAGGTCCACGCGCTCCTCTTGGAGAGGATCGAATCGTCCTTCAACGAGTGGAAGGGTGCGCTTGGGTGGGGCCACAAGACGCTGCGGATTGTATGAACAACGTTATCGAGTTATTTGTTCGGGGAGATCATAAAGAAGATTGTGACAACAAATCATCCTCTCTCTTAACCTCATACGAATCAAATCCAAATCGATAGACTAAAAAGAAACTTTTGTTCTACGACAAGGCATCCCACTCGAAGAAAGCCCACTGCTCCCCCTCCTTTGCCGCCGCCAGGGCCTTCATGAAGAGCGCGTAGCCCTCTTGGACGCTGGGAGCCTCCAACATTTCAGCCTGGTCTTCTGCAGGCACTCGTCGCATACGATGACAAACTTGGACCTGCTCCGAGATAGGGCGACGTTGAGCCTATTGGGGGTAAAGAGAAAGGAAGCCTCGCGATCGAGCTGCGCCGGCGACAGGTCTCTCTTTCCCCAAACTCCGCTCCTTTCAATTCTTGAACATACGATCCCACTTCGTGACAAAGACGAGGCGGATAGCGATGTCGACGGCGCTGCCTACGATCTGCTGCCATCCAATTGTCCCCCTGTAGTTGTACATGAGGACGACCCAGCTGTTGCGGGATGGATGGGGAGGGAGAGGTGGACGGAGGAAAAGGAAGAGAGAAGGCGAGTCAAGTCAGCCTTTGCCCCCATACCCATCCGAATAGTCGCTTCGCCCCACCCAGCCCAAAACTCACTACCAGTCGCAGACAAAGAACGAGAGCATGCACACGACCTTGATCCCGCGCGGGATGACCTTGAGACCATCGTTGGGGAAGAAGTACAGCCTGACGCCATCAAAGTTGATAAACACTTGCAGCACGCCGGCAATCATGAGCCATCCCGCAACCATGTCTGCACAGCGAATTGGAGATTGTGTGCGTGCGTGAGCAAAAGAAGAGGCCCGAGACAAAATAAAACAAAAGGTCTCTCCGTCAACATGAGCAGACTACGCACACGTCAGGCAGTGGGCCGATGGCGTCGAGCAGTTGAGGTCATCTTTCAACCAGTAGTGCCCTGTCAAGGACTCAAGTGCAAGCTCCGACATAGACGGGAACTTTTCGTGGAGGTATCCCGCGAGTTCCTGGAGCTCGCACTGGAAGAACAGCGTGAAGAAGCCGACTAGGTTGATAAGGACCGCCTCGTAGATCACATAGTAAAAGTAAATCGTGCTCAGCTCTCCGCTCGCACCGTTGTCCTCTTCTTCTGCCTGATCATGATGCATCGCAAGAAGGGGCTTGCCTCCAACCTCATTCCTGGTCTTTGAAATACCAAACATGTTCTCTTACTTTGCAAGGACTGTGGTCTCTTTTGTTGGTTGCGCGCGGGTGAAAGCTTTTCTTTGCTGGCCTTCTTAAGCACGAACCATCGACAGTTTCCCCAGAGAGTCGTCGAAACCACGAATCCAGAATCGTCGATTTCGAAGGTGCTTGGTTGGAAGGCCTCGCACAAGCTCGCAGGCGTTTGATAGTGAAAATGACAAACGGTTGTTTGGTTGCTTACTGTCTTCAGTCTTTCAAAACTGTTTTGAACATTCGTCACTTCACTCCTTCGTCCCCATCCAAAAACTCCGATGCTACCACTGCAGGCGCGACCTCGTCCATCTCGATGACTAGCCCTGGCTCCCATTTCGGCAGTGCCTTTCGCCACGCCACCAACGTCTCCAAGTCGTCGAGGACGTCGAGCGAGAGATCTCTCTTGAGCACCGCACCGTCGGCAAACTTTTAGAGGAAAGACGAGAGGCGAGCGGCTTTCGTGAGTTTCTACACTCCCCCTGCCCTGCCCCTCACCCCCCCAGCTCTCAAGTGACTCACAAAACACACGACGAAAGCTTCTCGGTCCACGCTGGTCAGGTTGGGTCCGGACGCGTGCAGTGTCGTCCCGAGATGTACCGTCGCGTCTCCAAGATTGAGCGGAGCGTGGCTCTTTGGCTGGCCAAACTGTGCGCAGACCTCCTTCGAGTTCATCTCCCGGTACTTTGCCTCCACGAGGTTTGTTGTCGTAGCCACTCGCACCGTATCCTTTTCATCATCATCATCATCATCATCATCATCATCATCATCTTCTTCATCTTCCACTGCTGCTACAGCCACTGCCGCCGCTACTTCCGCCGCTGCCCCCATTCCTTTTGTCGTGCACGCACGCACCTCCCTTGTCGCGACGTGAGAGCCAGACGCAAAGACCAAGGTGCCGCACTCTGCCGTCCCTGACGCGCTCGTGAGCGGGATCCAAATCGACACAAACTTGTCCGTGTCAATCGGCGCGGCCACGATGTCTCGATGCCACGGCGAGGCGTCGTCCCCTCCCTGCTTGATGAAGAGAGAGTCCTGGTACAGCCGCACCGTGCGCACGCCGAGCAGAGCGCTCGCAGTTGACGCCAGGCGCGGGGAGAGCGACACGGCGCGCGCGCCAACCGTCTCTCGCCAGAGGTTGTGGACGCGGGTGAAAGGCTTGCCCTTGGCCCCCCTGTTCGTAACTGTCCTCCCTGCCTTGCGCGTCGCAGCGTCGAGCAGCAGCGGCCGAAGAGCTTCGATCTCTCCCGGCGTCAGCAGTCCTCGCACAGCGCAGTGGCCGGCGGAGGAAAGGTCGCGAGCGGCAGCGGCGAGAGAGGAGCGGGGGAGCGCTTTGCGAAGGTCTCCCAGCGCTGCGCTGCGAGCGCGCTCGGCGCCGTCTGTGCGCCTGGTGGGGGCGAGGAAAGGAGGCGGCGAGTGCGTCGTTTGCTCGTCGTTTTCTGCAGCTGCTGCCGTTGCCGCCTCTGCGCAGTCGCGAGAGCAAAAGTATCGCTGCGGCAGTCTCGCGCCTCCGCAGCTCGAGCACCGGAGGTTCACGTGACCGGTGATCGAGCGCGCCGGCCTTCCTTCGGATGCAACCTTTATTGCCGCCGCCGCCGCCGCCGCCGCCGCTCCCATCGCCTCTTTCTCTCCCACAACGCCTCCTTGCACGCCGCTCCCCTCCACCACCATCTCCTGCACCTCCTCCGGCAGCCCGAGCTTGCAGTCAGGACAGACTTTCCAATCGCTTCGGCACGCGCGACCGCAGGCGCGGTTGGTTCCGATGCCAGCGCGAAAATTTTCGCACACGCACCACCAGCTCGAGTCGAGGTCGTCGTCGAGCGCAGATCGACTGGCGAGCAGCCACCCTCTGCTATCGTATACGAATGGTCCGGTGAAGTTCTCGCCTTCCACCTTCCTTGGACAGTTAGCAGCACCGCACGTCAGCGACGGCGTCCGCCTGGCCGCGCGGAGGCAGCGCGGGCATAGCTCCCAGTACGCTTCAAGCTCTTCCCCGCAACCGAGGCACAGGATCACGGCAACGTCGCTGTCGCTGCCACTGCTGTCGTCGATTTCGTCGTCAGCTCCCAGATTACCATCCTTATCGGCCGCAGTAGTGGCAAAGGCGCCGCCGCCACCACCACCATCGCCACCGCCACCGTCGCCACCGCCAGTTGCAGACTTGGACATGGCTCAGCGTTCAACGCCGTTGCTCCTTATGGTGTGCACAAGAGACACGAAGGAAAGGGTTGAGTTCGACTAAGAGCGCGGCAACGACTTGACAAGAGACAAGAGGGGCGCCATCCGCAAACTCACCGTCAAAAGAAGCTCGAGCTCCCGGACAGAGCGCTTCGATATGATGTGTCCGTCAGGACTGGAGCACGTGATCTTGGCCCCCTTTACCGAGACAGACCAGTTGTTTGCGATGCCAGAGTAGTTCTCGACTTTTCCCGTCACGAGAATCGGGGGCTTCTTCTTCCTCGCCTCCTCTTCACCGTTCTCTCGCCCCCTCTGCCGAGTCCCGACGATTGCTGCCCCTAGCCCTGCCCCCACTGTAGACGGATCTGCGGTTCCTTGTCCTGACGCAAAATTATCGGCCTTGACGAAAATGCCCGGCGCTGTCGAGTCAAAGACGCTCCGAACGTGCGTCGCCAGCTCGGGCGTGATCGTCTGTTCGCTGGTCAGTTGCGCCAAGGCGTCGTCGAGCGCGGCGTACAGCTGTGTGGACCTCAGCGGAACATCTGATGTCGCTTCTCCCGGCTTTCTGCCCTTTCTCCCCCCTTGTCCACTACTGCCCGGTCGCGCCAGAGCCCCGACGAGGTACGCGTCTACGTCAAAATCGACGTCGTAATCCTCACTCCCCTCCTCTCTCTGAAACCTCCCCTCCGTCTCCATGACCAGTCCAATTTTTGCCCATGCGCACAGCTTCCCAGAACGTCAGAATTCCTTCTCTTTTATTATTTCCAACTTTCTCTTCGTAGTTACTGCATGGGTCAGGATAGATCCTTTATCGAGGCGAAGAGCTTGTTGCCCTTTAACTTCCTGAGCGCGGCCGCCTCTTGTTGTTTTGACGAGAGCGCCTCCCGTTTCAGTATGTCCTCGAGATTCTTTCTCTGGTGTCCTTGCCTTGTGCGCAGGGCATGCAACGCGTCCCAGCATGGATCGCAGTAGACTGCCAGCAGTCCTTTTATAGGCCGACAATCTGAGCATTGCCCTGTAGAGGTCGAAGGTGACGAGGAGCTTGCGTCAGTTGCGAGCTGCTGCGAGATCGGCCGAGGCATGTGTTGCAGGAATAGTGTTTGCCCTGCCTGAACTTTCGTCTACACGTACACTTAGCCTCTCGCTCGTCCCCACACTCATGGCAGCGTGCCCCGCTCAGGTACTTTGAGGCGACCTCTGGTGCTTCTGCGCCACCTTTCCGAACAACAAATGATCTTATAGTAGCAAAGTCGGCTTCGTCAAATCGCACGGGTGCCAGGAACGTGAGTTGGAGTCCTCAAGTTCTCGACACGCTTCCTTCGATTAGACTATCTTCGCCACCTCACTTGACTCACATTGCTCTTTCTTTTTTCCTAAGGTTTCAGCGTGTAAATCTGACGTGAACACGGCCTTGGAGAAAGATGCTCTCCTTTTCCTCTCTGCGCTCGAAGGAAGCGCGCGAAAGAGCGAGTTTGCCGCATCTACCATCGAGGGCCGTTTCTTCGGATCCACGTCCCAGCACTGTTGCATGAGGCTGTCGATGTCTGGCCATTCCTCTTTGAACGAATCCGGAATCGCTGGCCTCAGCCCGTTGGCGATCTTGAGCGTGAGTCCTGCCCTCGGCAACCCTGCGTATGGTTTATCATGCCGCACCATTTCCGCAAGTATGATCCCAAACGAATACACATCGACCTTTTCATCATACTTGGCCCCGGCAACGATCTCGGGGGCGGCAAAATCAGCCGTTCCCACGGTGGTCATGTCGCCGTCAAAAGTATTTCTTCGGGACTCTCCGAAATCGGAAATTTTGGGGTTGTACATTTCGTTTATCAGGATGTTGTCGGTCTTGAGGTCACGGTGTATAACGCCGCCGACATAAGCGAGCTCGGTTTCTGAAAAGTAGGAATGTGTGTGCATAAATGCCATGGCCTTCGCGATGCACTCTCCCCATCGTTTCTTTGGCTCATTCCACGTGAGAGCCATTGCTTTGCTCTTAAGGCAAGACCGGAGCGTGCCATGTACCGCAAACTCCATCACAATTGCAGGATGTACGCCGTCGACAACGATTCCATGAATTTGCAACACGTTCTCATGGACTATTTCATGGTGGAGGACGGCCTCATGCTTGAACTTGTCGAGGTTATCATAGTGACCACGCAGCAAGATTTTGAATGCGACGAGCTGCTTGTTGTACCTGCCCTTAATAACCATCCCCGATGCCCCCTTTCCGATGATGCTTTCAGAGTTGTCGGGGTCATACTCACATCGCTCCGGGTCGATGATCATAGCCTGCACCTTCCTCGTCAGCTCGCAATCCACGCTAAGCGATTGTTTCAGGGCATCGCGCACTTTGTTCACCTTGTGAGACAAGACTTTCAACTTCTGTTGAAAGGCATTTACCTTTTTGCGAGAGGTGTGCACCTCATGTGCTGCGTACCCCAGGCACGCAGCCACTAAGACAGCGGCGATGGCGATGGCGACGACAGCTTCGTTTGGCAACATGTTCGAATCATTCTTGATCCTAATCCACTCCGCGAGCTCGTTCGTGTGGTTCCTCGCGAACTTGCAAGCACCTCCGTAGGCCCCGAGCGTCTGATTGTCGCTATAGCCATGAAGAACGAGATCGTCCATCCACTTCTTTGTCATCCCGTATCGTTTGAAGAAGTACGACAGAGTTTCATCCTTGAGAGCTTCCATATTGGCGTACTTGGATATGATGATCTGCGGTGATTTAGCTTTTTCAGTAAAGAAGATGGAAAGGCAAAAACAACAACAACAACAGCAACAACATATTGATATTGGATGCTCGAAAACTCACAGCCGGGTAGGCATGGGCAACCTCAGAAACTAGCGGGTCAGGGTTTTGGAAGTGCAAGGCCTTTGCGGAGCGGTCAAACTGCATTGGAGGAAGTTGAAGGAGTTCGACACGGTCTTTGAGCTCAATGACCATTATGTCCGGATACCATCTGAAGAAGATCACCGGTTCCTTGTTTCTCAACTTTTGGAGAACGAAAGGAACCGCGGCATCCTCACGTAGATAGCTGAACGAAAAATTCAGCCCGAGGTTGATGACAGTGGCCTCAAACCATCCCCTTACGTAAGATGGATTTACCATACAGACCTCGGCGCAATACGGCGAAAGCCCGGTCACGGGGTCCAGAGGCAAGCATTGAGGCGGGTAAAACTTTCCAGTAGAAGTGCAAGTCGTCGCTTCGGTTGGGGACCAGGACCAATCCGGCCCACAGACGAATCCCTCGCTTTCGTCATTTTGGTCACGGAGAAGCATCTCTTTTGGAACCGAGCCGTCTCGGGGAAACTGTGACAAGACGTCGTGAGACTTAAAGTCTGCAACGGTGCCTCTCCTGACGTGTCGTAGAAAAAATGTGGCACCACATGAGTTTTTGACTGCTTCCACATTTAGCCACCACGAACGAATTCAGGAGGAAAGGAAGAAGGGAGAGAGGAGCGACAACGCAGCGGCAATAACAACGGAAACTTACACCGGAGACCCGTCGCTTTTCGTCGTGTACGAGCTGAAAAAGAGTCCTTCCTCTCCCAGGATGCCCGTCTCCGATTTGAGCATGAGGCCTTCCTTCATGCCGTACTCTATGAGCTCTTCTCTTCCCGGGGAGGTCCACGCTTCAAAGTCGAACGTGAGGTCACCCTTGGAGATAAGAGGGATCACTGTCGAGTCAAGATGAGTTTGAGAGCTTGAGGTTGGTGGGTTCCTGCACAAGCGTTCTGGAATTGACGTACTTCCGTTCGCTGACCGAGTCGGCCGTAGCTGAACCTTGTACCCGGCTAGCTCGTGGAGTAAAATGGCAGCGAGATGTGCTTGAAGCTCCTATTGGAAATTAAGACAATTATGGTAAGAGCTGGGTGTAAGTGCAGACTTGGCCCTCCCGATTTCGTCGACGTACGCTCGACCCCCAGCCCCTCAAGTTTATCGTGACTATCCGTTCGCTCTGTACACGTTTCAGATCTCTCTTCAACGCGTCGTATTCTGGTGATGCGAAACACGCCTCCTCACCGCACGGCCATGTGCCTAAGCAGGATCTTGGCAGCGTTGGTAGTGAGGCGAGCGCCGAAGGATCACAGTCTTGTTTCATCACCTCTGAAAAAGTGCCGTCGCAAGGGCCCGCAAAAAGCTTGACAACGTCCTCATCTCTTTTCAGCTGAGCGAGCACCTGTTCGTCCCAAGCGGACCAGAGCAAAGCCAGTGTGGCGAGAGTGGAGGTTTTCATGTAATAGATTCAGCTGCAGAGCCCGACCTTTTCTACATGAACTAAAAATCTTTAAACTTTACTGGCAAAGCTCGTCGATCTCGTATACTTCATTGCGCTCCGAAATTGACTTCAGCCTGCGGATCATTAAGAGCGCGAGCTTTGACAAGAGACTGACACAACATCGGAAGATTCTGAGTTTCAGTGAGTTTTGACTTTCCCTAGGCAAGAGAAATGACAGCGCTATCAAATCCGTACCAACGAGATTTGACATGACGATTGCCCTGGCAAAAGTGGTGGGAATTGTCGCCTTCCATCTACTGCGTACTAAGCGACGATCGCGACGAATGCCAGAGTTGGCAGAGCCGATTTCGACTCCGTGCAAGGGTGACAATCGTGTCAAGGCCCCCCCCACCCCCAGACGAGCTCATGACCTTCCTCCCGACCGGCTCGCTTCCCCTCGTCTTTTTCATCTCTTCTCAAAGATCCACCAGTGGAAGTGAGGTCGAGACTCCCCTTCATGTGAGAGGGGATGGCGCGGGTGGAGGAGATGGTGCCGGCCGGCGGGCGCCGCTCTTCCTCCGCCGTCCCTCACCCCCACTCCCTAATCCACATCCACGGCGCTGTTTATCAGACCAGATGAGGGCAAAAAAAAAAAAAAAGGCTTTGCTGAACGTGCGCAGAGGTCGTCTGGAAAAAGGACCAGGACAAGCCTTCGACCATCGCCGTCAAAGTTCCCGCTCATTCGTCAGGAACCAAGATGGCCGCTCTCACTTTCGCATCCCGCGCGTCCAGGGTCGCGTCGCGCCGCGCCGCGACGGCCTCTGCGTCGCGCCGCTGTATGAGCTCTGACGCTGCTGTGACTCTTCCGCAGTACATTCTCAATGCGCCTGCCACCGACCTTTCCACATTGGACAATGGTCTGCGGGTTGCCTCTGAGGCTGGCCATGGCGCGACCGCGACTGTCGGCGTCTTCATTGACGCAGGGAGCCGCTACGAGACGGATGCTAACAACGGGACGGCTCACTTCCTCGAGCACATGGCGTTCAAGGGCACGGAGAAGCGAACTAGGCAGCAGCTAGAGGTTGAGATCGAGAACATGGGCGGTCACCTCAACGCGTACACGAGCCGCGAGCAGACCGTGTACTACGCGAAGTGCTTTAAGGAGGATGTGCCGCAGGCGGTCGAAATCCTTTCTGACATCCTGCAGAACTCGCTCCTCTCCCCTGATGCCATCAACGCCGAGCGCGACGTGATCCTCCGCGAGATGGAGGAAGTGAACAAGATGCAGGAGGAGGTCATCTTCGACCACCTCCACGCGACTGCGTTTCAGAACACGGGCCTTGGCCGGACGATCCTCGGCCCTGAGGAGAATATCCGCAGCCTCACCCGCGACGACCTCGAGGGCTACGTCAAGACGCACTACACTGCGCCGCGCATGGTGCTCGCAGGAGCAGGTGGAGGTTGGTATATTTCGCACTTCTCTTCTTTTTCTTCTTCTTCTTCTTCTTCTTTTTCTTCTTCTTTTTCTTCTTCTTCTTCTCCTTCTCCTTCTCCTTCTTTTGCTGCTCTGCTCTGGTCGTTAATGATGAGATGAGATGAATGGTGTGTCTGGCGTTCCAACAGAACATCTAAACTCCCCGACCACACCACAGTCGAGCACGACCAGCTCTGCGAGCTCGGTCAGAAACACTTTGGCGGACTGAAGAAGGAGCCCGAGTCTGGCTTCGTCGTCCCGTCAGACCCCCCTCGCTTCACCGGTTCTGACATCCGTATCCGCCAGGACGACATGGATCTCTGCCACGTCGCATTCGCCGTCGAGGGCGGCGGATGGACCGACCCGGACGCGTTCCCGATCATGATCATGCAGACTCTTCTGGGCTCGTGGGACCGCATCTCTGGCGCTGGAACCAACAACGCCTCGTTCCTCTCTCAGGTCGTTGCGGAGAGCGGTGAGTGTAGTGT
>JACLAD010001242.1_pt1 | contig 13757 bp, 13 predicted proteins | sample 8027901 | NCBI WGS metagenome assembly JACLAD01 (sample SAMN15725071, study PRJNA655200) | protist metagenome | isolation source: fluorescence activated cell sorting (FACS) single amplified genomes of... | place: Spain: Blaines Bay Microbial Observatory, Mediterranean Sea | collected 2016-07-05
ACCCTACGGCTTGACTTACTCACCGCTCGCCCTCCGACAGCTGGTCGAACAGGATGCAGCACGGGCGCATGAACAGGCGCCTTCGGGGCAATCGTCGCGCCAAGGTTCGCTGGCAACTCGATCCAGTGGTGGACGGAGCCAGACCCAGTGACAGGAGACCCTTTTGGCAGTCACCGACGGACGGCAAGCACGTCGCCACGAACTGCGGCGCGAGATGATCCTGCGCGCCGCCGCCGAAGAGTTCGCGCTCCAGGGTTTCGTCAACGCGACGCTGGATCGCATAGGCGAACGCATCGGCCTCTCCAAGGCGAGCCTGTACTACTACGTCAACAGCAAGGAGGAGTTGTTGGCGGTGATCTTGGAGCAGGTCACCTCGCGCATCGCTGAGGAGGCAGCCCAGGTCGAGGGCTCAGCGGAGGAGCGGCTGCGTGCCTTCGTCAGGGCCCACGTGACCGTTGGCGCCACCTCGGTCGAGGGGCAGGTGCTGGGCGAGAACGTCAACGTCCTGCTCGATCGGGAGGCACACGAGCGCTTCGCACGTGCGCGCCAGAAGCACGAGCAGCGGTTGGCCGCACTCATCCACGAGGGCGTGGAGGCGGGGGAGTTCAGGTCACTTCCCGTGGGCCCCGCGGTGAAGCTGATGTTCGGTGCGCTGAACTCCATTCCTGTGTGGTTTCGCCCTGATGGACGGCTCACGCTGGAGCAGCTGGCGGACGAGGTGGTGGGATGGATGCTGGAAGGTCTGGCCGGTCCCCCGACTGACCCTCACTCAACGACGTGAGACTCGGACAGGGAGGTCGTCCAGAGGTTCCGGAAGCGCCTTCCACCCCATCGGTGGTTGGTAGCCCGGTTCGATGAGGTCGAACCTCCTGGTGAGCAGCAGTCGGTGCCACAGGGTCTTGGCTTCGATCTCAGCGAAGGCGTACCCGATGCACTTGTGCGCGCCCGCTCCGAAGGGGACGTACATGTGCCGGTGTCGCTTGTGCTCCGAACGGGCTCCCTCGAAACGGGCTGGATCAAATGCTTCGGGGTCGTCCCAGAACTCCTTCAGCCGGTGTGTCGCGGGGTTCATCACCGCGATGAAGGTGTCCGCTGGGACGAAGTAGTCACCGATGGACGTGTCGCGCACGGCCCTCCTGATCATCGCGGGGACCGGTGGCCAGAGTCTCATCGATTCCTTCATGACGAGATCGATCGCCGTGAGGCGGTCCAGGTCGCCAGGTTCCAACGGCCGGTCACCGATGGACGCCGATTCCTCGTACGCCCGGTCCTGCCAGTTCGGGTGTGCAGCGAAGCCCCACGCCATGATCGCCATCGCAAGCGTGGTGGTGTCATGCGAGGCGAACCACATGAAGTTCATGTGGCGCACGATGTCGTCGTCGGAGAAGGTCTGGTCGTTGTTGTCGCGTGCGTGGACCATGGCCGAGAACAGGTCGCGACCGTCCCCGTCTCGTTTCGCAGGGATCTGCGACCGGATCCACCGGGTCACGTCGTCGTAACCGTTGCGACCACGCCCCCACAACGACCATGGCAGGTCCAACCGGAGGGCCTCAGTGACCGCGCGCGGCTGTGCGTGGAAGCCGGCCAGCAACTTCTGGCGGCTCCGTTTGTCGAGATCCGCACCCAGGAAGACGTCTGCCGCCACGCGCATGGCGAGGTCCTTCATCCTGCGGTAGACCGTCGTGGTCCCCTCCGTCGGCCAGGTGTCTCGAAGATCGGCGGAGATGCGGCGGTCCATCCCTGCGAGGTAGCCGGCCAGGCGGTCCCGCTGAAATGCCGCCTGCATGATGCGGCGATGGTCGAGGTGTTCGTCGAAGCTCAGCAGCATGAGCCCTCGGTCGAAGAACTTTCCGATGAGTTCCTGCCAGCCCTCGTTTGAGAAGTCCTTGTCGGTGTTGAGCAGGATCTGTCCGATGTGGTCCGGGTGGGCGACGATGACCCCGCGCCGCCCTGCCATGTGCGTCCAGAAGACGGGCCCGTACTGTGCGTACTGGTCCTGATGCCAGCGAAGTCGGTCTCCAGTCAGGTGTCGCAAGGCTCCGACCAGCGGCTGTCCCGCATGCCCGGGAACGGGACGCAGGCCGCTGCCGTGCGGCGGGTCTGCCAGTGCATGGTCGTAGGGTGCAAGGAGATCCCGAGCAGCAGTGATCGCGTCACCGGGAGTCGTGCGCGCGACCGTGTGCAGCATCCCTGTTGGCGCAGCGGCGAGGACGCGTGACGTGGCTGCGACTCGGCGGCGCGTGTGACGGATCCCGTTCAACGTCTCGGCGATGGGGCTGGTGGGAATGGTCTGCTGGGGCATGGTGATCTGCGCTCCTTGATCGGCGGCGGTGCTGGTGTGGGCGGCGTCAGCGACGCCGAGTGGTCATGCGGACGGACTCAGCTGGCCGGAGGGTGAACCGGGGTTTGTGCCGGGGCAGCGGCCCAGTCGGCCACAGTTCCCAGTCCGCGGCGAGGTTGGCGAGGATGAGCGTTCCCTCCGCCCAGGCGAACCGATCACCGATGCACAGTCGCGACCCTCCACCGAACGGGAAGTACGCGAACTTTGGTCGGCCCACCATGCCCCCGGTGCTCCCCCCGTCGCCTGGAGCGAACCGCGTCGGATCGAAGCGGTCCGGCTCTGGCCACCACCGGGGGTCATGGTGGAGGACCCACTGGCTCAGCAGGGCGGTGTCGCCTCGCTCGAGCATGGCGGGGCCCAGCCGCGTGGGTCGGACAGCGACCCGTTCGATGGTCCAGACCGGCGGACGGAGCCGCATCGTCTCGGCAAGGACCTGCCGTGTGTACGGCAGGCGTGGGAGGTCGTCCCATCCGGCCGGGCCATCCAGCCTGTCGACCTCCTGCTGCAAGGCGGTGCGAACGTCGGGGTGCTCGGCGATCAGCGCCCATGCCCAGGTGAGGGCGGTGGCGGTGGTCTCGTGCCCTGCCAACAGCATGGTCACTGCCTCGTCTCGGACCTGGCGGTCCGTCCAGCCGGCCTCCTCCGCCGCAGCTACCAACGCGGACAGGAGGTCCTCGCCGCCGGGATTCACGCGCCGCTTGGCGATGAGATCCTCGGTGTAGGCGTGTAGCGCGGCTTCGGCGGCCCCTATGCGGCGTAGGGGGCTGCTTGGGATATGGCGGGACCACCTGGGAAGCAGCCCGACTCGGACGTCGGCGCGTCCCATGACCACGTCCAGCCACCGGGAGACGTGCGTGGACCCACTACCGACGTCGGTTCCGAACAGACAGCGGCCGACGATGCGCAGCGTGAGGTAGGTCATCGCCTCGGAGATGTCGACCGAACCGCCCGAGCGCCACCCATCGAGAAGTCGCTGCGACTCCTCCCTCATCACTTCGCCATAGCGCTCGAGGTGAGCATGGTCGAAGAAGCCCTGCACCGTCTGGCGGTTGGCCTTGTGGACATCGCCCTCCGAGACCACCAGTCCGTCGCCGATCAACGGGCGCAGCATGTTGGTCATCGGACTCTTGAGGTAGTCCCGAGCGCGTGTGACGAGCACCCTCTCGACCAGGTCGGGGGAGGACACCAGAAAGGTCCGCTGTCGTGGGAATGCCAAGGGGACGACGTCGCCGTACCTCTGAGCGGTGTCCGAGAGCCATTCGGGACCGCGCCGGTGGAGGTCCCACAAATTGCCCAACGGGGTCGACGCCGGGGGTGGGAGCGGGAGGGGCGGCGGGTGATCCAGCGACCTGGTCACGTTGCTCATGTGCCCACCTTTACAGTTGGCATATGAATTGTCAACCTAAGGTCGACAAATGAGATATAGTTCGATTCGATGGGTGAATCCGACCTGCGCGAGGTGATCCTGGAAGCGGCGGGCTCGAAGCTTCGGTCGGCGGGCCTCCGAGGGGTGAACGTCTCGCGCGTCGCCGCTCAGGCCGGGGTGTCCAGGCCGACGGTGTACCGCCACGTCGGCGGTTCTGCTGAGATCGTCCGTGGGCTGATAGCCCGGGAGGTGGCCAGGTACTTCGACGCCGTGTCACCAGTCATGGATCGGCCCGAGCCGATCGTGGAGCGGTTTGTGGAGGCACTGCGCTTCACTGTTGCCTTCGCCCGGGAGAACTCCGTCCTCCAGTCGCTCCTCACGGAGGAATCGGACACGGTGCTGCCCCTGCTGACGCTCGAGGCTCGACCGATCCTGGAGCAGGCGGTCGAGCTCCTGACCCCATACCTGTTCGCGGCGCGGCAGTCAGGCGAGATCCACGTCGACGACCTGCCTGCTGCTGCTGAATGGGCCGCGCGGATGACCCTCTCCCTGGTTCTGACCCCTCCCCTGACGGAAGGCGTGGATTCCGAGGCGCGGCTCCGTGGCTTCGTCACCGAGCTCCTCAGACGGGCCTACCCGGCGAAGGCTGCGAGACCCACACCGGCGGACAGCCAGCCATGACGGACCCCGTTGAGGACTCCGCGATGCCGACCACGACCGCCGATTTGGCGCCCACAGCGCTCATCGACTCCGACCATCCCGACATTCTGGCCTTCGTGAGGGACACGTGCGCCGGGACGACCGGGATCCACGAACGGGTCAACACCCTGTTCAGCGCGATTCGGGACGAGATCCGCTACAACCCCTACGTCGTCGACCTGTCGCTCGATGGCATGCGTGCCAGTTCGGTGCTGCGATCGCCACGCAACTGGTGCGTGCCCAAGGCCACGCTGTTTGTTGCCTGTTGCAGGGCGCTCGGCATCCCTGCCCGCCCGGGCTACGCCGACGTCCGCAACCATCTGTCGTCCCCGAGACTCACCGAACTCATGGGCACCCATATCTTCGTCTGGCACGGCTACACCGAGGTACTGGTGGATGACGTCCGGTGCAAGGCCTCACCGGCCTTCGACTCGCTGCTCTGTGAGCGCTTCGGCGTCCCACCGCTGGAGTTCGACGGTCGTGAGGACGCGCTCCTGCATGCCTTCGACGGGTCGGGCCGGCGGCACATGGAGTACATCAACGACCACGGGACGTACCAGGAGGTTCCCATTGCGCGCATCACGCGGGCGCTTTCCCAGGCCTACCCGTCGATGGCGGGGATCCTGCGCGCCCCCGACGCCGCGCACGCCGTTGATGAGGAGAAGGCCCGGAGCACCGATCCGGTCTGGGATCACACCGGGCTCGGGCGTGGAGCCGACGGCGACGCGCGATGAGGTTGATGATCGCCCCGTTCCGGGCAGCGGCACGCAGTGCACGTGCACGCGGTCGAATGCTCCTAGCGTCAGTCCCATGGATCGCACCGACGATGATCGCTCCAAAGAGGCCGGACCATCGACCGTCCGGTCCGGACCGGTGCCACCGCTCGCCGGGCTGAGGGCTATCGACCTCTCACAGGTGCTGGCAGGTCCGTACGCGACGTGGGCGCTCGCCCAGCTGGGGGCAGAGGTCATCAAGGTCGAACCGCCGGGAGGTGACGCTTCCATGCAGGTGGGCCCGTTCGTGCGCGGAACGTCCCTGTATCACCGAACAGTAAATGCTGGCAAGGTGATCCTCACCGAGGACCTCAGCACCCAGAGCGGCCGGAAGCATCTCGATGACTTGCTGAGCACGGCCGACATCCTGATCCACAACCTCCGCGCGGACAGCGCGGAGCGGCTCGGCGTCGCGCCGAGGCAGTTGTCCGTCCGGCATCCGAGGCTGGTGATGGTCACCATCGCGGGGTTCGCGGACGGCACACCAGAGGGTGGTCGGCCAGCCTACGACCTGGTCATCCAGGCGCTGTCAGGGATCATGTCGCTGACGGGCAACCCGGATCAGCCCCCGTTTCGGGCCGGAGTTCCCGTCAGCGACCTGGCCGCGGGCCTTTGGGCCGCAATTGGGGCCCTGGCTGGCCTGCGGCACAGGGACATCAGCGGAGACGGCGGGCATCTTGAGGTGCCGATGCTGGACGCGAGCCTGTCGTTGCTGAGCTACATAGGCACCGACGCGGCGACAACGGGGAACACGCCGGTACGGATCGGCAACCAACACCCAGCTGTGGTGCCCTATGGCTCCTACGAAGCAGCGGATGGTCATGTCGTCATCGCGGTGTACAGCGACAGGTTCTGGCCCTCCCTGTGCCATGCGCTGGAACTCCGAGCGCTGAAGGAGGACAGTGCACTGGATCGCATGGCCGGCCGAGTCGCCCGGCGTGAGGAGGTCAACGCCGCCATTCAAGGAGCCATCGCTGGCCGGACCCGTGCGGCGGTTCTGGCCGTGCTCGAGGCTCACGACGTGCCGTGCGCTCCGGTCCTCGAGGTGGACGAAGCGTTGGCAACGCCCTACGTGAGGGGGCGCGCAGTCGTCCGGGACGTCGAGGAGAACTCCGTTGCCTACCGAACCATTGCAGCGCCAATAAAGGGTATCAAGAGGTCCGACGGATGAGCACGGCCTGATCCTTCGGCGCGGGCATCGATCCGCCGCTTGCGACCTCCTCGCCGGAGCAGTACAGCGCTGCTGCCTCGACAGCCTCGCGGCCTGTTCGGGGTCCATCGCTGCGGCGAGCAACGCGAGCGCCTCGGCGTGCCTGAGGTCCCGCAAGCGCCACCAGGGCTGCTGTGAAGCACTCCCTGACCGCCTACCGGAGTCATCGGATCTGACGGGTTCGTTCCCAGACCATGGTCATGTGGGCGCGTGCCAGCACGTGGGTGGACTCGACGCGCCAAAGGTCGCTCACGAGACCGCGATGGGGCGATGGAGATGGCCGTCGGTGCGCACGGCGTCGGTCAGGACCGAGCACCGGACCTGTCGGACTTCCCGCGCGATTGTCGGCGGCTATGAGAACCCTCCCAGCTGGCGGACACGAGAAGTCCCCATCGGTGGTCACAAGAACGTCCCCAGGGGCGGCCATCAGTTCTCCCCATCCGTTGATCGATGCCCGCCGCCGGGGTTGGCCTGGCCGGTTGTGGCGCCCCTCCTGAGTTCACTGCGCGTCATCCACGACAGCCCAGGTTCCTCAGGAGGGACAAGTTGAAGGATGGCAAAGAAGTGACTGAGATTCGGGAGCCGTTCGACCTCACCGGGTCCTACCGGGCGGCCGGCGCGCTGGCCGGTTGTGACCACCACACCGTGGCCCATCACGTCGCCCGCCGCGACGCCGGTCTGCCACCGGGCCATGCCGGGTTCGACCGGCCCCGCAAGACCGACGACTACGCGGCGCTGATCGGCCAGTGGGTCGAGGCATCGCACGGCAAGAGGCCCGCGCCGACGTGGCGCACCGCGAGCTGGTCGCGATGGGTTATGACGGGTCGGAAGGCACGACCCGCCGCGTGGTCGCCGCAGCGAAGGAGTCGTGGGAGGCCGGCAACCGCCGCACCTACATGCCGTGGATCCCCGAACCGGGGTCGTGGTTGCAGTTCGACTTCGGCGACGGCCCGGCCGTCGGCGGCCGACGGACGTGGCTGTTCTGCCCCTGGTTGGCGTGGTCACGGTTCCGGGTCGTCGTCCCGATCCTGGACAAGACCGTCGCTACGGTCATCAGCTGTCTGGATGTGAGTGCAGCACCTCAGCCGGCCCGGCCCTCGTCATGCCGGGGCAGGGCGACGGTCAGGACGGACGTGGTGGCCCGTCTACACGTCGGCCGTGTCGTAGGTGGCACCGACCATTCGCGCCAGAGAGTCCAGGTAGATGATGCGTCGCCGTCCGTGCATCCGTGTGCGCAGGGTGCCGTCGGCCATGCGTCGACGGATCGTCCGCTCCCCGAACTGGGTGATGTCGACGGCCTGGAGAACGGTGACGCACTCGGCCACGGGGCGCTCCTCGACGGCGGGGACCCGCGTGAGCGTGACCTCCTGGGGGCCGCATGCAGGCCCGTGCGGGGCGGGCTTGCGTGGGGATGAACTGGAACGGGCGTCTGTGGGGGGCGACATCTTGCGCGGAGCATAGCTGTATCACTCTGTCCTGTCCACTGCGAACAAACGATGGCATGCCGCGGCATGCTGTGGCAGGCTGTAGGCATGGCATCAGCTCCGAACGAATCTGCGACCAGCGTTCCGGTGAAGGGGGACGATCCGCGCCTGGACGACTGGCAGCGTCTCGGCTGGGCCAGCCGCGAGGCGTTCGCGGCCGCGCTTGTCCAGGCGGACGCAGAGGAACTGGCGACAAACAACCGACGGAGACAACTCCTCCGGGACGCCAGGCACAAGCGCGGCCTAAGCCTTGTGAAGGCCGGAGACCTCGCGGACGTCTCCTCGACGACCTGGTCTCGCTACGAACAGGGTCACACTCGTGCGTACGGATCCACCCTCGACCGCATGCGACGCGCAGTCGGCATCCCCAAGCACGTCTGGGACGACCTCGAGTACGACGTGGCCCGCTACACCATCGAGATCGACGGAGAGGAACTGCTGCTGTTGGACCAGGAGCACGATCGTGTTTGGGAAGAGCAACGGCAGCTGATCGTCCGGGCGCTCGCGGGGCACGCGACGTCGGCCACCGACGCCCATGGGGACCTCATGTTCCGGGGGTCCCCGGACCGGCGGCGCGTCCTCGACGTCCTCGACAACGCGACCACGGCACAGGTGTCCCTGATCGCCGGGCTCGCCGAGGAGGTGATCCGGCATGGCTAACGCCCCAGGCGGGATCAACAAGCGCTCGGACGGCCGCTGGTCAGTCACCTGGTACGACAGCAGGGGACGCCGACGGGTGACCACCCGGCCAACACGGACCGAGGCCTACAGCACCTGGCGGCAACGTCAGTACGACGTCGCCCGGAAGGTGGAGCGCCACACCGACCCGACCGTCCGCGAGCTGGTCGACGACTGGCTCGCAGACCTGGAACGCCGCCGCGCACCGGCGGCCAATGCCCGCGCCAACTACGCGGGCCGTTGTGCGCTGATCCCGGACTCACTGGCGAGGATGCGTGTCTCCGAAGTCCACCCGCGCGACGTTCAGGGGGCTCTCGACGAGGTCCTTGCCCGACCGACCCGTTTCGGGAAGCCGAGGTCCAGGCAGACCGTCCAGCAACTCCGCGGGCACCTCAACGCTGCCTGGACCTACGCCAGGGCGATGCGGATCACCGTCGACGATCCCGTTCGCGACACCTACGTACCACCACCCGGCGACGACACCGACTCCGAACGTCAGACCGTCGACCCGCTTGAACTGGACGACGCCAAGGCCATCATCGACGCGCTGGACGGCCATCGCCTGCAGACCATGGTGATGGTCGGCATGACCGTCGGCCCTCGGCTGGGTGAGCTGGTTGGGGCAAGGTGGTGCCAGCTCGACCTCCTCGACGAACTCAGCGACGACGAGCTGAGCGAACTCGACATCGACAGGGCCGACCGTGTCCCGACGATGACCATCGACACACAGATCACACGCGATCAGAACGGCAGGATCCACCGGAAGCTGCCCAAGGGCCGCAAGACGCGCGTCGTCGCCCTCCCGATCGACGTCGCACTCACCCTGCGACGATGGCGACGCGAATGGCCCGCGGACCGCCGTCCCGGGCCTGCCCGCAACGACCGGAACCAGGTTGCGACCCGGCCACGCCCCGAACCCGTCGGGGACGCGCTGGTGTGGCCGTCACGCTGGGAGATGACCACAGGTGGGCCCCGTGGCGGTGGCCCACTGATGCCGTCGCATGTCCGCGCCGTGCTGAGCAGGGCGGCCCGGCGGGCTGGAGTGCCCGAGGAACGCATGACCCGGTGGCACGGGGCGACACGCCACACCGCCGGGACCCAGGCGCTCGCCGGAGGTGCGAGCCCCAAGACCGTTCAGGACCTCCTGGGCCACACCACGTCCGCGATGCTCGATCGGTACACCCACGCACTCGAGGAGCACCGACGGGACGCGGCCAGGATCATCGGGGACAGGTGGGCCCGCCACGACCCACCCTCAGCCAGTGAGGTGCCGACGCCCAAACGCACCTGACGGTCTCGCCCACCGGCCCCGACGTCGGCCTTGCCGACCGTCTCGCCCCGACGAATGCGCCGCAGCCGGGGTGCGCCCAGACCGCAAGACGGCCTGGCACCCCTGAGGGGCTGGTCCTGTGCACCGCTCGGCGATCTCGAACGAAACTCGCCGCCGAGGATGTGCTCAGGAGCTACTCGAGGTCCCATGCCCACTTCTCGTGCGCGCGAGTGAAGCACTTCGATCAGAAGCAGGCCCTGAGGAATCGCGGCCGAGGAAATCGCAGGCGGAGAGCGCCGACGGTGGTTCGCGGGTCGAGGACGTCGAGTGCATCGTCCACGCGACCTGGAAGATCGCATCCCGCGAGCGGCCCTCAACGACACGCGAGTACATCGGAGTCCTGGACCTCAACGACCTCCGCCCCGGACGCGGCGAGTTCACCACCGAGGGCGAGTTCTGCAAGTACTGGCGGGCCCATAAGTTCAAGCTGTCAGCCGCGATGGAGAAGATCCTCAACCGGGCCAGCCAGCAGACGTGAACCGGTCTGCATCTGGCCTACCGGCGATGCGTCAGCTCACCGGTCCGCCCCAGCGCCGTCGCCGACTTCGGTGCCCCGAGATCGAGTCCCAAGTCCGGCACAGATCCCACCCTTGGGCGACGTCGGGGCCCGGTCTGCTGGCTGCGTCAGTCCCGGTGCGGTCGGGCGGTCATCCCCACTCGTGTCAGTGAAGCTCGCTGTTGAAGTTGGCAACTAGGGCGATCGGGTCTCAACCCGCCCCGTCCGTACGAATCGAGAAGCGGCGCGGATGACTGCACGAATGACTGCATTCCAGTGACGTGCCTTGGCAGGGCCCGGCAGGCGTTGGCAATTGCAAGTAGGACAGTCGGGCAATACGTGGCCGAAGAAACGGACTCCTTGTGCGCCGTTCAGTGCCACAGAGTGCCACAGCATGGCCGAGGTTCACACTTCGTGCAGGAGGACAGCCCCGACGAGATCGGCGAGGCGATCCGCGAGTGGATCCTCGACTTTCGCGGCTGAGGCCGGAGGCCACCGGGTGCGCCTCGAGTGGGAGCCTTCGGCGGACCGCCGGTCGCGCGACCGGCTCGAGGCGCTCGCCGTCCGCCTGGGCATCCCGGCCGGGCTCGCCCTCGCGGTGGTCGGCGTCCTCGCCGGCGGCGAGCTGCTCCTCGCCGTCGGGTTCACCGCGGCGGTGCTGCTCGGCGTGCTGGCGCTGTCCCGGGCGTCCGCGGACGGTCCCGATTCCTTCGCCCTCGACGCGTCCGGGGTCGAGCTCGGCGGTCCCGGCGGGCGGCGCATCCCGTGGGCGGCCGTCGAGGAGCTCGCGATCGTCACCCGGGGAACCGACGCCGAGGTCGGGCCCCCGGTGACCCACTCGACGGGGGTGGAGGTCCGCCTCCGCGACGGGGGGCGGGAGGCGCTGACGCGCCACGCGGGCGTCGACGCCGACGTGGCCCGCATGCTCCGCGCCCTGCACGAGGCCGGCGCGGCCCGTCGGATCGGCCTGGTCGACCGCGTCGACCGCCCCGTCGACCACCGGCTGGTCATCATCGACGTCGAGGCGCCGGAGCCCCGCTGACGGGGACCGCGTCCCCCGGCGCGGATCCACAGACCGCCCTCACGGTCGGGGTCCAGGGTGCGAGGTGGGACCACCGCCCACCGACAGGAGCACCCCATGGCCCGCACCGCACCGACCACCCCGCACCGCCAGCTCACCGGCCACCTGCACGACGCCGACCGCGTCGGGGCCGTCGCCGCGGCGCTCGTCGCGGCCGGCGTCCCCGCCCGCGCCGTCCACGCCACCGCCGGATCCGAGGCCCTCGCCGAGGTCGATCCCGCCGGCACCGGCCACGGCCTGCGCGGGGTCCTCACCCGCGCGGTCGAGCAGCTCGGCCAGGAGGGGGCGGAGCACCGCGCCGCCGCCGAGGCCGTCCGCGACGGCGCCGCCCTCCTCGTCGTCGACGTGGACGACGAGGTCCTGCGAGCCCGCGCCGTCGAGGTGCTGGCCGCCCACGGCGTCCGCCGCCTCCGCTGGTGGGGCGACCTCGGCATCGAGGCCGTCGTCGCCCCCTCCCGTCAGGGGGCGAGGCGCTCCACGCGCCAACCGTCGCCCTCCCGGGCGTAGCGGACGCGGTCGTGGAGGCGGCTCGTCCGCCCCTGCCAGAACTCCACCTCCGCGGGGGTGAGCGCGTACCCGCCCCACCCCTCGGGTCGCGGGATGTCCTCGACGCCGTCGAAGCGCGACTCGACCTCGGCGACGCGCCGGTCGAGCTCCTGGCGGTCGGCGATGACCTGGGACTGCGGCGAGGCGTGCGCGCCGATGCGCGACCCGCGCGGCCGCGACGCGAAGTACGCGTCGGACTCCTCGGCCGTCGCCCGGGCGACCGGGCCGCGGACCTCGATCTGGCGCTGGGGGTTCGCGAAGCGGAACAGCAGCGCGGCGTGCGGCGCGGCGTCGAGGTGCGCGGCCTTCCGCGAGCGGTAGGAGGTGAAGAACAGCAGCCGCCCGCCGGCGATCCGCCGCAGCAGGACGGTGCGCGCGGCCGGTCGCCCCTCGGCGTCGACGGTGGCGAGGGTCATCGCGGACGGCTCGACGAGCTGGTCGGTCTCCGCCGCCACGGCGAGCCAGCGCTCGAGCTGGACGACCGGGTCGGCGTCGAGGTCGTCGACGTCGAGCCCGTCGTGCCCGTAGTCCCTGCGCTGGTTGGTCGGTTCCGCGGCCATGGAACCGTATGGTGCCCCCGTGGAGTCCTGCCTCACCTTCCTCGAGGGGTCCGCGAGCCGCGCGCGCTACGACGCCGACCGGCTGCAGACCCTCGACCCGGTCGACGGCGCGCCGCTCCTCGCCCGCTACGACCTCGAGCGGGTCGCGCGGACCCTCACCCCCCGCGCGCTCGCCGAGCGGCACGGACCCGGCATGTGGCGCTGGGGCGAGCTGCTGCCCGTCCGGGACCGCCGGCACCTGATCCACCTGGGCGAGGGCGCGACGCCGCTGCTCGGCGCCGCCCGCCTCGGCGGGGCGCTCGGCCTCGACCACCTGCTCGTGAAGGCCGAGGGCCTCAACCCGACCGGGTCGTTCAAGGCCCGCGGCATGGCCGCCGCGGTGTCGCGCGCCCGCGAGCTCGGGGCCCGCTCGCTCATCGTCCCCTCGGCCGGGAACGCCGCCGGGGCGCTCGCGGCCTACGGCGCGGCGGGCGGGCTCGGCGTCACCGTCGTGGTGCCGGTCGACACGCCCGAGGTGAACGTCGCCGAGGCCCAGATCGCCGGGGCGCGGGTCATCCGGGTGGAGGGGGTCATCACCGACTGCGGGCGCGTCGCCCGCGCGATCGCCGCGATCACCGGCGCCTTCGACGTCTCGACGATGAAGGAGCCGTACCGCGTCGAGGGCAAGAAGACGATGGGGCTCGAGCTTGTCGAGCAGCTCGGCTGGGCCGTCCCCGACGTCATCGTCTACCCGACGGGCGGCGGCACCGGCCTCGTCGGGATGTGGAAGGCCTTCGACGAGCTCGAGGCGCTGGGGCTCATCGGCGCGGGCCGCCCCCGCATGGTCGCCGCCCAGGCCGAGGGCTGCGCCCCCATCGTCCGGGCCTTCCGCGAGGGTGCCGAGACCGCCCGGCCGTGGGAGGACCCGCGGACGCGCGCGAGCGGCCTGCGGGTCCCGTCGGCGGTCGGGGACCGGCTGATCCTCTCCGCCCTCCGCGAGTCCGACGGGACCGCCGTGGCCGTCCCGGAGGGCGACATCGACGCGGTCCAGCGCCTCGTCGCCCGCCGGGGCGTCGGGTACGTCTCACCCGAGTCCGCGACGGCCTTCGCGGCCATCGCCTCCCTCGCCGACGAGGGCTGGGTCGCCGCGAACGACCGGGTCGTCGTGTTCGACTGCGGCGCGGGGATCAAGTACGCGCCGCCGCCGCTCGACG
>JACLAD010000057.1_pt1 | contig 13745 bp, 16 predicted proteins | sample 8027901 | NCBI WGS metagenome assembly JACLAD01 (sample SAMN15725071, study PRJNA655200) | protist metagenome | isolation source: fluorescence activated cell sorting (FACS) single amplified genomes of... | place: Spain: Blaines Bay Microbial Observatory, Mediterranean Sea | collected 2016-07-05
TTTTTCTGTAATCACCTTTCAACAAAATTTGACATGAGAAAATATTTTTACAACACACAAAAAATGTTTGCAAGATAATTTTCATGCTGACAAAAGAGCTATTTTCATGCGTAATTTTGAGGTACTTTTTTGCCATCGTCAACAGCTCGCTCCAGAGTGTCTTTGACGCTACTAGTGCCCTCCCACCCTATAGGGCGCCATCGCATTGAACTATCAAAGAGTGTTGGAAAACCTTTTTACAAAAAACAAAAACATACAAAATCCTTGTAAAAACACGCAATTTTGTAAATGTAACTTAAGTTTGTTTGTATACCTTGCACCCCCGCAGAAAATCGCTTCCTAACCTCTTCTGTAGCCCGCTAACAAATTCATAAAATTTTAATTTTATTATTTTTTCAAAGAATGAAAAATGTAAACAGTAATACAAGAAATATTTATGAAAAGAAAAGATTGTTTTTGTAAAGGTTTTTGTTACTTGAGCGCGAGTCCTTGCGGATTGCACGCGACGTGAAAAGGAATCCTGACCATCAGATGAAAGATACAAAATAAAAAAAATACAAAAAGTCAAAATCGCGATTTAGAGCATCAAAAAAACTTTTTCTGTTGTTTTTGCGGCAGATTTGGTTGTTTTTTAATGTTTTTTTCAATTTTGGTTTCCAATCTAGACGACCTACCTGACCATCCGTGTCCGTCTGGTACCACAGGTCCTCATCGTCACTACCTAATTTGAAAATTTCAAAAATTGAAAATCAAAACATGAAAAACATTGATATATACTTTGTTTTTATATGTTTTTATGTCGAAAACATTTTTTTGTCGTTGAAATTTAGTTTTTGAAAAAAAAATTACAAGACCAGGTAGAGACGCAGCCGTCAGTTTGGTTGCTGTTCTCGTTCTCAACTGTTGCCATGTTCTTTTTTTTTGCTAAATTTTACAATACAGTATGCGTCTACTACAAATAATGATTGGCTTTTTTGCTAAATTTTACAATACAGTATGCGTCTACTACCAATAATCATATGTACAACGCAAGAAATTTTCGATTATTATTTTTTCGATTTTTTGTAATGGCTGAATATTTGGTAAGTATGAAACGAAAACGCCAGGCGTCGGGGCAGGTTTTGGCAGAATGTGCAAACACTTTTATACAGGTAAGACGCCGTCTAAAAATTAATATAGACCCGTTCGTTGGCCAAATTTCGCATATGCTTTTTTCGAATTTCTAAAAAAACATCAGAAAAATTTAGAAAACAAACTCATTTTTTTTTGGACAAGAAAACAAAACTTGTGATTTGGTATAGAATATTTTACGTAAATTGATTTAAAGTTTACACGTTTGAAATTCTTGTTGAGAGTAATTTTTTAATCTTTACCTGGGTCAAAAATGTCTATCGGAATCTAGGTGTAGTGTCGGCAAAAGAGTAGATCTGTTTTAGTTGTTGTGGTACGAACCTGTTTCCAAATTTTTTAAAATCCACCTCCTGAAATTCTGGACTAATGTAACTAACGCTCGCGAAAAAACTGTTAAAACTTTTTACGGACGACAATTTCGCAAATCCTTTTATGTAACAAAATAGCATGTTTGTTGGGCCGGTAGGTATGTAGAATATTTTTGTCGCACATGTATTTCATGATCATTCTAAAAATATCAAAAATCATGTTGCTTATTGGTATTTCAATACAAACGCATTTAACATTTACAACTTCCGTCATTTTTATGTTTGACATCAAACTTAGTTTTCAATTTTGTAAATTTTAAATTGGTGAAAAGGTACCTTGCAGGATGGCGAAGACTCGCGCGATGGAATTACTGCACAAAATATGCACTGTATAAGTAGTAAATAATCAAATGAAAAGTAAAAAACATACTTCAATGTGTAATAAAACCGTAAAAGTTGTTCGTGTGAGTAAAAATTTTGCCTGCACCCCAGTCCAAAACAAGAAAACACCAACGTAAAAGCAGACGTCTTTTTTTTTTTCTTCCCGGAGTGAGGCATCATGCTCTTCTCTCCGGGGTTCTCTTTTTTCCTTCACAACGCGAGGCACTACCAGCATTTTGTTTTTTGACAACGCGCAGAACAACCAAAATTGGAGTCAAAAATCAAAACCCAGTCGAAATTCAAAACCCAAATAACATGCAAAAATGTACAGTGTAAGTAGCCATGCGACTGTGAGAGTACGTCAACGTCACTGATGACTGAACTCCGACAAGTTGTCCATCTTCGCAGGACCAGTCGGGTCCCTCCTTCCGACCACCTCTGACACCATTCTAACGGAGGCGTCTTCTAGGCCAGGCGGTCATCTATTTCGATAGAAAGCACAAGCTGAACCAGGAGGCGTCAAAGTTAGAATCACTGTCAAGTTCCGTCCACGTGAATAGAATCGTTTTACCCTCTTCCTAAATTTGTCAAGAGGCGCAACATTCTGGTGCTGCAACTAGGGGGCGAGGTATTTATAGTTGTAGCACACCCTCCGTGTGAAAGTTCGGATTGTATTGGTACGTTGAAACGAGAAAAGACCAGGAGCCACGAATAGATGTGTGCACACCGGCCCTTTGTTTATTCTATACTTATCGACTGGTCTGCAGACGATCGGTGTAGCATAACCGCCCGGGTGACGCGCAAGCCCAAAAAAAAAAAGTAGTAAATAATCATATACCATATGACCAACATGGCAAACATTTTTAAAATAAAAATTTTAATTTTGTGATAGAAGATAATAGTGGGGGTTCAAATTTTACAATAACAACATTAACAAAATTTGTGGGTACAGAAAACGACAACAATGTTAATTTACATATTACCAGAATGAACATGTTTTATCAATGGTTTTGTACAATATCGTTTTTGATTTTGGGTGACTACAATCAGTCCCGCAAGATTTCTGATTTCACTAGATGAAAATAGATTTTTACTATTTACAAATTTTAAGAATCGTTTTACATTTTTATTTTTTATGATACATTTTTATTTCTTATTACAAGCAAACATTTTTTGGTTTTGTGGTTATTGACGTCCAAACAAGTAGGTTTTTACGGCATCATGGGCAGATCGTCCATCTCGGAGTCGCCCGTATTGTACCTTGCCAACTAACAGTTCACAAAAACGTTTTCGCAAAAAGCCCAAGGTCCAGAAAACCAGTGAAAAATCCTATGGTTTTCGTAATACAGAGAACACTATAAGAATTCGCAAAATAGGTGTAGTAATTTTGAGGTGTAGTAATAGGGTTTAGGGTTTGCGACTTCGAAACGCGATTTTGGGGTAAAGTTTAAAAATTACGACTTTAGATTTCGATTTTAATGTAGGGTTTACGACTTTAAAAAGCAATTTTTGACGCTAGGGTTTACGACGCCAAAATTTAGGTTTTTGGGTTAAAATTCTGAAAACGCCGAAACGCTTTCGCAAGACCCCAAAATCTCAAATCTTCATCAAAATGGTCACTCTAAACTGTTACTACACAATAAATTTATTAAAATCTTATAACGTTCTGGGTATTACTTGTCGCGTGCCCGTTTTCCGCAATTTACTCCGCGGCGCAGACATTTCCTGATCATGCTTTTCTACCTATAAAGCAAATGTATTTTAAAGATTTTGTAAACAAATTCAAAGAATTGGTCAACAAAAAAAATGTTGGGTGGTGAAAAGTTGTTTTTGATGGTACGTCCTCAAAAGTGAGTTTGCCAAGATCGCGTAGCTCCTTTTCAGAATCAGGGGATATCGGCACCCCATCAAGACTTGTCAAACTACCTCTTCTCTTACCTTACCATTTCATTTTGACAAAAAGTTATGATAAAATATGTTTGCATACAAAAACCTAGATATATACATGCGTTTTTAATATTTTATGTCTTTTGTTGATTAAAAATTTACTGCCACGACCAGGCGTCCGCTGCAAGGTGGGTTGGGAGATGACTTCAAACTTTTCCGCCAAAATATCCCATGCCTCACTTAGATGCGATAATACTACATTCAGCCTATATTTACAAAAGAAAAAAAAACATTCAATAAATTTGTATGATCCAAAAACATTTTGTGCTGTTAAAATTTTCAATTTTGAAAAAATTACTCGCTGCCATCGGGAACGCCACTGCCAACGGAATTGAAGAAGATGTGGATCTTGTGTTCGATCGGCGCGTAATTCGCTATCGTTGGCATCTTCTCACCTTAACAAAATTCAAAACAGCAACTTACACAACAACATCTTGCTCTTGCAATTTCAAATTTTTGTTTTCTGTTTTTTGTTTTGTTTGTTTTTGATCGTTTTTGACATTTTGTAAGGTAGGTACCATTAGGAATAACAATTTCACCCATCTTATTCAGAAACCTCACATGCTTTAGAGGGTTCTCCTCCTTCATACCTATTGAAAAAAAATCATGTTTTAAAAATCACTTTAGAATGTTCAATAATTTAGTTTACAAAAATATGAAAAAATGAAAAACGTTTTGTTTGATTTTGTATTCAAGAAAAAATAAGTATTAAAAACTTTTAAAGAAGTTTTGCAAGTACCTAAATGCAGCCCGCTAATGGTCACCCGCACATGCTTCTTCTCCAAAATTCTATAAGGATTTGGCTCTTCACGCTTATTAGAAAAAACAAAAAATCAAAATTTCTAAAAATAATATTTTCATTTTTTCTAGTTTAAAATCATATAATTATTTTTTGATGTGATTTTTATCATTCTTGTTTAAGTTTTGTTCAAACATTTTCTTGATTACTAGTTAACCTTGTTGATTTCTAACTCGTGCTGGCGGTTGTTACGTAACGTTTCATAGGACTCAAAAAGATCATTCTCCAACCTTACACAATTTTTTGCATCAAATGCAACAAAATTCAAATTTCAAAACTTCCAAAAGGAAATTTTCAAGAGTTTGGACAAAACATGTTGGGTTTTGTAAATTTTGTTGAAATGCCAAAACGTACTTTTGGTCGAAATTTTCGCCGTCTTTCAACATCTTCTTAAAATTCCCAACCTCCGTATGATCAAGCACATGCTCACAAACCATAGCGTAACATTTTCTATCCACAATACCTGTTCTATATGCCATATACGCCTGTTTTAAAGGGTGGTGGTCAGCTTCTACACTCCCTTCCAAAAGTTTGGTAGACACGTAACTATCCTTCAAAAACAAAAACGCAAGCTTGTCAGTTTCTAAGGCTGCTCTCGTCAAGGTAAGCTTCCTACCATCCTTACTCGGGATCCTTACGGCTCTTTGTAGTAGTACAAGCACTTCTAACATACAAATCTTAAACTTCCTAGTGGTACGATGCTGATAAGCCCTCCGATGCAACGTACGTCTTGTTTCTAGAAAGTCGAAGCGTAAAAATTCGCGCATCTTGTCTGGAATCGCTACTGTCGTTACAGAACCCTAAAAACATTTATACAACAAAAATAAAATTATCAAAAAATGTAAAACAAAATGCGAATTTTGTAATACATTTTACGAAATTTCGATACGTTTGAATATATTATATTTTTGTTTAAATTTGTTGTACTTGTTTTCTTTTTGTTTTTTTGAAAAGATTTACTTCAGGAGAGCGGGGGTCGGAACCGGGTTTGACGTCTAGGGTGTCTTCGACGATAGCAAAAGACTCCAAATAGCGCTTGAAACTAGTAGATTCGAAAGAGAGCATTAGGGAATCTCGCATGAAATAATCCATCTTATCCGTATCTGCTCCTGATCGCCAGTTACCTTATTTTTTCCACAAAAAATATTAAGAAAAATTTGAACAAAAAATAAAATGTTGATGACTGTTGAAATTTTAGTTTTGTTTATTAAAAAATGGTTTTTAAAGCGTACTGACGATCTCAAACATCCATCCTTTTTCCTTGCCCCTACCCTTGATCAAACTATCCCACTTTTCAGCTAGCTTCCCTTCCTTTAGGGCTTCTCGCAACCTTTTTGTATAGAATCACAAAATTGAAAATTAGAAAAGAAGTCAAGAACATTCAATGGAAACGTATGAATTTGTATCAATTTTGAAGTGAATTTCAATACTTTTTGTCGGGTGGGTGGATGAGCTCCTTGACGCACTGCAAATCGCGGTCGGTGAGTCCTTCCTTCTCTACGTATTTTTGGACGTCCTTCCACATATACTTTTTTTACAAAACAAGTCAATACGGAAAAAGAATGTTGGGAAGAGATGGTGTTGGGGTGGTGCAAACCTGGGTTTGGGCTGTGGAATTTCGTTACCGTTTTTGAAAAACCAGGGCGCACGGGACGCAGACTACCAGTACTGAAGGGCGTGCTTTTTTTCGATCGTCTTTGTCTAGCTTGGCGGCGATGCAATTTTGGGAACGACGTTTTGCAATGGCTTAGTAAAATTTCGACAGCGCCGACGATGCGATGCATAGTGGAACATCCTGCATACATGTTGTGTTGTGGATTCAACACATCGTTATTGTCATCTTGATATTCAAAGGCGTGGTCGACGGCTTACATGGTAGCATTACGCCAGGTGGTTATGTAAGTTTGCTAGCATAGGATTCGGCGGACCTCATAAGTCGAAGGAGTAGTATCCATTCGACGCTTTTAGAATGAATATCACACAAAACAACTTCACATCACGCCACTTGCAACGCAATCAATATTTTTGTTTGACATTGAAAATTGTAAAACATTGGAAACCGCACCTCAACAATAATCTGACTAGCATCTTCGTGGCTCCACTCTTTCATACGCTTCGCCAACGCTTTCGGACACTTCTCCAACTATTTGCAAAAACAACAGAAACATAAATCCAAACATACAAATTGACCCAAAAACATTTTTATTTTAAATATTTCGTTAAAATTTTACCTCCTTCTCACAATCACTAACCAACGAGCTATTTTTGAACTCCTCAGGACTCATTACCTTTGTTTGAAAATTTTCAAACAAATACAAAAAATGTGCGCTAGCACCCATAGTTTTTGTTGAAATAACACAAATTTTGTTTGATGTTGTTTAATTTTTAAGATTTTTTACTTCGATGTCGGCAGCGATGCGTTTCATAAATTCTTCGAATTGGTGCGAAAAACACGGGTGCCCCACGTCATGGAGGAGGCCGGCCAGGGTAATACAAAAGACATCACTATCATCGACCTTACATCAAAACGTTTGAAAACAAAAAATGTCAAGAACATGCATTAGTTAAAGCATATTTTGTGTTGAAAAAAATTGTAAATACGCGTTCGGGATGGAGGGCTCGCAAATGCATAACAACTTCATGGGATAAATAGGCCACACCGAGACTGTGGGAGAATCGGGTGTGATCCCCCGTCGGGAAGACGCGCGTACAGACACCTTGTTACAAAAGCAAAAAATTGAAAACGTACACAAAAATTTCTTTTTTGTTGATTTTGTTTAACAAATACCTAGTTGCTGGACCTCACGCATGCGTTGAAAGAGCTCATGGTCGATGAACCTCTTGCACAAACCTTTTTTACAAAAATTTTGAATCATAAAACATCATACAACAAATTTGAAATGACAGGTTACAAAAAATGTTTGCTACTCATGAAAATGTTAAAACTTATGATTTTTACCCGGCAAAGAGATGAATTTATGTACGGCATCCGCAACCCCAAAAACGGATTCCTTGCCAACGATCCCCTTGGTATTCAACGGCATTTTCCTTAGTTTCTGATCGGTTTTTGGCAACAATACCATCAACCGCCGCGTTCGCTATATTTTACAACTACTTTTCTTGCGTCAAAACTTCAACTTACAAAACCGTAACTTGTAAATTAGTATCAATAATGGTAGTAGTAGTCAAAAAATATAACGTCTGTACAAGTTACAGCTATACACTGCTTTTACTTTTTCTATAATTCCAAATTTAAAATTTTGTTTTTTATACAGTACATGTACAAGAAAATTGTAGTAGATACTAAAATGTTGTTTGTGTTGTAATCCTTTCAACTATTGACAAGATATTTTCGGTACTTTGTACAAGTTTGTGTTGGTTTGTTTGCTTGTAATTTTTTGTAGTATGATTGCTATTGGTTTGTTTTTGTTATTTGAACTTGATATCTTAGTATGCAAACTGAACCAAAATAGTAAATATTTGTAACTTGATCATGCATTTTTGGAAAGAGCCCGAAAAATGAACGTTTTCTGGTCCACACAACAACTTTACTGCATACGATGACATCACATGCGACAATATTAATGATGATAAATATAAATGTCTGTAAATACTTTTCTATACAATTCATTTGTTTTTCAATGTCATCAACACATCATGAAAAAGGTATTGCGCATGTCTCGAGCATCCCTAGCGTCTTTTTTCCAAGAGTCAAATATCTTCCTGGCACGTGTTAGTTCTAGATGGCGCGTGACTTGCGTGCATTTAGTGGCTAACTTCCAATCTTCAAACCGTTCGTGGAGAAGGCCGCGAGGCTGTTTGGCACCGGTGGTGCCGTTGCGAAACGCTTCGAGGAAATCGATCTTTTGCAGGTATAAAACAACAAAGGATGAAGAGAAGAATTGGATTTTTGGGATGTGGGAACGCATGAAAAACCATTTTTTTTGTCGGATAGATGTTTTGGAAAAGCGCCGCGGGCCCGCGCCCGACCGACTTCAATCCTGGAGGAGACGTAGCCCAGTTTAGCGCTTCGGCATACTTTTGCTTAAGGTAGTCCCTTTCTCCTTCTTCTTTAAATCTTTCAGCACCGTGTCGCGAGCCTGCCATGCCAGCTAGACAAGGAGCACATTCGCGCAAAAATGCTTACTGGTCAAGAACTGATCTTCGACGTTCGTTCCTTATGTCAAATGTCTAGTGTTGGCAGCGAGCTAAGACATTGCAAAACGCAGAAGGCCACTGCGTCTTTTTTTGCTTTTGGGTGTTTGCCCGATCTAAAGAACTCCTGGTCGCCGAACAGCAACTCCAAATATTTCTGGCAACCGGTGGGACAGTCTGTTGCGTGCTTTGCATCACTAGACAACATCGATCTGGCTGCGGCGACGCAAACACATACACTACCAACACAAAACTTCAAACGTAATGACAGATCGTTTAAAACAACGTACGTGAATGTTAGCCAATTCGAGGTATTTCTCCCTAGACACGCAATGCACAAACCTCACCTTGTACTTCCATAACTAATTTTGAAAAGAATTAAAACCATACAAAAATGAAAAAACAAAAACTATACAAAACATGAAAAAGTACACAAAAATGTTGTAGAAATCATTGAAATCATTTGCTTTTGTAATTTTTTTTCTTAAATTTGAAGTTTTGTAAATACCTCGAAACAGCGACGCAACGCAAATCTGTCACCCGATGACATACTCAACCGTGCCCGTTCACGCTTATTCCGCCTAAACAACAAAAACGAAAACGTTTGAAACAAAATTTCTAAATTTTGTTTTGAAGTAATGTATAAAAACGTACGAAACGTATGAAATCATTTTTAGAAAATGTGATTATGTAATTACGTCAAAGCATAGAATGGTATAGAATGTCGGTAGCGGCTTTACAACCGGCATGCTACTTGAATCAAAATGACATTTGTCCTAGCTTACTACAAAAACGCATTCTTACATTATAAATTTATTATCAACTTGTATTCATAATTACTTCGCACTTATTGCTGTTGTCAATTGTATTATTGCCAATTTTTATATTTCTAGTTTGGTATCTACAGAGATTTTCGTGCTCGTTTCCAATTTCTAGATGGTGTACATTTTTTCAATTTGTTTGTTGTTTTCGAATTTTTGTTAGAAGAGGAAAGCAAGACTAATCCCTAAAGCGGCAAATATACTAGTGGTAAATGCATTGTCATGATCGTGGCCATCTTCGTGGGTGTGGGCATTACTGTTGCCAAGATTACTACTAGTATCAACAGGATTATTGTCGGTAGTACTACTAGAATCTTGTTCACCTCCACCGCTAGTTGGATTCGAATTAGTGTTACTAGTTTCTTGACCACTAGCTCCACTAGAAGCATCGCTTTGACTGTAAGTAAGTTCGAGGTGTTCATACATGGTGAACTCAATCGCCTCTTCTTGTCTGTAAACGTCCTCTACATGGGCGTTTACCTTTGAAACAAGATTTTTGACAAATCAAAAAATATGAATCGAATTTCACGATAAATTGCATGCTTTTTCAAGCTTTTTTATTATGTTTCCCTGAGTTCCTTTGTCATTTTCATTTTCTTTTTGTTATTTTGTGTTTGGTTTGTCATTTGATGTATTCATTACTTGGAAAACATGATGAGCACTCTTGTTGGCACTAGATGTTAGCCAATCTGGTTTCTCATAACACATACACCATAGTTTGTATTTATGCTCGTCAATACAACATTGATTCGCATTTTTGGTAGAGGTGTCTAACATATTACAATAGCCAAGATCTAGATTTTTGTCTTCCCCGCAATAATCGGGATAAAGGTCAAAACAATCTTGCAAAGTAGTAACGCGATTGGGACCACCGAAACACCCTAGTGTGTAAGGGGCATAGGTGGTGAAATGATAGTGGTACATGACCGTACCCGCTTCAATACCTAGCTCCGCATCTGCTGGTACCTTTTTAACACAATCACATTAATCATACAAAAATATGTTTACTAAAACGAAAAAATTATATAAAATTAATGTAGAACAACAAAAATACCAGAAAGTTAGAAAACAAGAAAAATGTAGGTTTTGGAGGTATATGTTGTACGTTTTGGTACAGCGAATATTTTTATTTAAATTTTTGGATTTTAGTTTAGATCGATATCATTTTTGAATTTTTATTTTGATTGTTTTGTTTTTGTTGTTGTTAAAAATCAAATTTTGGTACTGGTCCGATGTGACCGTTGCATGGGTCTAGGTCCTCAGGAAATAAATGGAAATCCTCCCACCACCCATAATGTCCTATATACAACATTAAAACAAAACGTTTACTTCATCAAAACAAAAATTGAAAAGGTCACCAAAAAATGTTTGCCTACAAAAATTTTGTTAGCATGAATGCATCCAAAAACCGTTTGTTTTTACGTACTTTTGTTTGTTAATGTTTTTATTGTTCAAATTTTTGAGTTGGTTTGAAATTTTAAACTACCATAACCATCCCCAGCGAAGCCAATCAAACTAGAATGACCTGTGCCGTCCATATCCAGATTCTCGTTTCCGTTTGCGTCTTTCGAAACACCTTACATTTACGCATACAAACATCGAAAATACAAAAATAAAAATTTATGTATGGAGTACTAATGAAAATTTTCGATATCAATAAATTTGAACTTTAACAAAATTTTGAAGTTATAAATTTTGAAATTTTGTTGTTGACTTTTTTGGTTTTTTGTTTTTTAACTTTTTTCAATTAGTAGGAATGTATGGATACATCGAGGATTAGCGTGGTAATGATAGGGGTTAGCATGACCACCGCAGGTATCCAGGAACAAGCCGTAATTTGGTTCACCGCCTGCTGCCTCACATTCACACTTTACCTTGGCCTTTTATTACAATAACAAAAATATTTTTCCTAAAAAACAAATTTAAAAAAGTCAAAACAAAAAGCGTTATTTTATATTACAAAAATATTATTATATGTTTACTTCGCAAGAGGACACGTCCATGCCTCCGACGCAGGAACTGATTTAGATTTTGGAATTCAGAATTTGAGGCTAGGGTTTAAGGTTTACGACTTCAAAACGCGACGTTGGGCTAGGGTTTAGGGTTTACAGCTTCAGATTTTGATTTTAGACTAGGGTTTACAACTTCAAGAAGCAATTTTTGACACTAAGGTTCACGACTCCCAAATTTTGATTTTGAGGTTAAAATTTCCAAATTGCCAAATCGTTGTCTCAAAACTCCAAAACCTGGAATTTTCATCAAAATTGTGACTCTAAACTGTTACTACACCTTAAGTTCGTTCGAATCTTAATGTTTACTTCGCACGAGGACACGTCCATGCCGCCGACGCAAGAACTAACACCAGTGACGCTACAGGGATCCGGCCCCATAGTACCTTTTACAAAATTTTTATTTTTTAACAAAAGTTATTGTTACATATTAAAACAATTACAAGACACTAAAAATGTGTGACTATACCGCAGGAAATCATTAGTTTTACTTTTTATTTTTTTGTTTTTGTAAATTTGAAGTTACCTTCGCCGAAACCGTTTTCATATGGTGAGTAAATGAGCCCTGCCCCACAACGAGGGTGGCCTATAGTTCCTAACCTGCCAGCAGCGCTGGCGCTACTACTAACCTGTGAACATGTTGCAAAAGTGAAAACACTAACACTTCTTCAAAAAGTGACGATTTTGCTTGTTTTGATTATTTTACAATACAAAATTATGCGTTTTATGGTATTTTTGATGTCGTTGATTTTTTCTCATCTTTAATTTTTCTATTTGTGACATGTTAAAACCTGTGTGCCGATTTCTGCTTCGTAACAGGCTTTAGTAGCGCCGTGCCTTCCTCCGTAAGGTGCTTTAGGACATCCGTTATGATACATCTTCCCCGAGAATAAACCTTAACCAAAAAAATGTTTCTATCATAAATGTCTCAACAAATTTCCAAAAACAAAATTCGAAAAAATCTTTTGTAAAATATTGTTGGTAATGTATTTGGTATATATTTACCGGTGTTTTTGTCGAAAACAATTTCGGAAAGATCGCAGTAGGCATCGTTGGGATCCGTGATAGAACAATCGCCACTTCCTACAGCATTCATGTCAGGGCAACTTGAGGATTCCGTTGCGCCTACATTTTTTCAAAACCAAAAATCTAAGAAAACACACTAATACTGCATGTTTTTCGTATAAATTTGTATTTTGCATTTTGTATTTTGCATTTTTGTAAATTTGTTTTGTATGTTTTTTTTTGTTTGCAACTTTTTTTTTATTTTTTGAAAAATCAAAATTACTCGATCCACCTCCAGGACCTCCGCCACCGCCACCCGGTCCACCGCCTAGAAACATTCATTTTTACGATGAAAACGTACAAAACCATCATGGTTGAAATAATATTTGTTTGAATCTTGTGAATAACATTTTTGTAAAAAATTTGTTTACGATAAAATTTTTTTGTGGTAAATACCAGGAGGGGGTCCCCCGCCGGGGGGTTGCGCAACCACTGAAACAACCACTAACAACAACTCTTTCATACTATCTTTAAACTAACTTTGCTTTTACTAACTTTGCTTTTTTGAAATAAAAAATGTTGCTGCTGAAAACAAAACACTGCTTGAGAACAAATTCACAAAATCATACACTATTACACACCACATACATTACATTTTCATTAAATATACTTGATTACTGCATGATTTTGTTGTTTTTGGTTTTTGTATTTGTTGAAAATTTGTTAAATATTTACTCGTTAAGTTTGATGACGACGTCATGCGTGTTGTGGGAGAGCTCTGCTTTCAGACAGCCATTCTCATGCTCAAGAAAATCCAATTTCATCTCATATTCTAGTAGTATCTTAGCATTTTTGTCTTGCTCCTGTCGACTAACTTCCTGATCTCGTCTAACTTTATTGGCATCGATCCGTTTTTGCTTTTCCATATTGTCAATAGCGGATTTTTGTTTCAATGCTTTTCTCAATGCCTTTTGCTGTAAGCCAACCTATAGTGTGAAATTGAAAATTTCATAGGAGAAAAGGAAAAACATCGATTTCGGAACGTTTTTTCATTCAAAATCGATTTTTTTTTCTCCCAAAAATGATCAAAAAACGACTTTTTGACCTTCTTAAAAACTTTTAAGAAAAGTTACACGGTGAGGGATGATCAAATTGATTTTGAGATTCCGACTCGAAAATTTTTTCATGC
>JACLAD010006382.1_pt1 | contig 13744 bp, 6 predicted proteins | sample 8027901 | NCBI WGS metagenome assembly JACLAD01 (sample SAMN15725071, study PRJNA655200) | protist metagenome | isolation source: fluorescence activated cell sorting (FACS) single amplified genomes of... | place: Spain: Blaines Bay Microbial Observatory, Mediterranean Sea | collected 2016-07-05
TGTCGTCCAAATTATCTAGGAAAACCATGCTCTCCTTGCCAATACGTGCAACGCACGCTTCAGTGAGCAAAGATGACTGAATATCATCAAAACGTTCAAATATAACCTTGGGATCACTACTGCATTCAAGTGCCAACTTACGAATTTCAACATCCCCCGAAATTCTACTACAGGCTTCAATGGACGCCAAGTCCACCATCGAGCCATTCTCCTTCAAAATTTCTGCAAGCACGTTCCTCAAATCATTTTGCCAGGCATAAGAAAACACCGCATTTGCCCATGCCCGAGTTGTCGTCGGCTGCGAAAGAGCCGCTCGAACCCACTCCACAAGAAACTCGCCATCTTTTCCAAGTGTTGTCATCAATGCTTGGATATCATCTGCGCAGCAGGACGCCAGAGGGACACCGTTTTCTACAGCTACTCGCAGCAGAAATCGGGCCCATGAGCAAGATGAAAGCCTGGATACCTTGATCAAGGATTCCAGAGCCTTCGACAACGACTTCTCTGTAGCATAATCACTGTAGATACGTACCGCCCCATCCGGGATTTCGTGCCGCATCAAAAGTTGTCGAAAAGCAGCCTTGGGTCCAAACAAGAATGTGTCTTGTTCGGACAAATTAAGCTGCCCAATGGCAAGCCTCAAATACGGCATTACTTCATCAACTACTCCCGAAGTCGGACGAGAAAAACAAGCTGAAACTGCAGCAACCAAATCACGCCATACACCTGGCGGAGGAGACACTGCAAACCTCTGAAGAGTATCCACCCAAAAAGCACTGTGCAACGAAATCAAATCCATCTCTTCCCATGGAGGAAAGCGGCATCGACGCAAACACTTGATCAGCTGCGATAGACATGAACCCCATTTACTTAAATCCCCAGATTCTAACTCTCCATTAGACGCTTTATTCTGATTCAGTCCAATCCACACAATAAGGTACGCGCTCAAAACACCAACCGTTCTCGATGTCTTTTTTACTCTCACTGTCGACGTTTGCACATCTTGGAAAAGCAACGATTGCATGTGTTCATATATATGCCTCTGTCGGTGCCACTCTCCCGCTAAATGCCCACTAAGCAAAAGGTGCCCAACGCGTGTACAAACTTTTGCGTACTCCCGGCCACCATGTACTGAAGCACACATTCCAATCAAAGCGTTAATGACTCCAGGGTACTGACTCAACAAGTACGCCGAGGGCGTCATCACAAAAGGACAACGCATCAGTGACTCCATGATATCCAATCCAAACAGCATCAGATCCCTTTTTTCACACCACATAGGTAAAAGTTCTTCGCTTCCAAAAATGGAATGAAGTATAAAACTCTGCGCCGTTTCACCGAGAACACGATCATTCATCAAAAACTTCACGCATTCAACTATTTCAATTTTTCTTCGCGCGTTCAATTCTGATTTTTGCATCTTATCTACCAACCACGTACTCGCTTCAGCAGGTTCCTTCTTCATGTAAGCTAGAAGCGATGATTTTAAAGTCGCACTATCTGAAGGCTTATCTAGCACTACCTTCCAGAGCTTTTCTAACTTTCCCACACTAACATCTTCAACTGGACTACTTTGCACTAAAACATTATCCCCTTCCACGGGCGGTGGTAGCGAAATTGAGACACCATAGTCTTTTGTCAAGCCTTCAGAATTAGTCGATATTCCCCAAACATCGAACGCTTGAAACGAGACGGAAGAAAAATCGCTACTAATGTGATCCATGTTGAATTCCGAGAAATGACTTTCTGAAAAATTTTGTGGAACATATTCATCCATTGCCTCATCAAGGAAACCGGGGGCTTGAAAAGTGATATCATCAAAATAACCTTCATCTTTATCATCATTATATAGGATTCCTTCAGCTTCATCGTCCTCATCTTCTTCATAATTTTCAAACTCTTCATCTTCCTGTCCTTCCTCGTAATCCTCCCCATCACCCCCTTCATCATCTTCCATCTTTAACCCACCATTAACGGTACTTGCCCCGTGCAATACCGATTCCATAATACCCTCTTGTCCCGTCTCTCCAGCTTCATCGTGTAGATTTGACATACCATTCCGGTTCCCAATTTCATCAATTTTTTCAGAATCATCATTTTCTTGCGTGGCAATTCGTTCATCACAATCAGCAACACCACTCATCATTACTACTCTATCAACACGTTCACCCTAATCGTCTCTCCTTCTTCTTTTCTTTTCGTTTCCTTTCAAATCTTCATTCAAACAAGTTTCTAGTTTGACAGATATTTTTTTTATTTCTATCTTCCATCGATTTGATCTTTTTAACTGGTAGCATTTGCAATGAACAGAAGTGTTCGACAGGTTCTTTCCCTTCCTTCCTACCTCTCTTTATGTTTGTTAGTAACCCCTCCCGGGGGGTCCACTGCGTGGCACTGCGTGGCACTGCGTGGCACTGCGTGGAGGCTCTTTTGCCATGCCGGGCGGGCAGAGTCAAATCGTATCTGCCTATCTCCTAATCACGGCAAGCTTGCAAGCAACACTGATTTACTGACTGTTGCCATAGCCCCAGGCAGGCAAAAGAGCCCCCACGGCAGTGGTCTCCCCAGTGGGCCCCCCGGGAAGGTCCCCCAAGAAGGCCCCCGGGAGGGGGTTATACGTGAACACGTTCATTCTTAATTTCTATAATAGTAAGGTTCCCTTCTCTGTTTCCCGCTCGAGGTCTTCCTGGGTTGCCGTCAAGCCAAGTGGTGAGGAGAAAATGAAAAAAAAACGCGGTAGTTATCTTATCATGTCGTCTCTTTTTAGATGAAGCCCCCCTGACCCCCCCGGGAAGGCCCCTTTGGAGGGGTTAATACGTGAATACGTAAACTTATGTACAGTTCTATAATACTATCCCTTCCCTGTCTCCCAACGTCTTCCTGGACCCGTTGCCGTCAAACCAAGTAGACGAAAGAAAGAAAACGCGATGGTTATCTTATCATGTCGTCTCTTTTTAGATAGAGCAAAAAGCAGGGCAACCAAACGAGAGGTCAAAGAAGAGGAAAAACAGACCATTGTTTAATTTAAAAAGTGAAAAACGAGAAAAAGAAAGACAGAGAAAAGAAAAAACGAAATTAAAGAACTAAGGAAGTAAAAAAGGAAGGGTGGTAGTGGTGCTCGTCGTTGTCGTCGTTGGTGGTGGTTGGTTTTCCTGGTTGTAATCGCTCATTAGGTACGGAAATTGGAAGGAGGAAGGAAGGAAAGAAAGAAGGAAGAAAAATGAATACTGGATTCGATTCGTTTGGAGAGGGATCGTTCTGGCAACAAGATCCTTCTTTGTTTGGTGGGACCAGTACAATGGATTTTATTCTAGAAAAAGATGGCTTTGCCTTGGAAGATATTTTGGACGAGGACTCGGCAATCCAAGAAACGAAAGGTGAGAACGAAAAGTTGATCAGTTTTTTGGCGAAACCGGAAAATTTATCGCGGCTAATTTCTTATATTTCATGCACCGATGTAGAGACGTATGAAGAGTTGAGCTCTACGCCGATCCGCCAGAGTGTGTCTGCAAAAAGTACCATTGACAAGGAAGAAGAAGACCAAGCTGCTAGTGAGGCCGAAAATGCTGCTTCACTTGTGGTTGACGATGCAGATGAATCAGAAGATCTGCATCGGGAAGATCTGCTAGAAGAACGAATGACTAAATTCCCTTTTGTAGCATGCGAAATATTATGCTGTAATTTGACAGCACTGATAGAACCGCTGGTGAAGAGCCCAGAGTTGTTGGAACAGTATTTCAGTATCCTTGATCAGCCGGGGCCTCTTGACACTCGACTTTCGGGATATTTTTTCAAGGTATTGTCAGTATTGCTCCGGCGTGCACCAGAGAAGATGCTTTGGTTTTCTGTATACAAGAATTTAAATATTTCAGAGCAAGGTTGCAAGGCTGGAAGCATCGGTGGTGTTGGCGTCGGCTGGTTGATGCCACTATTACTTCGTCACATTGACTCTTACTCTATTATGTGCTGTTTTAAATTGATGCTTCAAGCAGCGTCCGATGGTGTTGGAGAGGAGCAAGACGACGAAGAAAATGATGATCACGATGACTATATGGGCTATGGCGATGGTGATCATTTAGGTGGTGTCCAGGTTGGTGACTTGGACGGCAAGGATGAAGACGGTCTCAGTGAGGAGGAAAGAAATAAATTGCTAGAGCCCGTACAGGCAATTTGGTTGGGGGGTTCTGGCGCAGCCAAGGCGATATTGATGGCCCTAGCGGACAGCAATAATTCGGACTCGCACAATAACGCAGCAGAGTTGCTCGCGGATATGATCCAGCGGGCCGCGATGGCGCGTGTGCTGCACCAAGAGGGTGCCCAAGAGTCTCGTGAAAAGTTACAGCAGCAACATCATCCAAAGGAAGAGGGAGATGGAGGGGAAGCGACACAGGAAGGGAATAAGACGGATGTGTTGCCAACTTTCCGTGGCTTTGTTTTGCATGATGCTGGACAAGGCCCTGGGGCCGCAGCGGCAATGATTGAATCAGGATGTGAGTGGATGCTGAGTCTAGTTGAAAATTTGCTTAGCGTGGCGTTGTTTGATTCTGCACAGCCTGCAGTTTCCAGCACGGATAAAACAAGCGGTCCAGAGGTTTTTGTGAGCACTGTCGAGCGCGGATCTGCTGCAGTAGCAGCTCTGCAAGTTCTTATCCATCTTGTTAGTTCGTTTGCGCTTGAGCGCTGGACTAACCCAGAACGGCTGTGTGCCCCAGAAGAACACGAAGGTGTTCTAGCAATGTGTGTAACGTCGATGGAAAAGCACGAACAACTTCCCCCCGAGCTTGATATGATCATCAAGCGCCTGCCGGATTTTGTGCGATGCCTGGACGACTCTACAAACGCAACCATGTTTCTTGTAGATAAAGAAGCACACTCCAAACAGGTCCTTGGAATGCACCGGTTAAAGATTGTCGAGCTGATTTGCATGTTGGTGCACACAAGGTATCCCGAAGCTCTCGGGGCAATTGCTGCTGCAGAAACGTGTCCCCTTGATAAGTGCTTAGAATTGTTTTTCCAATTTGAGTGGAATAATTGCTTGCATGTCGTTATTGAAAGAGCCCTGCAGTTTTGTCTGCTGGGCGGTGTATCCGAGGATTCAATCGGTTTTAGCATGGAGGGGATGCAAGGTCATGATGGACAGAACGAGCACAATTTTCACACACTCGGGCAGCCGCAAGACATGAAAGAAGACGGCAACGATGCAGATTCGGTAAGAGCCGATGAAAAGATCCGCATGCACCAGGATGAAATTGCTTTCGAGCAAAAGGCCGCTAATCTTGCACTTTTACCATTGCAGCGATGCTTGTTTGAACATTGCTTGCTCGTTTCCCGCCTTTTGAAGGCATACGAAGAAAATACACAATGCATGATCGAGACGGAGGAATTTGGCAAGTTGGTCGAAGCCAAATCTGAGAACCTAATTCGCCCTGATCTCCGGACTAGCGGCCAAAAGGGATACATGGGCCACTGTCATAGAATAGTAAACACGATTGCACTTGTAGCTGCGTCTCAGCGTAATAAATTGCTCCAAGATAGGTTTCAAAAAAGTCAAGATGGTGGAAAAGAACAGCAAATCGAAGACGTCGAACTTGCTTTGACGCAAGAAGAACGAAAACAGTACCCTGCTCTCGCGGTTACTAATGGTAACTCGGCCTGGGTCGATTTGCTGGTGGGGGATATTGCTAACATCAATTCAGTGGAGCAGTGTGTCCTTGGTGGAGTACGACCGCGCCACGACTCGATAGCGGCATCGGAAGACATGGACGGTGAAATGGGGCGTGAGATCGAAGAATTTCAGCGAGAGAATTTGAAAAACAATCTCGATGCATTCATGAAGCAGCAACAGATGGCTGCCATTGGGGAAGACGACGACGATAACGACGAAGATGACGACGATAAAGCATTTGACGATATCGCCGCCGCAAGTAGCCATGACGGCGACGGCGAAGGTGACGTAGATGACGAATTTTCCATGCTCTCTGCTCAGAGTGCTGCACTAAGTTACGATGATGACCTCGCACAGGCGACTCAATACAAATTGACACTAAACGATTCTGCCCCAGCCCCAGAGCCGCCGATGTCGGCATCAGGCACCACAGATGTCGACGAAGACTGGGACCCAGGCTTTGCTGAGTAAGTAAATAAGGTTTAAAATAGTCTTGTTAGTTTATTTTATGGCATTTCGGTTTTTGCTATATCAAGCATTTGCTTCAAACCCATGATTATGTTTTCATGCGTCGCTTTCATTCGTGTATTTTCCACAATTAAATTGTCATACGCTACTCGCAAGCGAGCCAACTCTTCACGAAGGCTCACTTCGTTGCTAGCAAGCTGAGCATTTTCAGCCTTTAGCGATTGGTTTTCTCGCTCGGAATCTTCCAAGGCATTCCGAGGCGACGGCGCGCTATTAAAATTGCTCGTTTGTACGTTTGGTAGCATGTGTTGTTGTTGTGTTTCTTGCTGAGTGATTTCCCGTAGCGGTTGTTCCGGTCGATTCACAGTGTTGATGAGCTCCGAGAATGATCCAGCCCAGCCACTGTTGTCTTGCCAACTCGCTTGCACAGGCGCCCCTGCAAATCCCCCCATGTCTCGCCCTTCGCCATCAAGTGACGTGGTCCACAAAGGTGGGAGAACTTCCTTTTTCATCTCCTGATGCCGCGGCGGTTGCTGCTGCTGCTGCTGCTGCTGCTGCTGAGGTAGAAAAAATGATCCTTCACCCTGCAACTCTGGTTGTTGCTGTTGCGGTTCAATATCCTGCGACACTTGCAAGTGTTCAGAGTGTGGTAACGTTGTGCCTATCTCGTCCTCTGACTTGATTGGTTGCTGGTGGAGCCCCGGAGGAGACAAAGACTTGGGCGCCTTGGTGTTCTTACGAGCTCCCGCCTTGGCCAGACTCTTGCGTGAGTGAGACGAAAAGTGACTTGCCGGCGAGGACGACGAAGCTATTGACGCCGTCGACGGTGATGATAACGACATACTTGGGGAACGTGGACTGCCTGGATCCTGCTCCGAGGCTATGTTTTGTTCTGCAATATTTTGAATCAATCTTTGGAAAAATCGTGGCCGGTTCATTACGCCGCCACGATTGCCAGCGCTTATACGTTTGTTTGAGTTAAATGCGTGGATTGCTTTTACTGCCAAAACCATACCGAGGCGATGTAAAGACAGACAAACCTCTGGAGTAAAATCAGAAGGCATGCAGTTTCCGCGAAGACAAGCTTCGGCTATAGCAACAAGCACTTGAGGCGGCAGTGCCAGCAATTCCGAAGCACCGCGTTCCATGTTGGCCGCAGCGCGTGACTTTTCCCAGTGGTGTTCTTGGCCACGGAGAATACCCATTAGGTATGCAGGTCTGTTTTGAATTCGCGGCGACACTGAGCCCGCAAAATGCTCGATCGCTTGTAATGCCTGCAAGAAAAAGATCTTTTGCAAAGCATCTCTTGCAGTACCATCAAAATCGCTAAGTCGACACGTTTCACTGTTTTCGCATTTACTCAAAATAAATTCGTTCAATAGTTTTGGGAGGCAACTTGCAGCTTCCTCACTGCTCAAACCATCAACTACCACCTCCAGCGAGGATAGAGAATCGTTTTCTATCCAATCATGCTGTTTTTCATCGTTTGCCCCCCGTGTCTTTAAGTTGTTTTCGTTTGAATCGCTCCGTGAGCCCCTTTGTTTCTCTGGACGCCCGCTATATGAAGGGCTTGTTCCAGCTTTCCGCTTTGTCTCGCCTTTCTTTTTTGACCGTACATTCGCTGTTACAGTTTCCCATCCATCTTCGGGCCGTTCGTCTTCCCACACCATTTTTTCGTTCCACACCTTTCAAGTACGTTCCCTAAGAACCCTTTCTTAGCTGTGTTTCCAGAATCTGATCGTTTCGATCCTAGTTAACAATCTATCCTTCTAGAACAACCCAACTCTAATTCTTCTCTTCCTTTAGCTCCGCTTTCCAGCGAAAATAAGTAAATGGGTGTGAAAATCCAATCCAATGAACTCGGCTCCAATCTCCTTTTCAACCACCCACCCCACGCACTTTTTTCAGAATTGACTTTCTTTGCAACACAAAACTTCAAAACGACCCCTCAAACAAATGAAAGCAAACCAACCAACCAACAATTCTTTCCTTCGTTCAAAAGAGCATGAAAATAAAATGTTGTTTTAAATTTTTAGTTGATGTTCTTTTTTTTTTGTTCCTTCCTTTTTTACTTTTCTTCCTTTTTCCTGCTTTTTTGATTGGTTTTTGCCATTTCCAATACGACGCACAGTGTTTCCAGGGAAAGGCTCTCTCTCTCGCCCCCGGGGCCCCATCCTCTGGACACGAGTTTAGCAGTCTTGCTCAGCACTGCTCAGCTCACATCTAGAAGACAACCAGGAACGATATGTCTGTCATAAATGGATTGGTACCATGGATGGATCAATACATGTATACTACAGCTCATCCATGAGTACTCGTCTGCTCCGAAAATCCCGAATAAGTTTCTTCAGCCTCCTCCACGGTGGCTGAACTTCCTTGGCCCGCCCTGGCGGCAGTACTTTCAAGCATGCATGCATGCATGGGAGTGAGTTCACCGGCACCTGCTCACACTGCCTGCATGTGTCACATATACATACTTATTCACGTGTGCATCAGGACTGGACCTTTGTATTCAAGTTTCGTGTACACGCGTGCTACACCTGTTTACAAGTTTACGCAGGTCGACCGGTAGCGCATTGATCAGGGTGATTCCCCCAGTGTCGGGGAGTCAAGGGTCAAGGACGTTGCTCACAGATTGTCAAACTCGATGTGAAGGACGTTTGGTGCACGGTGTGAAGGAATATGAAAAAGAAATTGTGCACATTTTTTGGTCATATCTTATGGTTGATACTTGTTGTTATCGGTGTACTATGGGTGTATCTTGACATGCCAAATGTTGCAGAGACAAAACTCATCTTGATGAGACTTGCGCGGGATGTGTCGAGGTATAAGTCACGTGCAAGACTCGATCAAACACAAGGTGGAATCATTGCACTGTCAAAAATTATTAGTGGGAATGATGAGATGCCAAGTCTACAATTTGATGACCATACCTCTGGAATAAGTATGACCATAGAGGAGTTGAAAGAATACGATGGAAGAAAGTCAACAGACGGGACGACGGTGCCTCTCTATTTGGCAATCAAGGGCCGCATCTATGACGTGTCTGCTGGAGCCGAATATTATGGTCCTGGGAGAAGTTATCACCATTTTGTTGGAAGAGACGCATCCAGGGCTTTTGCCACAGGGTGCTGTAAAGGAGAGTGCTTGATCAGTTCTTTGAAGGGCCTTGCACCAGCTCTAATCAAAGAAGTTGATCGTTGGGTAGAACTGTACGAGTACCATGATAAGTACAAATTTGTGGGATTATTAATCGAAGATCCTGTTGAAAAAGCGCTTGAAAACAGCATTTATGAAGAAAAACTACTCCTCAATGAAAACGGCAATCAACGGACTGTGCAAGATTTAAAGTCCGCGGGAGGTGATTTTTACGCGGAGGGGAACTTTGAAGATGCAGAAATCTTGTGGCGAGGGGCTTTGATCCAGATTAGTGAGGCTACATCTGCGAGGGAATCAATATTGCCAAAAGAAGAGCTCGAACGTGCAGATTTGTTGAATTTGATGGCCACGCTTGCACAAAAAAATAACAATTTCCAAGGGGCCATCAACCACTACGAAGAAGCCCTGGATATTTTAAAAATGGTCCTCGATGAAGATGCATTTTCCACTTTTCTTCTTCGAGCCAACATCTTAGCGGATCTTGCAACGGCTCAGCTGGCTCGCACAGATAAAGACCCGTCACTAAATGACGCTTTTCGAGGGTTGTTGACCGCGTTGCAGATATTCGAGGCGCAAAAGGGGGACTATCCTATCAGTGTAGCGGTGCAGCATGCCAATACGTTGTTAAATACAGCCAAGGTCGCCATTGAAGTTGGCAAGATTGACGATGCCAAGGCTTTCCTTCAAGATATCAAAACCAGGTTCTCCGACGAGGATCACTCATGGTTGGAAAGATTTGTCGCTGCAGCGAATGAGGGACTACAGGAGTTGGAAAATTCTGATGAGGGGGTTATAGGGCAAGCCGATGCTTAGAAAATTCATACGTTTCGACGTATGCCCTTGGCGCGTCAGATGGTGCAAAGTGATTCCAAGCGAAACATTGACGTGCAAGAGCCTGTTTCACTACTAGTTTTGCCGACATGCTTTCCAACAACGAAATTGGTGCACTGAACGCCACAACTGTATTGCCTCCGGCTTTGACGCATGGATCAATTTTCACAGCACACAATTGTAGCCGTTTCCCGCCCAAGCAATTGGAATCACTTGACCCTGCTCCGTCGCAGCCAAAACAGTAAACAACAGGGTATCCAATAAACCAGCCAGCAAGTAACGTTAATTGACCATAAGATCTTACAATATCAATCGAAAGTTCAACAAAGCCTTGTTCCACCTCCGCTGTCCACTTATCACGCAAAGCTGTACGTACCTGGGTCAACAGGTTCTGCACGTGCGCGCTGTCGCGAAGTAATTTTGGTTGCTCCAATCCCGTTGATACGTCGACGAAATAGCATTCAGCCAAGCGCTTTCTTGTTTTCGTAGAAAATGTGTTTAGTAAAAGCATACATGTACCTTGGTCAATGTCTACTACACTGCAATCAATCACATCATGCAGGTCGAGCTCTTGAACGACTTTCCCAATCACGGCTGCCAGATCCCTACATTCAAGCTGAGGAAAGTTGTTGTCAACAAGAGCGCCAGGTCTAATGCCAGTACCTACAGCCCAAACATTCGTGACAAGTTCGACAAGTTGTTGTTGAGAAACAGAAATTTTCTTCTTGCGTGCTTCTTTTCTTTGCGTGTTAAACTCCATCACAACATTTTCAAATGTTTCCACAAGCTTGTTCCAAAATCCTTTCTCTACACAAATGTTCATCGGTAGCTTTTCGTTCAACACAACACCAACGTGAATCAAATCATCCTGGCTCAAAAATTCACGAAATTCAAACAAAGTACATAACCACAATACTTTGTCCACACCGATGGAGCGCGTCAGACTACTTTGCAAAACCATTTTGTTGCTTGGTACAACACCGCTCATCTCTCGTGAGATGCGCGAAGTAGAACTTTGCGCTTCAAGACACAATCCACGCAAGCTTTTGGTGAAAGAATGGAATTCTGCAACTGGGTTCAACCTATACAACTATTTGACTGTGAATTACCACCATGAAACCCAATGTAACCACGGCGGCGCAGGGGCCGCACCAAAGGAAAGAGAGGCAGGCGGTCGCGGCAAAGATGACAGCCACGAAAGTCGCAAAGATGGCAGCCACGATAGTCACAACGATGACAACTCTGTCAGACGTCATAAAAACACTCGTTGCCTACGTAACAGGCACGCGCGTAACACAAAAGGGGCCTCTCCCGGCGGGGTCCGACCAAACTTCGCAACGCCGTTCGTGTGTTGGTCTAAAGGAAATGTGATACTGACTTTTTAATGCGGTGGTATAAATTTTCCGCCTCGTCCCAGAAAGACTTGCCCTCGCATCCGTGGCCATCGTAGCACTCGTAAAAGGAAGAAAAGCTAAACAGAAACTATTACATACATTCACAAGTTTACGACTTCATAAATCCACCAAACCACTTGCGGCAGAGTAACAACGCTGCAAGGACACTGACAAGGTTGCGATAGGGTACATTTCGTTTCGACAAGACGAAACGAATAACAAGAGTTGTTAGGGCTAGAACGGACCATGGATGGTACCCTGGTGATAAAGGTTTGCGCTGTGAGATATTTTCAGCATCATGATTTTTTGCTGCCAACTTTATGTTGTCGTCAATTGCACGATTGACTTGCGTCGCATACTGTTCAGACACTCCGTGGCCAGCATCTTTGTAGTGTAACAATTTGCCGTTGAGTGTTTGCGCAAGTGTACGCCCGTTCCAATAACCAACGAGATTATCAAGCTCCCCTGTCACAACAAGGACTTGAAGATTATATGATTTTATCCTCTCGAGACGTTCCCAGCTGACATAGTGAGTTATCACAGCGCTTACTTGACGCACAATGCCGTCCAGTCGAATTTCTGGTGCATGCCCACTTTCAACATATTTTCGCGCACGACAAATCATATCGTAACCATACAGTGTCCTGTAATTTCTCAAGGGTACCTTGGGATTATATTCATCCCGATACGTTTGGGCGTTTTCGTCGAGACGTTTTTCCAGGTGAGATTCAGGGAACAACAAATTCAAACCTGCATCGAGGCTCCCAACCCCCCCTAATGCCCCGAATGTTGCCAAAAATTTCGGCAAGCCATGTAAGGGGGGAAGAGTGCCTAGGACTCCGCCCGCGTGAGTGCTTATTAGATTCAACGAACCAAATCGTTTCGGGTCCATTAAAATTAGTTCTAAAGCTGTCATACCACCCATGGAAAACCCCATAACATTGACACCTGATCCCCAGTCGCTTCCTTCTCCAGGAAGACTTGACTTTTCCAGGTGCATCAAAAGCTGTAAAAAATCAGCCGCGATGTCTGTTGTTCTCCATCGTCCACCTGGTGTATCAGAGAGCCCCACACCCCGATTGTCGACAACACAAAGTGTGTATTCGTGCGATTTTTCCAATCCAAAGTGCAACAACTGAGGTTCAAACTGCGTATGAGTCCCCGCCAATCCCATAATTGCGAGAATCTTTTTCGGTCCGTTGCCGTGAATTTCATAAAACAACTTGTGCATTCCAGTATTTTGTACACCAACAATATTTGCAAACCTTTTCTCTTTAAAAAACAAATGACCTGGTCGATCGACTACATGATTAGGATCATGAATATCATCATTTGTTCCACCTGCAATAATTGCATATGCATGAACTTCTTCTTTACTCATCATTTGGTCTTTGTTTTCGTTCTGGGTTTTTTGGTCGGTCGGTCGTCCTATCATGCATGTTGGTTCACTTGTTGATTTGACTGTGAGATGGATGGGTCTACAGGTCTCTTTTGTTGTTGAAAACGGATGGATAGGTGCGTCTGTCTCCTGTAAATGAGGTCATAGGTAGGTCTATCTTCTACGTTGTTGGAAGAGGATGGATTGGATGTGCGTCTGTCTCCTGTGTTCTTTGATTTGGGTCTGTCTCCTGTGGGTGTGGGTTTTTGTTGTTGTTTCTAAAGGTTACGCATGGCAGACTCGTGAGGACATGATCATCATCAAGGTGGCAGGCAGGTCCACGGGGTGGTAAGCGGGGATCGTAAAACAATGCTGCCGCTCTCAGCAACACACTGGTCATGATAATTTATCAACAAGCCTATAACGCTGAAGAGCAACCCTGGAGCAACGTTTGCAGAAAGAGCACTTGCTAGACTAGAAGAAAAAAATATAAAGTGAAAATTGTTGTACATATGTTGTGATTGATTGAGGCAGGAGGGGAACATCTTCTTGAGATTGTACACTTAAAACAAGACGGTAATTTTGATGGCGTCGTGGATTCCAGCGAAAAGCATGTCTCCGTCATACTTGAGGCGCTTGCGCTTCTGGGCTCGCATGAGGTAACCGACTAACATGTCGCTAATTTGCTCGTATTCAAGAAATAACTCCCCAAATGTTATGGTTGCAACACCACCTTCACTACTATCATATTTGCCCTTTTCTTTAATAACGTCGATGAGATTGTCAATGCCTTCCTCTATACCTTTGTGAAATTCTCCGGCACGTTGCCTGCTTAGAGTTGTCTTTTTG
>JACLAD010016334.1_pt1 | contig 13737 bp, 7 predicted proteins | sample 8027901 | NCBI WGS metagenome assembly JACLAD01 (sample SAMN15725071, study PRJNA655200) | protist metagenome | isolation source: fluorescence activated cell sorting (FACS) single amplified genomes of... | place: Spain: Blaines Bay Microbial Observatory, Mediterranean Sea | collected 2016-07-05
ATTACTATTATTATTGTTGTTGTTATTATTATTAATACTTGTTGGATTTAATGTTCTTGATCTTGAATGTACTACTTCTAAATAACGTGACTTGCCATCTTCACCTTCCATAGTTTTACCATTAATACGATCAACTGCAAATGTTGCAGCAGCACTAGTTGTAAATGTTACAAAACATTGACCTTTGCATTTACTGCGACCAGGGAAATATAATAATTGTATTTTAGAAAGTGTGCCACACGATTCAAACATATCTGCGACAGCTTCTTGCGTCACACCAAATGGCAAACCACTTACAAAAATTTTATTTGGATTTGCATCTGGGTCTAACTTACGTCTTTTTCTCTCACGTTTTTCTTGTAATTTACGTTGGTTTACTATGGAATGTTTTACTGCATCTTGATTATTTGATCCACTTTTTCGTTTATCCTTTTTTTTTGGACATTCATAAATCCAATGCCTATTGTCTCCAGCTGCACCACATGCTTTACATTGATACCCAGCTGGTGGTGCTCTTCTAGGCTTTCCTGTTCCAGCTAAATGTTGTATTGATTTTCCTTTTAATAAATGTTGTGGGTTGACTTTACCACCAGAAACATTGAATGGCATGGTTATATTGTTATGCTAATACAATGTATTGATGGTATTGGCAATTGGCAATGGAAGTTAGATCAATATATATATAGCTGGATAGATATATGTGACATTTGGTTTCATATTTGATCTCCTATATATATATATATTAATATATGTATATATAGATCCTGGAAACGGTATAATATACTTTTTTATCTTAATGGATGGCCATGTATGAATGAGGACGATAATCGCGATTAATTATTTGCTCGACTTTTAGACTAATTATTTGCTCGACTATAATTAAATGACAATAATGTTGTAGTGTTCTAACAACGACATATTCTGATATTGATGGGCGACTTTTTGTGCTGAAATCTTTGGAATACACCACATTAACATAGCACTAGCTGTGTGAGCTTGATGAATCTTGAAATCAACCAAAAGAAGTGCAAAAACCACTAAACCACACCACACAAAGTGCACAACACAAAACACAAAACACACACACAATGGTAAAGTTCATTTTTGTTTCCTCATCATAATACCTAATCAAATAATCAAATTAATTCTGTTATATTAACGTCAAATACCATACATATATATATATAGCTAATAACGAGTATATAATTAATAAATGATGAAAAGATTACATTATTTGTTTGCATTTCTTTTCCTTGCAACAATAACTACAACAACAGCACAATGGGTACCAATTGATTCACCAACTTTTGAATCCCAAGGTATTGTCATACAAGTTGGGTTTTCAAAAGATGGTGTGCACGGGTATGCAGGTGGCGGCACACCAAGTGGTGGTGGTCAAGTTATTAAAACGGATGATTCAGGCAAAACATGGAAACAAATTTTTCCTAAAAATCAATCTAAATTTGATTTGAATCTATTTCTAACAACTCAAGTTAAAGATGAAAAACATGCAGTTATGGCTGGAGCGTTTTACAATACATTTACAGAAGATGGAGAAAAAGTCAATGTTGCAATTGATTTTTTTCATTCACCTTCTCAAGGTTCTGGCATTATACCAGGAAAAAATGAATTCGTCATAATTTCTGGCAAAGAAACAAGTGTAGGCGGAAATTCTCTTGGAATTTCAAAAACAGGATATGATTACACAAAATTCCCAATTCCAGATAGTGTTTTGAATTCCACTGATTTCTTAGCACGTTATGGCGCTTTCCCAAGTGAAGATGTATGGTATATTACGGCTGGGACTTTTCCTTCAGCTAGTGATGAAAAAACAATCCCTTTGAAAAAAGACGTGAAAATTTTCAATAAGCATATTCATGTGGATGCAAATCGTATGTCTATAAACTGGGCTAAAAATAATGATGATGAAGAAGATCATACCAAGAAGAGTAAGACAGGGGGGGGGAATAATATTAAAAATGATAGTGGTTATTCAGCTGGTATTATAAAAACAACAGATGGTGGAAAAACCTGGACGGTTGTTTATAAAAATTTCAATACAGGAGATAATATTTATCCTAATGGTATTGATTGTTTTACTGAAAAACATTGTATTGCAGTGCTTGAAGGAGAATCAGCGAGAATCATTGTGACTCGTGATGGTGGTGCAACGTGGAAACAAACTTTAATGGATAATGATCCACATAGTTCTCTAATGGATGTAAAAATGTTAAGTGATACAGAAGCATGGGCTGCTGGAGGACATCCTGAAAGTGGTGATTTCGAAGGTAGATTTTTTCATTCGTTGGATGGCGGTAATACATGGACAAAAGAATCTATTAAAGGGATGTATATCGTATCATTAGATATGTTAACCACGAAAAGTGGATATGCAGTTAGTTTAACTCAAAGTCAACCAGCTGGAATCAAGTTATTTAAATATACTCCATCAAAGAAATAAAGTGTGTGTGTAATTCGTATCATATCATATCATGTGTATATTTTATGCATATTAACGAACCTTCTTTAAAATATATACGAACGTATACATTACTGGAATCAAGTGTTATTTAAATATATACTCCATCAAAGAAATAAAGTGTGTGTGTGTAATTCGTACGAGTATATTTTATTAACGAACCTTCTTTAAAAATATTACTAAGTACACACAAACTCTCTCCCCTCTCTCCTCTTTTAAAACCCACGATGTTTTCTTGTAATAACATCGATTTTATCACCAACACGTATAACCCCACTAAATTTATGTAATTTAGATAAATCATTATAAGTTGGTAATAAACTTGATAAATTTTCACCAAAAACAATTTTATCATTTTGATTTGGATCACGACGATATGTACGAAATGTTTTCAATGGCTCGCCTTTAATACCAGTTTGTTCTGCAGTAAGTTGATTTGTCGTGGTGACAATGCACCGTGTACAATGCTTTACTCCAATAAAATTATATGTACCAATTTTAATATGATTATATGTATCTTCTTCATATGGTTTACCACCAATCGTAACAATATTTGGTCGAAAACGATTCATCTCCAAAGTTGGTGCTCTTTTCTTTGCCAATTTATAATTTAAATCGTTAAGTGATTCTCGTCCTAGGATTAAATAATTAAATGCATCTGCAAAAGATATAAATGGCACTTTGCCATTTAATGCATTATGTTTGGAATATTTTTTTGGTGCATGCCGTATTGTATTTAATGGTGTATCCATCCAAACCAAACGATACCCATCTGTATCTAAATAATCATTTATCCAATCTGATGCTTCATCCCCTTGGTCTGGGCAGTTATATACGGTATCATCCCAAATTGTAACATCAATAAATTTCGTTTTCGCATTAATTGTTGGTACAACTAAATCCCACATATTTGGTCCACGTAATATTAATGTTCCATCGTCTTTTACAATTGGTAAAATATTACATAATTCTGGCTTTTCTCTTTGTGTTATAAATTTTCCTTTTGAATTAACAATTAACCAACGTCGGTCATGTTTAAAACCTGTTGAACACATGGATATTTTTTCCATACGTATCCCACCACAACCTTTTATTGGATATATATATAGCTCTGATACATAAATTGATTTAGAACTATTAAAAAAATAGGTATTCAAAATATATATGGAAAATAAAATAAATGCAATAGTTTGTATACTTGTATTATTTTCCATTAATTCATTGAAAGTATCCATAATATCAAATTATTTCGAATAGTTTTTTATTTCTAATATAAAAAATAAATAATATTTTTTAAAATATTTGTTAAAAGGTGTATAGATGTGGATTGGTGAAAAGGGTCGGGGGTGGACAATGAGATATTACTGTTTCTTCTTGTCGTAATATATTTTCTATATGACATGATTATCACACATGATGTATGTTGTTATAATATAAAGATTTTAATTTTTTGCTGGTGGTTGTTTGTGGTTGTTGTTGTTGATTTTTTTGCTGGATTGCCACAGCCTGGCCCAGCTGGCCAGAGGCTAAGGTAAAGGCGCCTTACTGGCTTACAAAATAGCTAAAAAGAAGAATATAATAGAAAGTGCAAAACATAGAAAGTATATATAATATATATATATACACTTCCTGGATATTTTTCATTCAAAATCTTTTTTCCTAATAATTGGTAGTCAAACAACAATTTATATAGAAGGAAAAAATAAACATAACAAGAACGTTAGATATACTTCTATATCCTTTAATTACATACATGACATCTTTAGAAACACTTCATTCTTTGAAAGATAATGAGATAAATAATATAAATAATTGGTATGGACCATATAAATTATTTTATTATTCTACTAAAGATTCAAGGCCATTTGTACCGTCAAGGCAAAAGCTATTTGGTAAATATTTATCAAAAAATAATACTATCAATTTTGCTAATATGGAAGGAAACCTATGGCTTATTTCAATATTAACATTAAGTATATATCCATTGATAAGGGGAAAATATTACAAGAAAGATCAAAATATAGTATTAGATAAAAAATATAGAATGAAAAAACAAAATTGGTATGGTTTAGGACCATTTTTTAGAAATCGTTTTTATTATTGCATGGATGATACACGTGCATTTGTAAAAAGTAATGTAGATGTATTTGAAAGGGGAAACAGATCTAAAATTTGGTTATGGTTAATTCAAAAAAATCATACATTAAATTTTGCCAACCTTGAAGCAAAACTATGGTTATGTACATTATTTGGTCTTGCATTTTATCCACTTTTACGGATGAAAATGTATGCATAATATATAAAAATTTTCTCTTACAACACATAGTATACGAGGTATACACAGTATATAATTTGAAAATTGAAAAGGAGAAGTTGATTATTTTATTAAAAATATATATATAAAATATAAAAATCTTTTACTTTTGTATAGTCGTAAAAAAAGAAATTAAAATATTATACACACCGCCGTATATTTTAGTATTAATCCATAGACTCGGTAATAAAAATAAAATACTAATGCCTCCATTAATTCTCATTTTAATAAATATTAAATATATTTATATATGATATCAAATTATAAATATAAGAGAATTTTTTATATTATAATATATATACGGTCGTAATATATATCGTACTAGCACTTCGCTCTCTGTGTTTTTCTAAAAAAAAAGGTGTGTGGTGCGTCATTTTGATAATCAGAGGAGGTGTATTTGTATATGTTATATTTCTTTTTATGCATCCTTTTTCTTATTATTACCATCATCACCTACATCAATATTTTCAACAACCATAAAACTAATACATGCCATTGGTACAGTTGTATAATTCAACGTTTGCCATAACATTTGTGGATCCCATATTTTACTAGATTGAGAAACTACATCACATGTAATTGCATCAATTGCACCTTCAATTACACCAATATTATAATTATTTAAATGTGTTTTCTCCGCATCACGTTTTAAATACATTGGTAAATCTTCTGTTACATTATAAATAACAAATGCCAATAATATATATGTTACTGCATTGAATTTTTTTTTCTTATTATACATAAGCATATGAATTGCCATTCCAAATGCGCATATAGTCCATATACTATTTTCAATAAAGAACCAATAATAATGTTTTTTCATAACACCGATAAAACTAATTGTTTGCGCAATTGATATCAAAAATACAACAAGATTTGAAATTTTTGTATTGGCTATTAATTGCCTACTTGCCATATAAACAAAAGTTAACTCACCAGTACAAGCAATTGTGTACTTTGTTTCGTAAAATTCATCAACTTTCCAAATTCTCGAAGGCCTTGCAAAACGTTGACGAATAGCACGCATGAAATTGCAATCATTTGCTAATTTAAATGTCAAAGCAGCCTGAGTCCGAATTTTCTCCCCTCTCCCTTTATTATCACCATCGTAAATTGACATAACATTTAAAGCTTTCAACATGACTGCATCTTTTGCCTCGTTCGCACGGTATTTCATAAATACATACAACAACCTAGATGCATTTAAAGTATCTGCAATGACTGCCTCTGATGCTTGTTGCAATAAACATTCTAATAAACAAAGTGCTTTGTATCCATGTCGCCAATCTTTGCCTTGTGCATGTCCTAGACGTTTAAAAATAACTTCCATAATAATTGGCTGGGAATTTGCTTCATATGACGAATTGATAAAGAGATTTAATGCTAACTTTTTATTATGTTTGGAACTTCTATTAGAAGTCATATCCATTAAGATATCTCGCAGTTTACTTCCCGTAACATTGTTTTTTCCACCATTCGCATTGCTGCCGCTACTTTCAACTTCAACCATTGCTTGGACACTTCGTTTGATACTTTGATAGCAACAATCCCCACGTTTTAATTGCACAATATGTACTTGTTTATCAAAAAAACCTTTTGATGCATTTTCATTAGATATTATATCATTATTATTGTTATTATTTGAAATATCGTACATAGCAGCAAATAGATTTGTAGATCCAGATCTATTTCTAGCAACATTTTGATTTGCATTATTATTTGGCCCGCTTTGTTTATCAAATTCGAATCGTGTTTGTAAAAAAAGCTCAAACGTATTTGTACCAAGAAAATCTTTTAAAAATGCATGTAATGCTGGATCATTTGAATGACTTCGTAAAAATGCATGTTTATCAAAATTATATCGTCTTTTATCTCGTAATGCAGTGCCTAAAAATTGCCTATAGTTTGCAAAGATTTGTATAAAATAAACAATGAAACATTCTGATAGTTGAAGACAATCAAATTGATAATGTGATTTTCGCTTTAGGCTTAATGTATTGCTACGATTAGTGCTACTGGAACGGTTGCTTCTTCTGGCATTGGCGTTACTTTTATCACCATTTGTTCCACTGCTATTAGCGTTTACTATCCCATCATTTAAACTATTAGGATCAAATGCTTTGGAGTATAAATGTTCTAATTCTTTGACAAAATGTTGACTAGCATTTAATCCACTACTACCTCTGCGTAGTGAAAATTCATTATTTACATTACTGTCACCAATTGGGTGGATATCTGGCGTATTATCTGTTGCGCGCATGGTTCCATTATCAATATCGACGAAATATACTTCCCCAATTGGCATTCGATTTATTGTAGTTGCATCATTCCTATTTAACCCAATTAAATATGGGGATGGTGCACATACATAATCAATCAATTCAGATGGTAAGTATGGGACTAAAATATGTGTCCAAATGAATGGATAACACAATGATAATAGACCATGAATACAATTGGACAATGTTTCTAAACTATTGGAAATAAAGAGCATACGACGTTCACATAGTATTGCGCTAATTAAATAACGTAACATTTTAGGTTTAAAATTGGAAAGCAAACAATTGATGCCATTTGGCAATGGTGGTAATCGCTCCTCAACAGGGCGAAAAAATATCATTCGCTGTACCGTAAATGATGTTGCTGGTGGAGGAATTTTTTTATTGTACAAATCTCGCAATAATGGTGCTACGGCGGACGGTGTCAGCCATCGTCGTATCTGTATTGTCTTCAGTAACATGTTAAATATGTTGAAATATGGAAACGATGACAGGATGCATAATGTCTCTGGCAATCTTGGTTTTACATCATATCGTGGATTATCAATTTTACTTGATTGCAATATCCTACGACAAAATCCAAATGTTCTATCTCCGTTCTCTTTCGTTAATACAAAAGTAAACTCCTCTGCACTTTTCATTCTATGATATAAATTTATTTTTTTGTAGATTTACAAATCCAACATCAGGATAGCAAAATAATTCGATTTGCTTTGGTAAATTATTCCGAGCTGTTGAAGGTAAGCATTGATCCAATTGTATTTGCCATTTATTTAACATGCGATTATATATCGGTGATACGACAATAAATGCATCAAATAAATGTTTCTCCGCCATCGTTTCGTTAATACTTAGTTCCAGTAGTTTGAACGAATTAATAATAACAGAATTATAACAGAATTATATATGTGTGTATATGTATATGTAGATACGGAGAAAGAGCCAATGTCAATATAATGTGCAACATTAATTATATAATACAAAGATTAGTTGTTGATATTATCCAAAATCGTCCTTCATCTTCTGTTCAGAAGTATATATATATTTATATTTTATTATTATTCTCTGAGCCAGATTATAAGAAGATTTAGATTGCCACAGATGATGGATTGCCAGATGATGATGATGTGATTGCCGCCACCAGATTGCATTGCTGGATTGCTGGATTGCCTGTGGATTGCCAGATTATGCCTGTGGATTACTGGATTACCTTAACCTGTGGATTGCCAGAAGATTTAGATTTAGATTGCACTATAAATAACATGAGAATCAAATTATTTACTACAATAATTACCTGGTACAGTAATATCTAAAAACCAATAATACGTAGTGTTAATAGTACTAGGAAATAAAAACGAGGAGACCACCAAAAAAATAGAAAAAAAGAAACTTTCAGCACAGCCACAAAAAAAAAAAGGGGCGAAAATAAAGATACACAGACTAAACACCAACACATACACATATATATTAGATACACACACGTATACACAAATATACATATATCATTTGTATATTAAATCGTTTCAAACATTTACACAAATATACATATATCATTTGTATATTAAATCGTTTCAAACATTTTGTTTTTGACTCCGCTACTCCTTTGGACAGAGTAAAGGTTCCTTTCCGAGCGCAGCTATTAATTTGGTTGTGTGAGAGCGGATCGGCCGGAAAATTCTTGGGATGGCGAAGCCAACAACAAAATGCAATAATATTGGTGATACAACGAATGCACTGAACCCAGGTATGCGTGTTAGTATGCATGTACCAAAATCTTCATTACGTACTCGTGATAATTTGAGTCATAAAGGATGGATCAAGCGTTGCGATGGATATGGTATATTTGGTAAATGGAAACGTCAATTTTTGAGTTTGTGGTGTAATAGTATATTGTATTTCCATCGTGATGATGCAAGTAGTGATAAATTTTACAATGGTACTAAATCAAAAAACAATGCAAATGGTGAGATAAATTTACATGATATTGTTGGTGTGCGTATGGCAACAAAGAAAGGTTTACCAGGCGATGGACGTGGTATAGAATTGGTATCATCATCCGGTAAAGTGACAACGATATGCCCAGAAGGTGGTAGTGGTAATATATTTATGGATTGGTACAATAAATTACATAATATAATTGGTAATTTGAATCGTGGTCGATACCAGCGTACTGGTGATCCAGAATATCGTAAAGATGCGAGTGAAATAAATCCACGTCAATTTGGTAAAGGTACAATGAATGATATTCAATTATCATTGAACGATGTTGACTCGTACAATGTTGATGTATGGGATTTGGATGAAAGTAACTCATCTGATTATAACATTGGTATGTTTGATGAGGATAGACATAATGATATAATGGTATCTAAATCAGGTAATAAAGAAAAGATAAGTCCTGATAGTAATCATAAATTAGTTGAATCACGTGGGGCATTTTTATTACGTGGTGCTGGGCCGCCAATTACCGGTAATCACCATGTTGTATCAAGTAAAGGCGTTGAAGAAAGGAATCAGCTACTTATATCATCTTCATTGAATAGTAATATTTCTGTTGCAAACAGTAATAATAATAACAGCGTTAATGATCTAAGCGGATTTAATATAGATCCAGGTAGTAATGATATGTCAACCATCAAATCCAATTCAAAAAACAATGATGGTAACGATAATCGCATTCGCTCCAATCATAATGCATCGAAACCAGGTATGCATGTTAGTATGCATGTACCAAAATCTTCATTACGTACTCGTGATAATGTGAGTCATAAAGGATGGATCAAGCGTTGCGATGGATATGGTATATTTGGTAAATGGAAACGTCAATTTTTGAGTTTGTGGTGTAATAGTATATTGTATTTCCATCGTGATGATGCAAGTAGTGATAAATTTTACAATGGTACTAAATCAAAAAACAATGCAAATGGTGAGATAAATTTACATGATATTGTTGGTGTGCGTATGGCAACAAAGAAAGGTTTACCAGGCGATGGACGTGGTATAGAATTGGTATCATCATCCGGTAAAGTGACAACGATATGCCCAGAAGGTGGTAGTGGTAATATATTTATGGATTGGTACAATAAATTACATAATATAATTGGTAATTTGAATCGTGGTCGATACCAGCGTACTGGTGATCCAGAATATCGTAAAGATGCGAGTGAAATAAATCCACGTCAATTTGGTAAAGGTACAATGAATGATATTCAATTATCATTGAACGATGTTGACTCGTACAATGTTGATGTATGGGATTTGGATGAAAGTAACTCATCTGATTATCCAACATATAAGAAAAAAACGTCTGGAACAAGACCATCGACTAAAAGAATGTTACCTTTTAACTGTGAAAGATGTCGTTTAGATAAGACAAAGTGTGATAAAACATGGCCAAAATGCAGACGATGCGTAAGAAAAGGATTTGACTGTGTTAGTGTGGCAACAAAACGTGGAAGGCCAACAAAAGCAGAAAGCCACAGAAATCGACTTACGTCAATAGCACCACCTGTTCAATATATCATCCCAAAAATAAAATATGGACCAAAACATGGCAAGTTAGGGCTGGAAGTGAAAATAATTAATTGTTTTGATACAAATGGTAAAGAACTTGAGTGTATATTATTAGCTGAGGCACCAGATGCAGCAGTTGTACTGCCAACACCTAGTATAATCAAAAGTGTAAATGGCATTGATGTTAAACCACCCACGATGGATCGCTTTAAAAATTTAATTGGTGAAAGTGGTTTAGATGCCATACCTATGGAATTAATTACTCCAGAGGTTCTTCAAAAGTTTAATAACACAATGACAAAAAAATCAGTGGTTGAAGAGCAAAAACGTGCTTTAACAAAACCAATCAGAAATGATATTAAAAAGCGAAGATTAAGTACACCAGCTATAAAGGTACCAATTGATGATAGTGTTATTAACAATGCCAAGGAGGAAGAGGAAGTAGTAGAAGAAGAGGAAGACTCTAACTCTGGAGCCAGGGATGATAGGATGGATGTAAATATGTTTGATCTTGAACATGTTCAAAATGATGAGGAAAATGATGAAGAAGTTGATGTGAAAAAGAAAAATCCATCTTGTAAAAAGCAGAAATTAAAGCAATCACCATTGAATGTGCTGCCTCGTACGTTGCCCCAGCTACAGCAAGATCAAAGGTTGGGATGCTGCCTGTGCAGCATCCACACCTGGGATAAAAGTCCGGCAGAAAAGGGAAACAATAAATACATATGCAAGAATGTTATGGCAGAAGTAGTATTGTATTGTGAATCGTGCAACCGTGGCTTTTGCAAAAGTTGTTTAACAACAATAAATAAAGGATTGAACAAAATGGCAAAATTTTTGCCCACCCCAAGGCAGGATGACAGATGTCCAGAGTGCAGGTATTGGGAAAGGAAACCAGGGAGACAGAGAAAATGTTCCTCATTTAATCGCACTGGGAAATTGTATAGTAGGAATAAACATAAACCAGGCAAGAAACGGAAACGGCGGAAACCAAAAACTGGTGCTGGTGGTGCTAAAATAGATGGAGCACTCCATTTCCCAGAGTTCCAGGTTGCAATTGTAACAACCACCAAAGATTATTACTTGCACAGGTTAGCTCTGCAAAAGGTGAAGGCACTACATGGTGTAGTGCCGGCTAATGTGGCAGAAAAATGCAGGAATGCGTATATTGGTTTTCGGCAGTGTAGTATGCATGAAGAGATGTTGATAGATGGAAAAAAGGTTGCAATAATTATGTACACATACAAAGGGTCCCAGGCACAAAGGAAAGGTACTTACCCAACCATTGAAGATGTCTCCACATCCGATTTTGTTGATATACACAACACCAAATACAATATTATCATTGTAGCAGGTATGAGCTTAATGGGTTGTTCCCCTTTACAATCATCGCAAGAATTACTTTTACTTGCGATGATTGTAAAGGGGAACAACCCATTAAGCTCCTACGGAGGAAACCTATTTAGCCATTTAAAACGCTCTCTTCCAAGAAATGGAATGGAGGTTCATAGAACTGGTGGGTCGTCAGGAACTTGCAGGAAAGATGATAATTTCAGCAGGTTCCTGCACACTTCTGGTTGCTTCCCATGTGTTAGTGGTGGTGTAATATGTGTGCCATACACACCGCAAGACAGGGACAACCCAACAACGTGGCGGTGTTATTACATGTCACCATATAAACAGTATCAAAAAGCACTTGTAAAGGTGGACTACACACCACCTGTACAGGGTGGAAAATTTCGTGTTACAGCATCCCTATTGGAGCAATTCCCAAAATTTGAAGAATTTTTTAAAATTAAAAGACAGCTTGTGCATTTCTTGTCTGAAGTCAATGAAAAAATAAAATATAAAATAATTCCATCAAAAGTAGAATATTTTTTAAAAAAAATGGACAGAAAAACTGATGTTGAAGCTGTACTAAAGTTGTGTATGCACACAATGGTGTGCCATTGTGTTGGGTATCACTATGATGTGTTTGATCAAAGTTCTTCTGGAATTGAGAACAAGGTATTGCTGATTGCAGAGGGAAATGGGGGCAAAAAAGATGGTTCTTGTCCCTCATTAGGGCAAGGTGCAGGGGGGGGAGGGGTTTTTACATATGCAATCCTGGACTGGCCCTGAAATAAAATTATTAATAAATATATAACATTTAACTTATGAGTAAGATTTAATTATATAATATATTATAACAATTAGTGAATATTATATATATCTTAACCTCAATTCACCATACAACTAAAAAGGAATGGAAACTATGTGATGATTTTTAAATTGGAAAAAAAAAAAGGAATGGCAACTATGTGATGATTTTTTTTTTATCAGAATTTAGAAAAAATATTACTTGTAACAATAAGAGTTTCTATGATACATAAAACAATCTAAATTTTACACTATATATTGTTATACTTTAACTTATTTTAATATTGTTTAACCCTTAATATTAATTTACTTTATGACTTATATGATAGGAACTTAGTATATATTTATTTGTACTTAAAGTTAAGTGTTAGTTGAAAAAACCATTTTCTTATTGTGTCCAGTCAACTGGTCACAAAATCGTAAAATCACAAATGATTGATGAATTTGCCTATCTATAATAGGTACTGTATTTTGTACTTCTATTTTCATGTTTTTCAGAACATAATTCTGCATTTTTAGACCATTTTTATGTTGTTTTAAAATTCTAGAAAAATAGACATCAATATTTTAAGTATATGCATTGTAACCAAACACCATGTTGTGTTGTTATAAATTATTAGTATATGCAATTTCATACCTACCATTCTGCAATCCATTCTGGATTTTACACAAACAAACTTTTACTTTTTTTTTTGTACTTTTAATTCTTTTTTTCCGAATTGTTCCTGATATAATTTTTACTGTGCTGGCCAATCACCGATTTTTGGTACAAATTTGTTAGTATACTTAAACACTATATTACCAATCAAATACACAAATTAATCAGTTTTTCAGGTTTTTCAATACATTACAACTGTATTTGATAGTTAATATAGTGTTTAAGTATACTAACAAATTTGTACCAAAAATTGGTGATTGGCTGGCACAGTAAAAGTTATATCAGGTAGTGGAAATAAGTGGAAACACACAAATACAAATTGTCAAAAAACATATATTTATGATTTATGTGGGTT
>JACLAD010009598.1_pt1 | contig 13707 bp, 8 predicted proteins | sample 8027901 | NCBI WGS metagenome assembly JACLAD01 (sample SAMN15725071, study PRJNA655200) | protist metagenome | isolation source: fluorescence activated cell sorting (FACS) single amplified genomes of... | place: Spain: Blaines Bay Microbial Observatory, Mediterranean Sea | collected 2016-07-05
ACGCGGATCGAGGCGGAGGATGGCAGCGCGGTCGAAATCCGCGATTTCTGTCCGCGCTTCGAAAGTTCGGGCCGGATGTATCGGCCGGTCGCCTGGGTCCGCAATGTCCGCCCGGTCTCCGGCAATCCGCGGCTGCGCGTGGTGCTCAAGCCGATGCGCGATTACGGCGCCGAAATCGCGCCGACCACGCATGGGACCAATCATGTCCGCTATCTGATCGGCCAGCAGGCGCTGCGGCTCAGCACCGATGCGCCCATCGGATACGTGCTGGAGGATCGATCCTTCAGGGTGGAGAGCGAGCTGCATTTCTTCCTCGGCCCGGACGAACCGTTCAGCGGCAATCTGAGGGCGGAATTGCAGCGTATGGAAGCGCTCACGCGGGATTACTGGAAGATCTGGACGCGCGGGCTCCACATCCCGCTGGAATGGCAGGACGAGGTGATCCGCTGCGCGATCGGGCTGAAGCTGTGCCAGCACGAGGAAACCGGCGCCATCGTCGCCGCGCTGACGACCTCTCTCCCCGAAGCGCCGGGCAGCGAGCGCAATTGGGATTACCGCTTCTGCTGGATCCGCGATTCCTATTACACGGTGCAGGCCCTCAACCGACTCGGCGCGCTCGACGTGTTGGAGAAATATCTCGCCTATCTGCGCAATATCGTGGATTCGGCCAAGGGAGGTCAGATCCAGCCGCTCTATTCGGTGATGGGCGAGCACGAGCTGGAAGAGACTTTCGCCACCGACCTTGCCGGATATCGCGGCATGGGGCCGGTCAGGCGCGGCAATGCGGCCTACACCCAGGTGCAGCACGATTGCTACGGCCAAATCGTGATGCCGACCGCGCAGGGCTTTTTCGACCGGCGCCTGCTTCGCATGGCGGACGAGCGCGATTTCGCGAAGCTGGAGCAGGTCGGCGAGATGGCCTGGGCGATGCACGACCAGCCCGATGCAGGCCTGTGGGAGTTTCGTACCCGGCAGGAAGTCCACACCTATTCCGCCGTCATGTGCTGGGCGGCCTGCGACCGGCTCGCCAATGTGGCCGACCACCTCGGCAAGGCGGACCGCCGCGATTTCTGGCGGGAACGGGCCGAAGCGATCCGGACGCGCATCGAGACCGAAGCGTGGAAGGACAGCGAGGACGGGGGGCATTACGGCGCCAGCTTCCAGAGCGACTATCTCGATGCCAGCCTGTTGCAGATGATCGAGCTGCGCTTCATTTCGCCCGACAATCCCCGCTTCACCTCGACCTTCGCCGCGATCGAAAAGGAATTGCGGCGCGGCGATCATATGCTCCGCTATGCCGCGGAAGACGATTTCGGCGCGCCGGAAACGGCGTTCAACGTCTGCACCTTCTGGCTGATCGAGGCGCTGCATATCGCGGGGAGGGACGCAGAAGCGCGCGCCTTATTCGAGACGATGCTCGGCCACACCACGCGCTCGGGCATGTTGAGCGAGGATTTGGATTACGAAAACAACGAGTTGTGGGGGAACTTCCCGCAGACCTACTCGCTGGTAGGAGTGATCAATTGCGCCGGTCTGTTGTCCAAACCCTGGAGTGAAGTCCGATAGCGAAACTCGTCGTCATCTCGAACCGGGTCGCGGTGCCCAAGGCGCGCGGCGCTGCCGGCGCGCAGGGCGGGCTTGCCGGGGCCCTCAATTCCGCGCTTCGCAAGCATAGCGGCGTCTGGTTCGGCTGGTCAGGGCAGGAAAGCGAAGACGGTGCGGGCGGCGGGATCGACACCCAGACCCATGACGGGGTGACGACCGCCACGGTCGACCTTTCGAAGCGCGATATCGACGAATATTACAACGGCTACGCCAATGCGACGCTGTGGCCGCTGTTTCACTACCGCCTCGACCTCACCGAATACGAGCGCGAGACCGGCAAGGGATACGAGCGCGTCAACGAAGCCTTCGCCGAAGCGGTCACGCCGCTGATCGAGGAGGACGACCTCGTCTGGGTGCACGACTATCACCTGATCCCGCTCGGCGAACGTCTGCGTTCGCGTGGGATCACAAACCGGATCGGGTTCTTCCTCCATATCCCCTGGCCGCCGACCCGCCTGTTCGTCTCGCTGCCATATCACGAGCGCTTGGTGCGCACGATGCTGCAATACGATCTGATCGGCTTCCAGACGCAGGAATGGCTCGACAGTTTCCTGCACTATTGCACCAAGGAACTGCACGCGGAGGTGGACGAGACGACCGGCTCGGTGACGCTCGACGGGCGGACGGTCACGGCCAAGGCCTATCCCATCGGGATCGATTGGGACCATTTCCAGGCGCAGGGCGATACCGGGGAATCGCGGCAGGCCGAACAGCGCCTGCTGTCCTCCACCCGGCGACGCACCGCGATGATCGGGGTCGACCGGCTCGATTACTCGAAGGGCCTGCCCGAACGGATCGACGGGATCGGTCGCTTCTTCGATCAACACCCGGAGAGGGTTCGCGACCTCGTCTATATCCAGGTCGCGCCGCCCAGCCGCGAGGATGTCGAAAGCTATCAGCAGATCCGCACCCTGCTCGAACAGAAGACGGGCCAGATCAACGGCGCGCGCTCCGAGGTCGACCTGGTACCGATCCGCTACGTCAATCGCGGCTATACCCATGCGGAGCTCTACGGCTTTTTCCGCGCCGCCAAGATCGGCCTTGTGACGCCGCTACGCGACGGGATGAATCTGGTCGCGAAGGAATATGTCGCGGCGCAGGACCCGGACGATCCCGGCGTGCTGATCCTGTCGCGCTTTGCCGGGGCGGCCCAGCAATTGGAGGATGCGGTGCTGGTCAACCCGCATAGTCCCGACGATGTCGCCCATGCCATCGGCAAGGCGCTCGACATGAAGATCGACGAGCGGCGCGCCCGTTACGACAGGATGGTGCGAACGGTGCATGACGACAATGTCGAGAAATGGACCGAGGATTTCGTCACCGATCTGACCGGCTGATGCCTAGCGTGGCGCGCGGACGCTGCGGCGTTCGACCAGTCTGACGGGTACGCGCCGCTCGCTCGAACCGGCATCCAGCGCGACGGAAACGAGCATTTCGCCCGCGAGCGCGAACTCGGGCTCCACGGTGGTGAGCGGAGGATGCGAATGCGCGCCGCTGCCCAGACCGTCGAACCCGACCACGCCGATATCCCCCGGCACGTCGACGCCATTCTGGGCGAGATGGTCGAGCGCGCCGAGTGCCATGGCATCGCAGGCGAAGAACATCCCGTCGGGCCGATCGCCTTCGAGGATCGCCTCCATCGCGGCGCGGCCTTGCCCGTCGCGCGTGTCGCCCGCGCCGGTCACGGGGGGAAGGGGGGAGAGTCCCTGCGCCGTCATCGCCCGGCAATAGCCTTCGTAGCGTTCGCCGAATTGGGGCTGATGACCGCCGGTCTCGCCGACGAAGGCGATCCGGCGATGGCCTGCCGCGACCAGCCGTTCGACCGCCAGCTGGGCCCCTTGGAAATTGTCCGACCGGACCCATTCGTTCTCTTCGCCGCCCACGCCCCAGAACGCCATGTTCGGCTGGTCTTCGGCCAGATTGCGGAAATGCTCCCAGGCGGGGAGATTGGCCGTCGTACCGATCACGATCACCGCATCGGCCCGGCGTTCCTCGACGAAGCGGCCGAACAGCTGTTCAGGCTCGCTCTGAAAGGTCACCAGCGCCTCGAAACCGCGCGCCGCCGCCGCTGCACAGGTGCTGCCGAGGAGCGTGAAGTGAAACGGATTGATCGCCCGCACGTCACCGCCCTCGCGCGTGATGACCACTACCGCGATGGTGCGCGTGTCTCCGCTGCGGAGGCGCGCGGCGCGGGAATCGACGAAATAGCCGAGTTCGCGCGCAGCCTCCTCCACGCGCCTGCGGGTTGCGGCAGTGATCGTCTCCAGCCCGGCGAGCGCGCGGCTGACCGTAGACTGGCTAACCCCTGCGCGCTCGGCGACGTCGAAGGACGTCACTCTGCGCCGCTCGCCCGCTTCGGCGTGGTCTGTTCTCTCCCTCGTGCTCATCCGTTTGGGCTAGCGCCAAGCGCGCTGGCGAACAAGCTGCGCGCTTCGTGCTTGGAACCGGTTTCGGGGTGGAGTAGGCCTGGTCCATGAGGGAGAGATCGGGAGCATCGCGGCTGCAATCGCCGCGCTATCTTGTGCTGTACGCACTAGCCGCGGCGGGCGGGTCGGCCGCCTATGCGCCGCTGCTGACCCTGTTCCTGCCGGTCTATGCCACGGAGGTCTGGGGCGGGGAGGGGATCGTGGTCCTCTCCTACGCCGCCTTCACCGGCGCGATCGCGGCGAGCCTGGGAAATATCGTGTTCGGCTGGGCGAGCGATGTCACCGGGATGCGCCGCCCATGGATCGTCGCCGGACTGATCCTGTCGAGCGTGCTGCTGACGCTTCTGTTTCGGATCGAGAGCGTTCCGCTGTTCCTCGCGGCGATCGCGGCCTGGCAGGTCGCGCTCAACATGATGCTGGGGCCACTCTTCGCCTGGGCGGGAGATTGCATTCCCGACGAACAGAAAGGCACGCTGGGCGGGCTGTTGGCGGTGGCACCCGCGACCGGGGCGCTGACGGGGGTACTGTTGACCGTACCGGACCTCGCCTCCCCGCAGATGCGGCTCATCCTCAACGCTGTATTGGTCGCGGCGATGGTGTTGCCCGTAGTCGTCTTCGGGCGCCCCCGTGCGATGCCGCAGCTTATGGCTTCTTCGGCGGGAGACGAGGCGCGCCCGCCGATCGTGGCGAGCGATCCGATCTATCCCGCCGATCGCGCGCCGGTGGCGCGGATGTGGATGGTGCGGCTGCTGATCCAGATCGCGGAAGCCGCTCTGTTCGCCTTTTTGCTGCTCTGGTTCCGCACGCTGGATGCCGGTGTGACCGACAACCGTGTCGCCCAGCTTTTCACCGTGGTGCTGTTCACCTGCGTTCCCCTCGCGCTCATCGTGGGGCGATGGTCGGATTCCACCGGGCGGCCGCGCTTGCCGCTGACGATCACGTCAGCCGGGACAGCGATCGGCTTGGTGATGCTGACCTTCGCGCAGGACATTGCCGCCGGGATTGCGGGCTACGTCGTCTTCGCGATCATGGCGGGCGTCTTCCTTTCGCTGCATGCCAGCCAGACGCTGCGCGTTTTGCCACGGCCCGCCACACGCGGGCGCGATCTGGGCATCTTCAATCTGACCAACACCGTGCCTTCGCTGATCATGCCCTGGCTGGTGCTGGCGCTGATTCCGATGTTCGGCTTCCAGGCCCTGTTCGCGCTCTTGGCGTGTTTCGCAGCGCTCGCCTGCCTCCTGCTGGCGACGATGCGCAAATTCTAGCCCATTTGGCTGTTCTGTCGCTTGGCGCGGGCCCGGTTCGGCGATAGACCCGCTTGGTGGGAAGCGCGATAACTATCAGGGAGGTGGCCAAGGCGGCAGGCGTATCGGTGGCGACGGCGTCACGCGCGCTCAACGGCCTCAGCAGCGTAACGGCGAAAACCCGCGCCAAGATCGAAGCGACCGCCAAGGAACTCAATTACGTACCCCATAGCGGCGCGCGCAGCCTGACAAGGCGGCAGACCGACACCATCGGCGTGATCCTTCCCGACCTGTTCGGCGAATTCTTTTCCGAGATCGTGCGCGGGATCGATCGGGCGGTGCAGGGCGCGGGCAAGAACCTGCTGCTCGGCAACATGCATGGCAGTCCGGAACAGACCGGACAGGCGATCCGCGCGATGCGCGGCCGGGTGGACGGATTGCTGGTCATGCCGCCCCATTCCAGCGCGGAGACGCTGGATCAGGCGCTGACGCACGGGATACCCGCAGTGCTCCTGAATGCGCGAGCCTCGGACGGGGCGACGCCCTTCGTCGCGGTCGACGATTATGCGGGTGCGCGTTTGGTGACCGAACATCTGATCGAACGGGGTGCGCGCCACATCGTCCACATCGCGGGGCCCGCCAGCAATCGCGACGCGCGGGAACGCGAGCGCGGCTTTCGCGAGGCATTGAAGGAAGGGTTGGGCATCACCGATCCGCTGGTCCTGCCGGGCGATTTCCGCGAAGATGCCGGGCGCGATGCCGCGCGCTATCTGCTCGAAAGCGGGACGCGCTTCGATGCCGTGTTCGGCGGCAACGATATCATGGCGGTCGATTGCATGGCCGAACTGCGCGAAGCATCGCTGGCGATCGGCAGCGAGGTGCTGGTCGCCGGGTTCGACGACATTCCGTTGGCCCGATACGTGACGCCGCAGCTCACCACGGTGCATTCGGACATCACGCGCCTGGGCGCGGCGGCGGCTGAGCTGCTGTTCCGAATGCTGGCCGGGGAGACGCCGGACGCACAGGATTCGCTCGTCATCGCGCCGACTCTGGCGGTGCGCGGATCGACGAACGGCCTATTCAAGTCGGACTGATGAAAATTGGGCGCATGGCGTTCCGCAAGGTCTAGCCGCACCGTATGTAACCGGTTACGAAGATGGCAATGCCGGATCGGGAGAGCCGCCTCATGTCCTTCGCCCTCAACCACTTCGTCCCCACGCGCCTCGCACGATCGCTGGCCGTTCTGTTTCTGCTGTCTGGTTGTACCGGGCTCGGCCCGCTCGAAGCCGCACCGTCGCCGCAGGCGGGACAACATGCGCAACCGGCCCTGGCCGCCGGGGGCTACGAATATCAGCTCTTCGTCCCGCCCGGCGTGCCCGAGGCGAGCCAAAAGGACGGCGCGAGATATCCGCTGATGCTGTTCCTCCACGGTTCGGGCGAGCGGGGCAGCGATGTCGCGCGGGTCAAGGCGCACGGTCCGCCCAAGCTGGCGGATCGCGATCCGAACTTCCCTTTCATTCTGATCTCGCCCTTGCTGCCCGCCGAGGAGGATTGGGACATCGCGAAGCTCGATGCGATCCTGGACCATGCCATGGCCACTCTGCCGGTCGACCCGGATCGCGTTTATTTGACGGGCCTCAGTCGTGGGGGCCATGCGACCTGGCGCTGGGCCGCTGCCGAGCCCGCGCGCTTCGCCGCCATCGCCGCGGTGGCGGGGCGGGGCGATCCGGCCACCGCCTGCGCGCTGAAGGACCTCCCCGTCTGGGCCTTTCACGGAGATCGCGACGACGTGGTGGTGCCCGAAGGCAGCTTCGCGATGGCGCGCGCGATCCGGGCCTGCGGCGGGCACGAGAGCCGCCTCACCATCTATCCCGATCTCGGCCACAACGCCTGGGATCCGGCCTATGCCGATCCGGCGCTGTATCTCTGGCTGTTGAGCCATCGCAAGGAATCGGGATCGTGAAACGATTGAAACTGTCGCTGATCTTGGCGGGATTGGCGCTCACTGCCGGTCTATCGGCCTGCGTCCATACACCCCCTGCCGCCGATCGCGCGACCGATACGATGCGGGCGATGACCTTCAACATCCGCCTCGACACAGCGTCGGACGGAGTGAATGCGTGGCCCTATCGAAAGGACATCGTGGGCCAGACGATCCGTTACCACGAGCCCGACGTGATCGGCTTTCAGGAAGTCCTGCTCAATCAGAAACGGGATCTGGAGGCGGCGCTGCCGACTTATCGCTTCGCCGGCGTGGCGCGCGATGATGGCAGGACGAAGGGGGAATTCTCTCCGCTCGCCTGGAAGACCGCGCGGTTCGACGCCGTGGAGAGCGGCACGTTCTGGCTTTCGCCGACGCCCGACATGCCAAGCAAGGGATGGGACGCGGCCCTGCCGCGCATCGCCACCTGGGCGCTCTTGCAGGACCGCCGGACGGGGCAGCGTGTCCGCGTCCTCAACACCCATTTCGATCATGTCGGCGAAGAGGCGCGACGGGAAAGCGCGGCCCAGATCGCGGCCTGGGCGAAACGCCACCGCGATGCGGGAGAGGCGGTGCTGGTCATGGGCGATTTCAACGCGGCCCCGTCGAGCGCGCCGATCCGCATCCTCGCTGATCCGGCGCGCAGCGGCCTTACTAACACGCGTTCGATCTCGCGATTACCGCCTTATGGACCAACCGGGACCTTCACCGGCTTCGACATCACGCGCAATGCGGACGAGCCGATCGATCACATCTTCGTGTCGGATGGCCTCAGCGTCACTCGTCATGCCACCATCACCCAGCATTGGGGCGGTCGCCTCCCGTCCGATCATTACCCGGTGCTGGCCGATATCGAACTCCAACTGCGCTGAGCGCCGGGAAGGGAGGGGCGTCTAGTCGGCGGCTTTTTCCAGCCAGCCGCCAGTGAAGCCCAGCCGTTCCAACCCGCGCCGGATGTGCGGGTTCTTGCGCATGGTGCGCCAGACGAGACCGCTGCGGTGGTTTTCCATCATCGCCAGGATCGGGCCCTGATCGATGCCGAGATGATCACGTGCGATCCAGCCGGTCTCGGCGTCCACCGTTCCGCTCCGGCTGCCCGCATCGGTGAAGGTGTAGCTGGGGTTGAAGGCGTCCTTGAACCCGTAGCGCGTATAGAGTCGGTCGCCATAACGCTCGCGCATCGCCATCAGCGCAGGTATCGCAACCTCCGGAGCGAAGGCGACCGAGCCGCCTGCCGCGGTCGGCACGATCGTGCCGTCATCGACGACCCGGACCGCGCTGACCCCACGCGCGCTGTAATCCTGGAACTGGCGCGGCTTGCCGTCGACCATGCGGCCATTGGCGGCGCCGGTCGGCCCGTCGGACGCGGTCCAGCCCCACAGATCGCCCGAATACCCCACCCAGTCGTTCGGATTGTCGAGACCGTAAGCGCGCTGGCTGAGCGTGGCGCGGCGGCTGTTCTCGAAATAATCGATCCCCTTGGTCGCGATGTACTCATCTCGGATGTCGCGGAAATCCACCCAGACATGGCTGTATTGGTGGCCGAACAGCGGCTCGAACTGGAGATGTTCGTAGCCGTAATAGCTGCCCCAGTCCTTTTCCAAATCCGCGGCCCACCCGGTATCCCAGGCTTCCTTGGTGATCGCGTGGGTCGGCGATCCGGCGGCTAGGATGTAGACCAGCATCGCTTCATTGTAGCCGACCCAGTCATGGGTACCGAAATCGCCTGCCCCCGAACCATTGGCTCCGCGCTCGGGATACCAGCCCATGGCGATCGCCTTGCCGCTGCCGCCATTGGCCGAAGGGATCGTGCTGTTCTCTCGCTGGGCGAAGGTCCAGTCGACGCGGGCATAGATCTTTTCGGCGAGATCGCGGATCGCAGCTTCGGTCGGATTGTCGCGATCGAAATAGCTCTGCGCGAACAGGACTCCGCCGAGCAATAAGGACGTGTCCACGGTGGAAAGCTCGGTCTTGCCGAAGCGGGTTCCATCGTCATTCTTAAGGAAATGATAGAAGAAGCCCTTGTGGCCCGACACTCCGTCGACCGCCGGTCCCTGGGGCGCGTTCCAGTAGAATTCGAGGCAATCGCGCGTCCGCGCGGCGGCATCCTCGCGGCTGACATAACCGCGTTCCGCCCCGATGCCGTAGGCGGTTAGCGCGAAACCGGTCGAGGCGATCGAAGAGAAGGGATTGGACGGCCAGCGATCGGGCGCAAGGCACCGCTCTGTATCGGTGGTTTCCCAGAAATAGGTAAAGGTTCGGCGGGTGAGGTCCTCGGAGAAAGCAGCTTGCGCGGAGGCTGATGGCGCAGCCTTAGGGATTTGAGGGGGAGCATCGGGGCTGGCACCCGGGACGCTTGCGCATCCGGCCAGGGCCAGCGCGACCAGCGCGGTGGACGGAAGGGCGAGCGAAGCGCGTGGAAAGGAAATAACCATCACCTGCTGACTAGAAAAACCGCCGCCGCTTCCGGGAAGAAGCGGCGGCGGAAGGAGGAGAGATCAGAATTCGAAGCCGGCCGAAACCTTGACGGTTCGCGGGGGACCGTCGGTACCGAACGCGTTGAGATTGCGTTCGCCCGTGATTCCGTTGAAGCTGTTGTAGTTACGGTCATTCAGCGCGTTGATGATGTCAGCCCGCACATAGACCCGAGTCCGCTCACTGACGAAGCCTAGCGGGATGTTCTGGGTGATCGCGAGGTCCAACTGACGGAAGCCCCAGCGATCGCCATTGCCCGCCGTCTCGACCGTGACGACCTCTACCGGCGGATTGCCGCCGGGGGTCCGCACGAAACTATTCAGGTAACGCGGCGAAGATGTGATGAACTTGGCGGAAAGCGTCGTCTGGGTCGGGAGATCGACCGCACCGGCGATCACCAGACGGTGCTTGCGCAGGCCGCTGGAGGTCTTGACGGTGTAATCCTCAAGTGTCGGGAAGTCGAACGAGAAGTATTCGCCGAAGGCCCGGTTCTCGGTCCCGTCGGTGTAGGTGTAGGTGGCCGAGAGGTTCCAGGGTGATTGCTCGGTGTAACGTTTCGCGAACTTGAAGTGGAACGCGTCTTCATCCGTCTTCAGACCATTGGTTCCGATGATGATCGAACCCCATCCCGGAGGCGCGAAACCGAACGGCGATCCAGGGGTGGCCGGCGGCGGCGTGAAGAAGCTACCGTCCGGACGGCGATTGCCCAGGAGATAGGCGAAGCCGTCGCGGCTCTCGATGTGACGATAGCCGACTTCGACGTTCAACAGGTTCGTCAGGTTGCTACGCAGGCCGATGCTGAATTGGTCCGAATAGGGAACCTTCAGATCGTTGTTGATCAGCCGAATGCTGCGACCGGCACCGACCCCGGCATTGTCGAGCAGCTGCTGCCGCCCCTGTTCGGTCAGATAGATCGGATCGAATGGAACGCAGGTCGGGCTGGGATTGCATGGATTGTTCGGATCGCCAGTGATGAAGTTGAATTCCCGCGTGCTGTACGCGTTGATGCTCACTTCCTGCGCGATGAAATCGAACTGATTGCGATCGTAGGATCGACCGTAACCACCGAACAGCGTTAGCTTCCCTTGGTCGAGAAACTCGTAACTGAAACCGATACGCGGCTGGAAAGCGCCCTTGAAGGCTTCGCGTTGCGTACCATCGGTGATGTAGTCGTTAATGTCGTATTCTACGCCCGGCTGATAGATATTAGGGTAATTGGCCTGCGAAACGGCCGCGACCACATCCGCAGGAGTGACGAAATCAAGATAGGAAGGGGTTTCTTCGTAATCCCACCGAATGCCGAGGTTCAGCGTCAGCCGGTCGTTCACCACCCAGTCGTCTTGGATATAGATGCCGAACTGCCAGTTCTTCGAAATGACCGAAGGTGTGCCCTGACCCGTGCCGGCGCCAAATTGGACCCGGTAGGGAATGGTCGTGTTGAACCCGCCCGGTATCAGGTTGACGTTGTAGGAATATTGCGGGTTGAAAAAGTTCTGTTCGACCCGGTCGAGCCGGACCCATTTCGACTTCACGCCCGCCTTGATTGTGTGGTTTTCGAAACCGATCCAGGTAAAATCGTTCTGAAGGGCGTAACCTTCCTGGCCTTTGTCTTGGAAGTTCGCGCTCCCACCTATACGCAGGATCTGCGGGCGGACGAGGTTCTGGCCGGTGACTGGGCTGACGCCGCCGTAAGTGTAGATTTGGCCGGGGGTAAAATTCTGCGGACGCGGCGACCAGAAGGCGCTTTCGTATGTCGCCTTAAAGTCGTTCACAAAATTGTCGGCGCTGTGTTCCCAGCGGAACAGGCCACGCTTCTCGTCGACATCCTGCGACGCTGCCGTTTCAACCGCTGCGCTCCCGTTGCCGAGGAAGATGCCTGACTCGTCCCGATACTTACCCGAAAGCTCGAAAAGATCGCGACTGGTCGGCTGAAAGCTCAGCTTCGCGAAATACAGGTCCTCGTTGAATTCCTGCTGCGTCGGTCCGAAGAGACCCTGCAGATCCATCGGGAAGAAGCTTATCGGGAAATCGGCGCCGGGCTCGATAACCACAGGCAGTCGACGCCGCTTCCCTTCATAAGTTGCGAAGAAGAATAGCGTATTTTCGATGATCGGGCCGCCAAGCGCGCCGCCGAACTGAAGGTCCTTGGTTTCGGCTTTCTCGCGACCGCCGAACTTCTCGAGCGGAGTGAGCTGCCGCATCGACGTGTCGGTGTAATCGACGAACGCGGTGCCGCTGAATTCGTTTGTACCGGATTTCGTACCTGCGGTAATCGCCACCGAACTGACCTGGTCGAACTCGGCCTTATAGTTGGAGCTGATGACTCGATATTCGCCGACCGCGAGCTGGGGGAAGGGATTGCCCTGCGAACTGTCCTGCCCAGTCACGCCGTTCTTGAGAACGTAATCCTTCTGACCGACGCCGTCGATATAGACGTTGACCGTGCGGCTGTCCTGCGCACCACCCTGGATGCGCGACTGGCCGTCGGGATTTTCGAACGAGACGCCGGGCGCCAGATCGGCAAAAGCGAGAAAGTTGCGGTTGTTCTGCGGCAGGGTCTGGATTTCGCGCTGCGAGATGTTCGCGCCGACTTCGCCGCCCTCCATCGTGACGATCCGTCCGGCCGTGACGATGATGAGATTGTCGGCAGCGCCCGGCGCGGCGGAAGCGTCCGCCACGGTCGGCTCCTGCGCGATGTCGTCGAAATCGAGCACCGCGTCCTGCGCGATCTGGAGCGTGAATTCGTCGGTGCGTCGCAGCGTGCCGTCAGCGCCGGTGATCTCGAGATAATAGGTCGCGGGGCGTAGTTGCGGGAAATTGTAGCGGCCATCCTGCGACACATCGACCGTGCGCCGGAAGCCCGTCGCCACGTCGACCGCCGTGATCTGGGTTGCTCCGGTCACCGAACCTCGCAGCGAGGCGTTCGATTCCTGGGCATGGGCGGGAACGGCCAGCGCGATGGCGAGGGCGCCGGTGGCGCTGCCGAGCGCGAGCGCTCCGGCCAGCCTGCCCGCGACGGACGTGCGTTTGGCGTGCGAAAAGATCATGGCCCTTCTTCTCCCCGTATCCGCCTCCTTATGATGGAGGCTAGCGACTCGCTCCGGCCATGCAAGACGGCGCGAATCATGGTTTCTCTCTCACCGATCTGTAACCGGTTTCAACGGGCTTGTAACCGGTTTCAATTCGATTGTATAGAAGCCGCGCATCGGGCGAATCCGAAAATAATCACAACAGGATGGCGAAGGGCCCTCTCGGGCGCCGACCATTCGGACAGCGGGAGATAGGACGATGGGCTTTGCGGCTCGCACCACCACGATCGTAGCGGCATTGTTGGCGACGACGGCTTGCGCGACGGCGCAACCGGCCCCCGTCGAACGCGCCGCACCAGTCGCCGCCCCCGCTTCCACCGGCACTGTCCCGATCCAGCCTGCGCAGCCCGCCTGGGCCGCGCGCGATCAGGAGATGGACCGGTTCCTCGACGAGCTGATCGGCAAAATGACGCTGGAGGAAAAGGTCGGCCAGCTCACGCTGCTGACGAGCGACTGGGAATCGACCGGCCCGACCATGCGCGACAGCTATCAGGAGGATATCCGCGCCGGTAAGGTCGGCAATATCTTCAACGCCTATACCGCCGGTTACACCCGCGAATTGCAGAAGCTCGCGGTCGAGAACACGCGGCTGAAGATTCCGCTGATGTTCGGATACGACGTGATCCACGGTCATCGCACCATCTTCCCCATCTCGCTGGGCGAGGCGGCAAGCTGGGACATGGACGCGGTGGAGAAATCCGCCCGCGTCTCCGCGCAGGAAGCGAGCGCCGAGGGCATCCACTGGACCTTTTCCCCCATGGTCGACATCGCCCGCGATGCGCGCTGGGGCCGGATATCGGAAGGGGCGGGCGAGGACGTCTATCTCGGCAGCCGCGTGGCCAAGGCGCGGGTCGAAGGCTATCAGGGCGACGATCTGGCCGCGACCG
>JACLAD010003331.1_pt1 | contig 13700 bp, 23 predicted proteins | sample 8027901 | NCBI WGS metagenome assembly JACLAD01 (sample SAMN15725071, study PRJNA655200) | protist metagenome | isolation source: fluorescence activated cell sorting (FACS) single amplified genomes of... | place: Spain: Blaines Bay Microbial Observatory, Mediterranean Sea | collected 2016-07-05
AAACAAATTGAAAATTGAGGGAATACATATCACCTATTTCAATTAAATTACTGATTTTATGAAATTTAATCAGGATATTTGGCGGACAGACAGTCTGCATAACTACTTTCCTTATGACCTCTAGAATATGCTTAATACTCTTTATTTTATTGAACTATTTTACTTCACTTCTCCTCAAGAGTGCCACATAACATTCATAAGTTCTAATGATTTTGTGGAGGCAGCTTTGGGGGCCAAATGCCGGCAAAGAAATTAACAGTTCAATATCTGAACTCAACTTTAGAGAGAGGCCGCTATTATGATGACAGTGGAACTAGATTACATGTCCATGTCCGCAAAACTGGTTCAAAAAGCTGGGCGCAAAAAAATCAGGTGCAACGGTAAGCAACTAGAGCTTGGGCTTGGAAGCTATCCTTCTGTAATGCTGGCGAAGGCGAGACGGATAGCAGCTGAAAATAAGTCACTGGTCTCCAAAGGGATTAATCCAAAATATAAACGCGAAAAGCCCAAAGCTATTCCAACTTTTTCAGAGGTAACGGAGAGCGCGCTACCTTAAATACTAGATGGCCTTTCAAATGATAAGCACAAAGCTCAATGGCGCTCTACTCTAGAGACGTACGCTCTACCTCACATTGGCGGAATGCCAGTAAATGAAATACCAGTTAATGAAATCCACGACCTTCTGAAGCCTATTTGGAAAGAAAAGACGGAAACAGCCAGCAGATTGCGCGGAAGAATAGAAACCATCCTAAACTATGCAATTGTTAAAAATCTGATGTCGGCCCCAAACCCTGCCACGTGGCAAGGGAATTTATCAGCGCTGCTTCCCTCCAAAAAATAAGTGCAGGAGCCAAAACACCTCCCTGCCCTGCAATTGTAAGATGCTCAAAGGTGGTGGGCAGAACTAAAGATGCGCGATGGTATAGGATCCAGTGCTCTGATGCTATTGACCTTAACAGCGTCTCGTTCAGGCGAAATCAGAGGTATGCGCTGGGAAGAGTTAGAGCTTTTTGACGACACGACAGTTATGCAAAAAGGCTATTCTGGGATCTGGATACGCCCTGCTTACAGAATGAAAGCAAATAGAGAGCATAGAATTCCTATTCTACAGCCGATGTATAAACTAATTTCTCAGACTGGAGATAAAACTGGTCTAGTTTTTAAATCCAGAAGCGGCGCTACACTATCAGATATGACGCTTTCTGCATTAATGAAGCGGATGCATAACTCTGATGATAAGGGTTATATAGATAGACAATCCGGCTCACCAGCTGTGCCACATGGCTTACGCTCCACTTTCAGAAACTGGGTGGCAGAAACAGGACAGTCGCGAGAAGCGGCAGAATTGCAATTAACTCATAAATTTGGATCCGCCATTGAACATGCATACTACCGCACCGACTTGATTGATGAGAAAGCCAAAATGCTGATGGCTTGGCATGAATTTTTAGAGCTGAAAAATGAATAATAGAGAAGTATTTTCTGAAGCCCAAACAAAAGCATTATACGATTTTATCGCCGCACCTGAGCGACAATTAGATGCGCTCAAAGACTATCTGCAAGAATTAGAGCCGAGAAAACAAGAACGCGCAATTCCTCCCTCATATATAGCATTTGAAGTGTTAGAAAATATTTTCGGTGGGCTTGAAGCAGGCCATACTAATTCAGATTTGCTTTCAGGAATACCAAAGGAAATTCCCAAAGGAACCATTGAAGTCCCGACTGCAATCATTGGCGCTCTACTGCAAGACTGGCGCAGTTATAAAAACTCAGGAAACAAAGATTTAGATCGCAGCCTTGGCCTGCTTGGCGAAGAAACGCGGCGTCCTCCAATTTCAAAATTACAAAAAATTAGCAGAGAAAAGCACCTAGTAAGGCTCGTGGTATTAGAAATATGGAATGCTAAACTTAATGGATTAGCAATGCCTCTATCCAAAGCATTTGAGAATGTCAGCTTAGTGCCTCATGAAACTGCGTCATACGAAACTATAGGTAAAGCATGGTATTCTCACCGCGAGGCGTTCAATGCAGTACTCACGCAAAAAGGGCTTCCAGCTATTTTAGGGTAAAGACTGCCGTCAGTCTTTACATTTATTTAAAAAGCGCTGTGGGGCATCGTCTAAGGATAAATCAAAAATCCTAAGAGGTTCTCATGGAAAGAAAGATCTATCGTGCAAAAGCGGTCTGCGAGCGCACAGGTTTACCCTACTCAACATTGTACGCCAAAATGCTCATCAATGAATTTCCGCGCCCAATCAAATTAGGCCGTCGGGCTGTAGTATGGCGCTCTGAAGATATAGAGAAATGGCTTCGTAAAATGCAATTGGATGAATAGTTAGTGGCAACCACAAAAACACAATGCACGTCGCATAACTCTTATTAAAAAACCGCAGCAAGCATCATTTAATCATCAAGAGATTTAGCAGGATGAGCTTTCAAACGCTTAATGGATGCCGAATATGAGCTATTATTAAAAACATAAACTTGGAAGCTCAGCTTTCGTAATATTACACCACTGGATGATCAACTGCGATGCATGGAGAAATCTAAAACCTGCACCACGTGCTTTATACATTGACCTTAAAAGAAGATTTAACGGGTATAACAACGGCGATATTTTTTCATCCCATAGAGAAGCGTCCTTTTTGTTGAATGTTCATCGGAACTCTGTTGGTGGTTACTTTAAACAGCTTCAAGACCATGGCTTTATCAAGCAAACTCAAATGCCGTGCCTAGGCCTTTCTGGAATAGGCCTCAGTGGAAAATGGGCAGTACCTGAAGAAAGTTTAAACGGGAAACCTGCAACAAAAGAGTTCATGAGATGGCGCAAAATTTAAAATCCCCGCACAAAATTTGTGCTTGAGCGCCATAGATTTTGTGCAGGTGAACCATCAAAGAGAAGTTATTGGTTCTGCGCGTCAAAAAAATGCGGACGCCTTTGTGAATTTCAAACAGATAAGCGACACTAAAACCATGACATATATATCTAACCATAGGCTATGGCTTCACAGTTTAACAACCGGCTCTACAAATTTCTCATGGCCACATTTGGGAGTTGGTAAATCATTGCATAACCTAGGTTTAGGGGACAGTGTAATTTTTTAAACGGCGACAATGATAATTCAAAGAACGCCTGTCATCTAAGAGCGAGTAAGTCCTTAGTCCATTGGGGATATTTAGAGGTTGAAGACGATGTTTACACCTTGGGCGACAAGACGACGCGAGGCGACAAATGAAGAACTGTCGCCACGAACAATCTCAAACTAGGCGACACGACAGACACATGTCTGTAGACATGTCACCGTGTTGCCGTAGATGGTGCTTAATTAGTTGGTGTGGTTGTCATTTCAGCCTCATCACCATTGAACGACCGATTGCAAACTTTGTTTGAACAATCACGCATTCTGTCAGCGCAGGCTTTGAATCTATCTCTGCAATTTGGATCGGTCATTGCATAAGCAACCGCAGTAGTTCCGGCGGCGACAAGTATAGCGCCACCAACGATTAGATTTGCAGCGATGATTTTTTTAGCAATTAACATAAGCACTCCAATTACGCTTAAGTTTCTTAAGCGTTTGTATCCATGCACTGCTGCGTCTCTGGGTTCCAAATTTGACCGACCGCGCAGGACATGGGCACATCTTTGCCGTGGTTTCCACATCCGTCAGCTGCCACAAAGGGAGTGGACAGAATAAGTACAAAAAGCGACGTTGTGATAATTTTCATAGTGTTTCTCCGTTTGGATAAAGGAGAGGTAAAGCGAAGAATAAACCAAACAAGCTACAAGTTGTCGCAACAGTCATATCTTCAGCACCCCAATGGTTTTACTGCGCAACCTTTGGGCCTTGATGCGGCGGTCGGCTCCTAACGGAATGTATCAAGCGCATGGGAACTACCTCACCTACATGGTGGTGCTAGTCATCTTATGCCTTAAATTCCGAGATCTCACCAAACGGAATAAATGATCAGAGTACTAAAACATTAATTATTAATATTTCAAACAGAGTAAGTTTGTCCGTCTATATCACCTGTCCAACCCCACATCGCTAGAAGAGGCTCGTCAATCGTTGTCATACTGTGAGGTTGGTTAGACTTATGATGTACAAAGTTTTCTGGAGCCTTCAACTCAGGGAAACCATCATCTACACTCCAATGGGCTTCTCCAAGCAGAATCAAGTATAACTCCTCAGCTGAATGCCAATGTTTTGGATATGCGACATTGTCTAGCTGAAGGAGTAAGCCTACTCTCATAGATGAATTATCAATGATGCCTTTGGGGCCAATTATCTCACTGGCAAAAATACGTTTAGAAAACTCTTCGGGTAACTTTCCAAAGCCCGCCTCCCTCCATGCCAGTAAATCTGAACATTGTAACAAAAGACTTATGAGATCTGATCTTCCATCTTTTAAAAAATTAGACAACGAAACGTCTACGGGTGCAGCCTCAACCACAGGGCTTTGTCGTGGTATTAGATCACTGACTAAAGCTTGATAGATCGCTTGAGCGATGTCGCTGGGATGAGTTTGAAACTTTTTTCCGGCAGCAGCCAGAAAGTTACTCAAAGCTCTAATATCCTGCATATCACTCTCTGCCAATTTCTGATTTGATACAAATGATGGTTGGTATAATCCTTAGCGATCTTTTACCTTCGCTGGTCGGTTGAAAAGAAAGGCTCTGGCTATTGACGCAGCGTAACGAGATACCTCAAGGCATTTTTAAGAAATATCTAATAAAGCAAACATCCGATGAGGTTTAAAATGCCAAACATCCTAGTACATATTCACAGCTGCCCAGAGTTAAAAAATAAACTTACACTTGGTCTGCTGATTGCTGTGACTGACGTCAAAGAAGGCCACACAGTCAAATTATTTTTAGCGGCTGATGCAGTACATGCTTTGAACTGTAAAGCTGAAGGGAAAATTGTTGGAGAAGGCACTGGCGATGTAAAAGCACATTTAGATGCGCTCGCGGAAGCTAATATTGAGATAATGGTTTCGGGTATGTCAGCAAAAGCTCGCGGTTATGATCAGACCTTGCTAGATGGCTTTAATGCTTCGTTTGCAATGCCAGATAAGCTAATTCAATACTCATTAGAGGCCGATAGCGTCTTTTGCTATTAGCAATGCAAACCTGTGAGGATGTGAACTTTTAGTAGATCTGTCACACCGATGACCTTATTTACCCGATTGCCCTGTAAATGATCAGTGTAGCTTTTTTTGCTGCGTCCCAATTTCATAGTGGGCTATGATTTCATCATCACCGATTTCCGAAATAGTCCGCTCTTCAAGGAGCTTTTGGTAAACATCATAAAGCTGCCTAGATTGCTCTTCGGTGAGGCTTTCTAAGCGCTTTTTACCCAGCGCCATTCCAATGAACTTTCCAGCAAGTTCTCGCTGCGCTCTTATCCACGCAGCATAGGTCTCTGGATCACTGGAGACGCCATTTTCATCAGGCCATGCTCTGATGAGATCGTCTAATTGCTTTGAACTTAACATGAGAGTGAACCTCCGCTTTAGTGCTTTAGGCGGGATGCCAAGGCGCACAATTTGAAGTTTAACTGCCTGGGCAAGGCAATACGGGAGATTTAGTGTTCTTGCAATCAGCAAGGATTCCAAAAGCTAGACAAGTTTGTTATAGTCCAAAGCATGAAATACGGATGGTTCTTTTGCTAGCGGCAATGCTGGAAAACCAAAAGGTTCCAGAAACAAAGCCACAGTGGCTATTGAGAGCCTCCTAAATGGCCAAGCAAAAGCCTTAACGCAAAAAGCCATCCTTCGCCCTGACTGGAGATACAGTCGCTCTAAAGCTTTGCATGGACAGAATAGCGCCTTCTCCAAAAGATAAGCCAATTAGTTTCTCCTTACCTGACATGCACTGCGTCAGAGACGCCTCAGAAGCCGCAGGTGGCATCCTAAGAGCCGTAGGCAAATGAGAGAGATCACTCCTGTTGAAGCAACTCGTGTGATGGGCCTAATAGACAGCTACAGGCGCACTCTTGAGCTTATTGAGATTGAGGAACGGCTACAGGCTTTGGAAAATAAATAGTTAACTATTCATTCCGTATACATACACTTAATATTACCTGAGGTCGCATATTCACTCATTCCGTTTACCTGAGATGCAGCAAACTTTATCCCAAATGACTTATGTTCATAGTTCACGTATTCTAACGTTGGTTTAAGCGCCCATTTGCGCCAATTCATATCCGGGTTCTTGATACTTCCCCAAGAAGCAGAGCAGAAGCTTAATCAGGCTTTGGAGTAGATATTCGTACGGGTGGGACACGTTCAGCCCCACCCAAGAAATCATCTACTTGCAAATATTTGCATATATCGTTGAAAATTGAACCGAAACAACGCCAGCTAAATCAAAAATTTGTTGCTCTGTGAGTTCTTCATTGGCCAACTCTGCGGCTCGGCCTCGGATGTCTGCTGCTGTCATTGTTGCTGCTAACTGACCTTTGTAAAAGTTATCCTTAATACCCTCAAGCTCTGCAGGTGAAGCACTTGTTACCATCTCTAGCATTCTTGGAAAGGTTTCATCGTGATTTATAGCAAAGGCTGTCGAAGCAAAAACACAACTAGCAATCGCGATAACGCTACGAATTGATTTGTACATTTTTTCATCTCCCAATTTAAGGTGTTGCTACACTAACTGTACTAGTATGAGGGATGACGATTTTATGAACAAACGCTACGTCAAAATATAATAGAAAGTTTTTTTGCTTATTTTATAATCATTTATTAGAGCATCGTATTAACCTGCTCATCCGACCCCGCCTACGTCGCGAATGTCATTAGTAAAGCTATGAGGATTGTGCGCTTGGTGTTGTCCAAGCCAATAGCTTAAACGTACTTTTTATGCTAAGGTTTTGGGTAAGATTACAAGCCCACATCATCATACGTGGAGTGGTGAATGTATCGTGCAACGCGTGAATTAATAAAAGAACGTTCAAGGTTTTGTAGCCGTTTTACACCCAAACTTGTAAAAATGCATTGGGTTGAAAATGGGGAGGCTCACCGTTGTTTCAGCAACAGCTTAGGCGCAAAAGTCAAAGACGTGAATAAATCTGGTTCGCCGGAAAATGCAATTATAAGCGGTTGGATGGTACATGCCTATAACAGACAACACGACACCACGGCGATTATTCAACATTGGTGGAACTTTGATCCAATCCTCAAAATACATTTTGACACGACGCCTCTTGATGCAGGCATTAGAGCGCGCAGCCTAGTGTTTGTTAAAGATCAAGAAATCTTTGAATTTGGAAAAATGCTTCAAAAGGAACTAGAAACTCATGTTGGAAGAAATTTGGTTCTTATGAATGGGCGATGGTATTCTTCTGAAATGACATCCATAAACAGCCAACTAAAATTAACACCATTAAATGATTTGTCACATCACAACCTTTTGCAACTTAAAAATTGATATGGCCTTAAAACTGTAACGCAAAATGTAACGTGACAAATAAATTGGATGATTAATAAAATTAAATTAAATTAAAAATTTAAGAGAAATATATAGTACCCCCACACGGGGTGAATTTCTCTATACCTGCACCAATAGTAATTCCACGTAAGCAATATAGCTTCATGTTGAAGCTTTGTTGTACTCTCCCCATATACACTCCAAGTAAGGCGAGCAGTATGACACAAGTCTTAACATCAGAGCGTAAACAGGTTGCCGTTAGAGGCTCTCAAATGCTTGTCATCAGCATAATGATGAACATGGGTTTAGCAATCATCGGATTTTTGGCATTCGTACAATTTTTGTGGATGCTAGTCGCGAATGAGAAAAACGCGTTCATCTCCGATTTAGGCTCAAGCTTTAGGTTTTGGTACGATAGGGCTATCGCATTTCTGCTTGGCGCTAGTGAAGACAAACCTTTTTCTTGGCAGAAGGTATAGCATCAATTATTAACTAAAGGCTTAAGCAGATCACGGACAAGTAAATGGTGCACGAAAGACCTGTCCACCAGAGGCAGCTTCTTATCCAAGAAATCCCAACCAGATATACTACGAAGTATAATACTCTCACTACAATGAATAACTGTAAAACACTCGTAGTTGTTGAGGTGGAAACCGAAAGCAAAGCGAGCGTGAATACTGGTGGAATAATTAGAACCAGCGAAATGAACGTGTTATTGAAAGCTCTGATAGATCTATCTGCAACACCAGTATACTTCAGACTATCTCTTGAACCCACTAGTGGCCTCAGTCCGTGTTCTTTCACCGCTAAAGCAGATTGAGCGACTAGCATCAGAACAACAAACAGGCAGTAGACCAAGAGGATATATAACTCTGTAGGCATACCTTTAAGCGCTCCTGCAGATCTTAAGATAACTTCAGCAATAGTTGTTGCGTTTTTTTTAGCCTACGTTCAGCAGTACGATCACCAATGCTAAATAAGCGGCCAATCCATACATCAGCTTTTGGGATTGACCTACAAGAGAGACAAACTTTGCTGCTCTGACTTGAACCTTAGCGGGGGATTTAACAAGATGCATCATACTAAGTTTACGCAAGGGCTTGGTTAGTGGATCAGAATAAGGTGTGGGTTATTACGTCAACGCATCAGTCAATTTTAAGCTTTTTGAAATAATGGACAAAAATGTGATACCTGTATGCAGATGGATGCCAAGCTAAATAAGAACTCAGGTCAAATACTTAAGGCTTTAAATGACGTCCTTATGCAAAAGCAAAAAGCAGGAAATGATTTACTGCGACAAGCTCAAGCGGATAATGAACCTCAGAAGCAGCGCATAAAGCAAACAGATAATAGAGCAGTGGCCATAATGCTTAGCGCTGAAGCTAAAGGAAAGCTACGTGAAGCTAAGCGAAAACAGCCCAAAGAGAAAAAACAACAAAAGCAGCAGCAGAAATAATACGTATGAGCATCAGCCAAGTCATAACTCTAGTAGTGATAATAGCAGCGCTGGGTGGCTCTATGACGTTTTATATGATGCAGGCTCCAGATAGCCGATAGCAAAGGGTGATGCTGATTGCACGGCTGCAGCGGCTGCTCTGCCTTTAGTTAACGTGACAACAGGTATGGGAATGACAGCAGCGATAGCTGAGTGCGAGTAATCTATGAGTAGGCGTCAAAAACATTTCTCTTCAAAGATAACCCTATATGTTTGAACTGACACTCTTTGCTTGCCTTGCCCTATTCGTAGTTTTTCTGCTGCGTAAAAAGAAGCACAGCCGTAACCCTAACTTTAAAGCAAGACTAATAAGGCGTTCTTTCAGCAGGAACCCAAGCAATAAAAAGAAAAGTTAATTTGATCATTTGTGTGACCAGCCTCGCTCTCCTCCCAAACAGAGAGCCTGGCCACGTAATCTCAAGCTCATCCAATAATGAATGAGACTTCCATAATCTATAAAGCGATTACTAATTAGGCAAAAGACTGACTCATTGCCGCAGATATAGTCTAACCTTTGCAATGGGTTATGTAATTTCTGCATAGCAGCATTGTTATCTTGACTGTTGCTGCAGTGCAGAATTACTACTATCGTCATGTTAGCAAGCATCTCCTCCCAGATTGCTTGTTACGTTTGAAAATTCTTCCTCCCATAAGTTTTCAATTTACTGGCGGTGCTTCACAGCATCGCCTTTTCTTTTTTGTACGTTTCAAAAGCAAAGCTAACAAACGTAGCCAACTGTATGCGCGTGGCTTTCAATATGATTATCTTGCTTGCTCATCTACAATCGCCCTACCTGACTTTTTTCTGATTTGACCTACTTTTTATGCATGGCAAGAAGAACTTATGAACAAGCTGCTGATGAATAAAATTCGCTGGGCTGCCATGAATATCAAGCGAGGCTGGTCAAACTATAGCTTCAGCTCGTATTTACTTGATTTCTAGAGGTTAGAGAGATGAAACACTTGAATGAGGTTTGCAAATTGCTCATGGACGAAGCAGGTCAAAGATATGAATTAACGAAAAGTAAACTTGAAGCCGCCTCTTTAAAGTCAGATGCAGACATAGCCGCAATACAAAAAGAGCATTCAAGAGCCGCTAAAGAATATCTGCGATTGCCTTCAAGACTAAGTTTTTAGATGTTTAAATAACCGGGTAAATAAATAGGTGCTAAGTATTAAATTGGTTATGCCATGAACAAGCTGCTCATGGTGTTCATTCCCATTTGTCACCTTCATCAGGATACTGGCGCATAATTTCATCAGAGGCTCTATAAGCGGACACAAATTGGTGCATCTCGCTGACCCGAGAATTAACCACTTTACCTTCAAGTTCAAAGGCATTCAGTTGCTGATAAACATCATCTTCACTTTCAGCAATCCAATGACAGTAGAAGAAGTCATCGTTTCCACACCAAGTCTGCATACATTGGGCGTATTCGCCAATCGCTTCTACTGCCCACTGCAATTCTGACTTTTGCGGCTGAGGCGGATTACGTTTTTCAGGCGGCGTTAAATAATCTTGCCGCGCCTCATCCGATACAAATGAATGGATAACAAAAAAATGTTTAGAAAAGCGTTCCTTGAGCATATTTTTATCTCCATAACCTTAAAGATGGACAAGCGTGAAGGTTGATCAGTTTAAAATCAATTAATACGTAACGTAACTCAACATATGTACCGCCTTCACCATAATTACTTCAAGTATGGGGATTATGGGATTACTTTAGCCAAACTTATAAGTCAGCCAGAGCTTTATCGCGATATGCGGTTCAGCACCTTTCTACTAAAATATCCAAGAATTGTTCGCCATCCCGAAAAGTGTATATAAATTGTCTAACACCTCCTAGCTGAATGAACGCCCTACTGGCTTCATTGGAACACGCGCTATCAGCGCTCATTATTGCCATAGTATGTTCTAAACTTTTCATAGAGCGCCCATCATCTCTGATTTTATCTTCAAGCACGGAACGTTCATACAAAATCGTCATATAGGTGATAAGCTGGTTTTTATCTGAAGACACTGAAGTAAACTCTAAGCCTTCTTCCAATTTCAAAGGAATCTGAGAAGCCGGTACTTTTTCCAGCTTATTTGCTTCTTCGCACATATTATGAGCCAAGCTATTTGCTGTACAAATATCTTCGCTTCCTGCGCTGACCTGCGTTGTGAGCGTCATCATTAATACCATGGTTATGGTGCGCATCGGGTTACTTTTTTATCAGGCTTCCTCTTTTGTCCTGCTAACTAAACGCCACCAAGTCAGTAAAGACAGCACCGCGATAACACCTGTGCCCACAATTGGTGGAACTGCAGATATTTTACCAGTGAGCTGTAGCGCTAGGTTGGTAATGCACACGACACCAAACGCTAGAGTATATCCTCTCATTACATGTATCTGAAATGCATGGCCGGTAATGTCGCGCAAATGGTAACTTATTATGACTAAGGCTAGAATTATGCTTGCGATCGCATAACGAAGCGTCACAAGATCAGCAAAACCTTGCCCTTCTGAGTTTGGAAATTGCTCACGAGTGACGAACTCTGGTGCTAAAAACATCGCTGAAGAAAAAATTAAGCCTATTGCTGAAGTAATGGTCAAAGTGGTTTTCGACAGCATTTGGTGTCTCCAGCTATTTCCTGTAGCATAACGCTGTACGAAAATATGTGGAGTCTCAAATGAGTCTGAGTATGTAACTTAACCGCGACATTTCAGGTATTGGTATTAGGTGGAGAGGGGTATCATTAAATAGTCTTGATTTTTTGATGTTTTTCAAACGATCCAAACATATGAGTTTTGCATTAGATAACGGAGTAAGAAATGTCAGCTAACAAGTTTTTGCCGCTTGGAGAAACTGCCTTTTGGAAAAAGACAGCGAACCTTGCGTGCTCTTTTAAGCGATGACTTCATTTTTTCTCAGCACCACTTCGGACTTCACACAGATCTTTCCAGCACAGTAGACTTTTTTGAAACTGGGCAATTCAAAAATATTGATGAGTTTCAAATTACACTAGAAACTGACGATTTTATTGCTTCGGTACATACAGTGACAATGAATGACGGACACGTAGAGAAAGTCTATGCTTTCGCAAAGCTTCGTGACGGGAAATCTTATGAATGGCATATTCTTCCTATGCCAACTGAAATGTAAATTTTCAACCAATCCTTACAACAAAGCAGTTCATAACTTACAGCTCACCTTTTTAGCAAACCCTCTATTAATTGCTATGAGTATGCTAGAGCCGAGATGGAACACTTTGCGGCTTGCTTAGCCTGACTATTTCAGAACAAGTAATCATATCGGCTTCCGTAGCATTACAAAGTACAGATTGAACTTGTGGCATTGAACAAGCACCTAGGGTCATTAACGATACTATGAATATAGTTTGCATGGAGTTTATCAACTTTCCCTATCCATAACATTTCTGCCAAATTGAATGAGTATATCGCCTTCCAAGACCACCGTATCTTTTAAATGTTTGCTAAAAATATCTGTCTGCAGCCCTTTTTTACGTATCTCATGTCCAGCCAAACGCGCTTTCTCATTTTGATAAACCGTTATTCCTATTCCGCTAGATTCTCCTGTTTTCACGAAAACAGTCTGCTCAGTGTTCGGATACGGCCCGTGAGCCTGCCAAGCAGCCACAAATGCTTCAAGACTATCAGCGCTGTTAAACTCAAACATCATTATATTGGAGACTTTCATCGGGTCCAAAGCTCCAATTGGTTTGAAAATTTTACATTTAATTGTTTTAATATGGTGCGCATGGAGTTATCTCGCTTCTTCCATACATAATAGGCCCAGACCAAGCCTCTGTTCTGCTTCCATCAGCCGTGCAAACCAGTAAAGGCTCAATTTCATCTAACCACTCTAAAGCTTTATCTTGAATAGACATTACCTGATCAATGTCATCATAAATGTTAGTAACCACAAATACATTTTCTTCTGGCTGTATTGTAAATGTGCGCAAGGCTGCAAATAACGGATCGCTATCAATTTTTGCTACAGCGGCTAAAAAATCATCTACGCATCCATCTTTAACGGTAAACTTAAGGTGACTAACAATGTTATTCTTCATGTCTGATCTCCGATACTTTGACTTAAGATAACGAAGTGCATAGGGATGTGCAGTCTGAATAACCAACAGCTGCGCGTATACCCCAGCCACGGCGGCAGCTTATGCCGCACCCAAGAAGATTGATTAGTTGCCTGTAAAGCCTATCGTCAGTTGATCGGGAACAATGGGTTTAGTCACCCAAGTTAAGGTAAATTAAATGGGAAACCAATGCACATGTGGGCGTTCTCTCACAGATAGCTGCGTGGGATGGGGCGACTTGTCTCACTCAGAGTGGCAGACAAGAAAATTAATCGTTGAGGCACAGATCGCGGCGAAAGAAGTGCATGAGGAAATCATACGCTTAATCTACCCTGACCGTAGTTTTTAAATCATAGCCAGCGCCGCTTCCAACCTCTGCCAGCCCGTACGGGTGCGCTATAAAGTAACAAACAAAAATCAAAATTTGTGGGAGCCGATGTGGGAGCTAGAAAGCTCCAATATACCTAAGTAACTGATATAAAGTACTTATTGAGAATTTTGTGGCGGAGGAGGTGTCCGCCTTTTTCTATTACTGTAACTTCCCGTAAGTTCTTTTTATATAATATTATCAATATACTATAGTAATTAGTGTCCGATACAATATACTAAAATCCTCGGTATTCCTAATCAAAATGGGGGAAGTATTGGTATCTCAGAAGTCAGCTAATCCAACAAACAAGCTT
>JACLAD010000058.1_pt1 | contig 13695 bp, 8 predicted proteins | sample 8027901 | NCBI WGS metagenome assembly JACLAD01 (sample SAMN15725071, study PRJNA655200) | protist metagenome | isolation source: fluorescence activated cell sorting (FACS) single amplified genomes of... | place: Spain: Blaines Bay Microbial Observatory, Mediterranean Sea | collected 2016-07-05
AAATTCTGTAACGGCGAAGGTCAATCGATTTGCGTTGCGATGCGCTGACGCAATTTTCAGATTGCGACTTGAAAATTTTGTTACGCCTAACCAATTTTAACGAAATCAAAATTTTAACGACTATAGAATAAAAAATCACGATTTTCGCGAAATTATATGCGATTTATGCTCTCCAACACCATCTACGTGCAGTCATTTCGTTAAATTCCTTTTCTCCAACTGGATACCATTCTGTCGAAAACCTTAACAGCTGCGGAAATATCGTTTTTCTTACATAGTGCGCTGATGACTATATTATGGCTAACTGTATCTGGTTGCACATTGTACTGATGCATAGAATTTAAGCAATCCAATACTTGGGTAGTATTTCCTGCTTTGCTATGCGCATTCATCAAATGATTAAACGCAATTCTGTTGGGCGCTACCCCTGCAGACAGCATTTGTTTGAAGTAACGAATGGCACCGTTGACATCTCCATTTTGGGCATATGCGTTAATAACACTGCCATAAGAAATGACGGTCGGGCGGATTGTATGTTCTATCATTGAGTCAAACCATTGAGACGCAGATTTGGTGTTTCCTTTCTTAGCGAACATTTGAATCACAAGATTGTAGGTGGCGTAGTTAGGTTCAATATTATTTTCACACATCTGCTGCCATATTGTCATAGCGCCATTTTCATCTTGCTGCTTGACACATTCTTGCAGCCTACTAATCAATTCCTTACCCATTTTAGATTCGCTGTTCCCAAAATTAGTACTAATATGCGGCATGAGGGTGTTCGAAAAAGGTTGACGCACTTCTTGACGATTTCTATGCCATGACTCAGACATCCTGATTGACAAAATCAAAACAAATGTTTGCTATCAAAAAAATGTTTGCTTTGTGAATCTAAAAAATGTTGAAAAGTGTACGTTTTGTAGTTGATAGAGTCAGCTTCGATTCCGGCGTCTTGCATTTTCTGGAACCACTCCCTGACCTTTTCAGTATCTCCCGCTAGCGAATAGGCGTGGGTGATACAGTTGAAGGTGTAATTGTTGGGGGAGATGTTGGCGCGGAGCATCTTTTCAAATATTTCTACGGCGTTGTCAGGCCTCTTGGCTTGGGCGAAGGCGTCGATTACGGCGTTGTAGGACAATACATCTGCACGAACATTTGCTGCTTTCATTTTGTTCAGCCATTGATATGCTCCCTCACAGTCTGAATTCTTCGCGTGCGCACGCATAATATGATGGTACGCTTTCTGATCAGGCGCTATCTTCAAAAACGTCATCTTGTTGAAAAAAGCAATTGCATTCTCGCAGTCGCCAGTATTTGAACATGCGTTGATGGCAGCGGAAAAGATTTCACCCTTGCGTTTGTTATCTTGTGCTACGATCGTATCCACCCATGTTTCTGCAGATTTGACGTCACCTGCGCGAGCAAAACTATTCATGACTGCAATAATAGAATACGTCTCAGGTCGCAAGCCGGACTCTTTAATCTTGTCGAAATATAAAACAGAATTTTTGGTATCACCTTCCCTAGCGAAAACATCTAGAATACTATTAAAAATCACAATATCAGGTGTGATATTGCTTTTGGAAATGGATTCGAAACAGCTTATGGCGTTTTCTACATTACCAGTTTTGCCATACCCAGACATTAACGCGTTATATACGTATAAATCAGTTCCTAATCCATTATTTACCATTCGCTTATGATACGCCTCTGCCTTCTCCATGTCCCCGTGCTTAGAAAACATGTCGATAATCGTGGAAAACGTATACTTATCTGGAACGCACCCGTACCTTTTAGTAATTTCGTCGAAAAAAGTTATGGCGCCATCTTGACGTTCCTGTTCCGTAAGGGTATCATCCCTACATATGGCTCTTAGTAAACAATTGCATTGTATAGTAACAAGTTTGAAACTGTCGCGGATCATATTCTCAAACCAGATTCTACACTCCTTGCTGTTATTCTTCTGCGCGTAGAAATTAATCACCATACCATACGTCACACTATCAGGTTTTATTTTGTCTACCTTCATTTTTTCTAATAGCTCATAAACCTTGGCATTGTCCTTATTCCTAATAAACGCATTAATCGTAGTGTTAAAGCTGACACTATCCCTCTTGACCTTGTAATTATCCATTTTGTCAAACCAACTCAACAAATTAGTAATATCACCTTTTTTACTATGTGCTAGGAGTATATGATTAAAGCAATATACATCAGGTTGGATTTTGTTACTGATCATTTCATCAAACACCTTCACCGCAGATATAGGATCTTCCTGTCGCGCGAATTTCATTAGCCTATCATTATACGACCTTTTTAGCGTAGGCGTACCTCCAACATTCTTCTCTAACAAAATATTGTAGGTAACACTTGTGGGCTTGACGTTGTATCTAGCTTCCATGTTTTTTAAGAAATTGTCGGCTAGGTGTCTTGTCTCCTCATCTCTACAAAGCGCAGATAGTACAGTATTACAACAAAATTCGTTGATTGGTATATTTTCATCTTCCATTTTTTCCAACCACTTCTTGGCGTTCTTCCCATCCCCCTTCATCGCGAACGCCTGTATAACGGATGCATAACTAATAGTATCCGGCGTTGTCAATGACTTTTCCATCTTCCCAAAAAGTTCAACAGCCTGTCGCGCTTGTCCGTTCTTTGCAAAGGCAGATAAAACAGTGTTGTAGTTGATAGTATCAGGTTCCAGCTTGTACGTCTTCATCTTATTCAAAACAGATTGTGCTCCATTAGGGTCAGAACCTTTTACATACGCTTGAATTACATGGTTCATGATGATGTTGGTAACAGGAATTTCAGCCTCCAACATTTCTTGCAAATACGCATTTACCGTTGTAACATCTGCTTTATTACTATGTTCGTGAATGAGTTTTTCGTAGTTTGTAGGAGTAGTACAAAATGTTCTAGTACTGTAAGATCTGCGAAAATGTTTGTTAGTAACATTACCAATAGCTGAGTTGAAAACCATACCGCTAGGTTTGACACCGCTCATGTGCATTTTATCCATTAGATGACTAGGTAAGCCGTCGTTGAATACACCTACTAGGTTTGTATATGTAATGTCATTGGGCGTTACACCCATGCTTTCCATTTTTTGTAGTAAACTCTCAGCGGTAGTGCGATCACTACATTGTATCACACTATTGAAATTTACTACCGTCGGCGTAAGCCCTTCGGCTATCATTTTTTCTAAATACATCAAGGCCGTTGTAGATTCATGATTTTTAGCAGATGCTAGAATCATGGCATTGTACGTATGTTCGTTAGGTTTTAGACTTTCATTTTGCATTTTGTCAAACCATAATTTTGTATTGACTACATCAGCACGTTGAGCGTATGCATCAATGACGCCGTTATAAGAAATAGCCGTAGGTACCAAACCATATTCGTGTATTTTGTTCAACCAGAAAACACAATTTTCTGGATCGCCTGCCTTGTCATAGGCATCTATAATAGAATTCATGGTTAAGATGTCTGGTTTTATGTCGCTTTCCTGCATGAATTCGAAGATTTGTAATGCTGATGTAGGATCTGGCTTTCTAGCGCAGGCATGTAAACACGTATTGAATGATATGATGTTTTTTCTCGTCATAACTTCAAGTAGGTAGTGCTTGCAATTGTCAACGTCACCAGCTTTGGCGAATGCATTTAGTAAATGGTTGTAGTTTAGTAGGTTATGCTCAGGGATAGTTTCGAAAAATTGAAGCGCTTCCTGAGACATGTTATCGTGTTGGCCATATGCGGTAAGAACTGCCGTTGACAAATGACCGCTAAAATTTCCTACCTTCTTTGCCAGTAAATCATGATAATGCCTACCTTGTTGTACCTCACCATTCTTTGCCAACTTCAAAATGACATTACTAAAAGACGCTTCAGACAGTACGTAATTCTTTTCAATCATATTATCTAGCCAATGGACCGCAAGATTTACGTCGTCACCTTTGCAACATGCTTGTATAATAGTATTATACGACCTGTCGTCTAATTTCATATTTGTGTCTATTAGCATCTTCATAGTTTGGTTAGCAGAAACAGCTTGATTAGCCCGACCATATCCCGCCATGAGCATATTGTAAGCCTGTACTTTCGGCACCTGCAACTTTTCAAAAAACCTTTCCATTTCCTGCACCATACCTTGTTATTTTTTCATACAAAAATAAACAAACAAACTTGAAACAATTTGTTTCTAACTTTCTTGTATGATTTTGAATTTTGTGTTTTGAGAAGAAAGTACCTTTTTTGGAATACAACTCCAGCATAGATGTATAGGTGCCATCATCAGGAAACATACCACCATTTACCATGGTATTATAATACTTTTCAGCAAGTTCCACGTCTTGGGATTTTCCACATTCTTGAAGCACCTCCACATCTTCTTTATCTGCATTCCTTGCAATTAGTTCTAGTACATTGTTGTAGGCAGATAGGTTTTTGTAGTTAGAAGGCATCTTGTCGTCAAAAAAGTTAGTAGTCTGCAAAACAGATTTTGACGTAGAAGACATTTCTAATTTGCAGAAGGCTGTGAGGACGTTGGACATCAGATTTTGAGTCGGTATAAAATCAGCTTTTTGAAGGCGATCTAACCATACTACAGCGCTAGCAGGCTTACTATATAAGCAAAATGCGTTTATTAAACCGCCGTATGAGTATTCGTCTGGTTTTAAACCAGCATTTTCCATACGGTTAATGACAGATACTGCTTGCTGCATTTCGTTCTTCTTGCATAAACCGTTTATCAAAATATTATGGCTTATCACATCCGGCTTTATACCATATTTCGGCATGTTTTCTAGTACTTCTATAGCACCTGTAGGATTACTAGATTTTAAATGTGCATTCATCAAATGATTAAATGCAAACCTATTCGGCGTAATCCTTTTAGACAACATCATGTCGAAGTAGCGAATGCAATTTTTTACATCGCCTTTCAGGGAATACGCATGTAGCATACTACCATACGTAATAACCGTAGGTTGTAGTTTTTTATTCAACATGGTGTTGAAAAATTCTTCAGCATTTCTAGTATGGCCTTTCTTTGCGTACATTTGTATAAACATATTGTACACTCCAAAAGAAGGTTGTATCTCCAAACCAACCATCTTGTCATATACATGTCTAGCTGATCGTTCATCCATATTCTTGATATGAGTTTGTAGTTCGCTGATCATCTGCTTGCCCACATCTTGCGTGTCTATAACATTAGTACTAGTATTAGTGTTATTATTGGTATTACTAGTGTGTGCGGATGTAGAAAATTGTCGCACAGAGCTAAAAGGACTACGTGTGGTAGTGGAATTCCAACCAAAGATTGTTTGAGGCTTGCGGTCTACAATACTGTTCGTAGTTATGGTGTCAGGTTTGATGTTGGCTTTTTTCATGGCGGCCATAATTTCGTTTGCGGATGCTTGGTCGTTCGTTTTCGCGCACGCATGTAAACAGGTATTATACGATACTATATTGGCGCTTGGCATGATGTTGAAAAGGTAGTGTTTGCAGGAATCGACGTCTCCAACTTTCGCGAAAACTTTTAACAAGGAATTGTAAGTAGCTAGGTTTTTGGTCGGCATGAGGTTGAACCAATCTAAAGCTTCGTTAGGTTGACTATACGCCGAAAGCACGGCGTTCCATAATTCTGTACTTGCCTCACCGACTACATCTACCAGAAATCCATGGTAGTGTTTCGCATTTTCAACATCGCCCTTCTGTGAGAAATGTACGATAATAGGCGCTAAAGATGATCCGCCTATAGGTATGGAATTTGTTACCATTTCGTTCAACCACTTGATAGCTAGGTTTACGTTACTACCTCGGCAGCATGCGGAAATGACAGTATTGCAAGATTGACAATCTACATTCCTACCGCTAGCTACTAATTGCTGCATGCAATGATCCGCACCAACAGCGTCATTAGCCTTACCGAACGCGCCAAGTAGGACGTTGAATGTTTGGATTCTGGGTTTCATACGCTGGGTCATCATCTTTGTCAACAACTCCCCCGCCTGCTTTGGATCACCTTGTTTGGTCATAAAAAAACACCATCAAAAACTGCATTTCAATTTAGGAATTCCAGACGTAAAAGACACTTCCAAAAAACCAGAAAAGAGACTTTTATGCGCGGGGTAGTATGCATCTATTTTTATAAAAGAATTCAAAATTGAGGGTATGTTATTACGCCATGCGCCACTTGGCATTTTGAAGGGCGGCAAAGAAGTACGGGAAGAATTGCTCCAATCCCCGTTGCGTTGATGGATGGATTTGCAGTTGCCCCCATGGCGGCAAGTTCCGTTCTTAGCAAAAAAAATGCAAATTTTAATTTTCTTAGTGGTAATATACCTTCACGAGCCAGAGCGCAGATCTTGGTCTCATACTCCTCTGCTTCCCGAGCCTTACTAGTATCGAGAGTTGTTGGCTTAGCAAATTGTTGAGTAGAAATACTATTACTAGATTCGTTACCAAAATTCCTTTGACTCTTCGTTAATATAGCGGTAAGATCCATATTCGTCGGTATTCTTCCTGATGCTTTGATAAGTTCTAAACCAGTTGTAATATCCCCACCTTGAGCGTGTGCCTGCGCAAGGAATGTATACGAAACGTCATTAGGAGTTATATTCGCCTCTTCCATTTTTTGTAGGTACTTCTCTGCGGCTTCTACATCTCCAGCTCGTCCTGCGGCAAGGATCATACTGTTGTACGTATACAAATTAGGCTGTACGTTGTATAAAGTCTGCATTTGTTCAAAATATTTAACCGCGAGGGTTAGATTCGATTTGTGTGCAAACCCGTCGATAATAGTATTGTATGTGAAGACGTTTGGCACACAGCCTTTGTTTACCATGATGTCTAGGTAGCTTGCCGCCTTTTTGACGTCATCCAAAGAATGCCTTTGCGACTTATTGCCGGGCTGGCAATATGCAAGGATGATTGTGTTGTATGCAAAAACATCCCCGGTGACGTTTTCGGCATGCATCAATTTCACGTAATCTTCTAGTCTAGCTACGTCACCCAGCTTCGCACATGCCGAGAATAAGGTAGAAAACGTAACTAGGTCTTTGTTTTTGATTTTTCGCAACCAGGTATCTATAGTTTCGAAATCGGGAGTATTCTTTGCGGACGCCAAGATCATACGGTTGTAGGTGCGTTCATTTGAGCGTACACCTGCCTTTTCCATTTTATCAAACCATGTTTTGGCGTTGGCACTGTCTGCGCGTTGTGCGTATGCATCAATTACACCGTTGTAGGAAATGGTATTAGGCACTAGACCATGTTCTTGTGTTTTATTAAGCCAGAGAACTGCATTTTCAGGTTCCCCCGCCTTCGCGTACGTATCTATAATGCTATTCATACTTAAAATATCAGGTTTGATGTTGGCCTTCTGCATGGCGGCAAAGATTTCTACTGCGGAAGATGGATCTGCAGCTTTCGCACATGCATGTAGACATGTGTTGTAGGATACTATGTCGGCACGTGGCATGACGTTAAAAAGATAGTTTTTGCAAGAATCGACGTCTCCAGCTTTCGCGAACACGTTAAGTAAAGAATTGTACGCCACAAGAGTCTTACTAGGCATCAGGTTGAACCATTCTAGCGCCTGTTCAGGTTGGCTGTACGCAGACAACACCGCCATCCATAGTGGTACACTCGCCTTGCCTACTTTGTCTACTAGTAATCTATGGTAGTGGCGTGCTTTGTCAGCGTTATTATGTTTTGAGAAATATACGATAATAGGCGCAAAGGAGGCCTCGCCGACAGGTACGGAATTTGTTAGCATTTCGTCCAACCACTTAATAGCTAGGTTTACATTATTCCCACGACAGCATGCAGAAATGACCGCGTTATAAGACATCCAATCTACATTTATACTGGTACTTAATAGTTGCTTCATACAGTTATCGGCGCCGACAGCGTCATTTGCCTTACCAAAACCGCCGAGTAGCACGTTAAAGGTTTGAATCTTTGGAGTCATACGTTGATCCATCATTTTTGTCAACCACCCTTCGGCGTGCTTGAGATCACCTTTCTTGGCGGAAGCATATATCTTCGACTCATACGCCTCAATGTATACTTTACCAGTAGAAAACTGCCGCGCACTACTAAAAGCTTTGAGAGTAGTGGTACCAGAACCATTGCCAAAAACTGTTTTTCCCTGCCCCATGACCCTTTGACTAGTCGACAACACAGCCGTCAAATCCATACTACTTGGTATTCTCCCAGCCTTTTTTGCCCGTTCTAACCCTGTGGCAACATCTCCACCTTGAGCATGGGCCGTTGCTAACATAGTATATGATACATCATTAGGTGTAATATTTGCCGCTTCCATTTTTTCTAGATACTTTTCTGCAGCTACTATATCCCCCGCTCTCCCTGCCGCAAGAATCATACTATTATACGTATACCGATCCGGCATGATACTATAAACGTTCTGCATCTCTTCAAAATACTTACATGCCAAATTCAAATTACTCTTGTGCGCAAACCCATCTATAATACTATTATAGGTAAACAGATTAGGTACGCATTCTTTATTCCTCATGATGATGTTTAGATAGTTCGCAGCGGTGTCAACATTGCCAGACTTGCAGTACGTATGGATTATAGTATTGTAAGTCACCACATCCCCTTTTATTTTTTCACTATGCATAAGTTTTACATATTCCTCTAATTTTGAAATGTTGGTAAGCTTAGCACATGCGGAAAATAAAGTGGAAAAAGTAAAGAGGTCTTTGGTCTTCATTTTCTGCAGCCAGGCGTCCATCCCGGCAATGTCAGAATCTTTGGCGTAGGCGTTTAGAACTGTATTCCAACATGCTAGATTAGGATTTTCTATGGTTTCAAAATATTCCACACACTCGGCAGGTGTATATACGTCATTTCTTGCGATGGCGGATAAGACTGCATGGTAGCAATACACATCTGGCTTGATGCTAAAATCAGTCATCAAGCTAACATAAATTTTCGCCTGATCTACGTCACCAAGCCTTGCAAATAAATTTAGTAGACTAGAAAAACTTGCAATATCTGGTGTAAAGCCTGCTTTTTGCATATTGTGGAAACAATTTCCCGCAAGGTCTACATTATCAGCCCTACAATATGCATTTAGTAAGGTATTGTAAGAAATTAGGTCTGGTTGGGGTATGGTGTCAAACCAATTTTGAGCCCCCTTTACATCTTCCGATAGCGCATATGCATGTAGTACAGAATTATAACATACAGAAGAAGGTGTAATGCCCATTTGCTGCATACGATCAAACCAAACCTTAGAATTCTTGATGTCGCTAGACCTTGCATACGCTACTATAATAGACCCAAACGTAACCGCATTAGGTTTTACACTGTTGTCTAGCATTTGATTCAAAACATGCCCTGCGCTATCACCGTCATTACGTCTAGAATGAGCTATAATCATACTGTTATAAACGTGTACGTCGATTCGTACCCCTTCTTCTGTCATTAAGTCGAAGATACGTCTACATTCTTGTATGTTTCCTGTACGAGCTGCTTTGTCTAATTGTCCTTTCAAAAAGTCGTAAGGATTAGTACTAGAACTCGCCGTTGAAAAATTTCGAAAACTTTTGTTAGCCGTTACATTCCCAATTGCAGAATTGAAAACCATGCTACTTGGTTTTATATTGTTTTTGTGCATTTTGTCGACTATATGAGGTGGCAATCCATCTTGGTATACGCCAACTAGATTAGTATATGTAACGTCATTAGGCAATATGCTCATGCTTTCCATTTGTTGTAGTAAATTCTCGGCGGTAGTTTCGTCGCTGCACTGTATTACGCTGTTGAAATTAACAACGGAGGGTGTCAACCTTGCTGATATTAGGTTTTCTAGATACGATAATGCGGATGTGGAATCGCGGTTCTTGGCGGAAGCTAGGATCATGCTGTTGTACGTACGTTCGTTAGGTCGTAAACCTGCACCTTGCATTTTATCGAACCATAACTTAGCATTTTGGCTGTCTGCGCGTTGTGCGTATGCATCAATAACCCCGTTGTAGGAAATGGTATTAGGTACTAGACCATGTTCGAATGTTTTGTCCAGCCAAAGAGCTGCATTTTCAGGTTCCCCAGCCTTCGCGTACGTATCTATGATACTGTTGATACTCAAAATGTCAGGTTTGATGCTGGCCTTCTGCATGGCATTGAAAACTTCTAGCGCAGAAGATGGGTCTGCAGCTTTCGCACATGCGTGTAGACATGTGTTGTAGGATACTATGTCGGTATTTGGCATGATGTTGAAGAGGTAGTTTTTACAAGACTCCACATCTCCAGCTTTCGCGAACACGTTTATCAGGGCGTTGTACGTTATTAGATTCTTGGCGGGCATGAGGTTGAACCATTCTAGTGCCTGTTCAGGTTGGCTATATGCAGATAAAACAGCGCCCCACAACGGTACACTCGCCTTGCCTACTTTGTCTACCAGCAATCTGTGATAATGGCTTGCTTTTTCAGCGTCACCATGTTTTGCGAAATGCACGATAATAGGAGCAAAAGACGCCTCACCTACCGGTATGGAATTCGTAAACATTTCTTCCAACCACTTTATAGCCAGGTTTACATTATTCCCTCGGCAGCAGGCAGAAATGACAGCATTGTAAGACATCCAATCTACATTTCTGCCGCTAGTCAGTAGTTGCTTCATGCAATTATCCGCACCAACAGCATCATTCGCCTTACCAAAACCGCCAAGTAACACGTTGAAGGTTTGGACCTTAGGAGTCATACGTTGATCCATCATTTTCGTCAACCACTCTCCCGCCTGCCTTGGATCACCTTTTTGACAACAAAATCAAGCAAAAATCAACAACAAAAATAAATAAGATTAAATGATGTGTAAAAAACTACCTTTCCTAGCAAGGGCATGGATCATCGTTGTATACGCCTGCGCATCTGGCACACCACTGCTCCTTTCCAACGCCGCCTTGGTTAGACAAAACATACTCATTGTTTGAAAATTCGTTACCAGAACAATACGATTTGTAGAGAAATGTAATACGACAGCGCGGGAAAAATCGCCGACAGATGTGAGTTTCTGAAGCTGCTGATTCAAAGGGCTCTCCGCCGCCACCCTTACCACATTCTGCGCCATGTTTGTCCGTTTGTCTCTGACACAAAAAGCCCTTTTACTAATAATGTGTTGATGAAACCACGAGCCTTGATACCATCTTACAAAATTTGAATTCTGCGACTTCAACTAAATAAAAATTAATTGTTCAAAAGATTGATGGATCTGGGCCAATTAGTAATGATTACGAACGAAATTGAATACATTTTCACAAACGAAATCAAATCATCAAATCATACGAATGCGAATACGGTTTTGTTACTTTTCAAATTTATATCAACTTTACACCAACTGCTAACGAAATTTCAAAATGCAAAAAAGTATTGACGACATACATTTTTGCAAACTTGGTACTTTTTGTTTCCCTACATATTGGATCTTATTATTTCTTTTGATCGTTTTGTTTTGTAGTTTGTACATGTTTTTAAGTATAGGTAAGCGTTAGTTGATGTAGTATGATCTTGGTGCGTTAGGGTCCTTCATCTTAGGGGGTTTGGGCAGGTACAAGTAGAAATCTAACTTCTCTACGATTTCCTGTGGTACCTCATTCCCACCCATACCTGTAGTTAAGGCTGTGTAAGTTGCGATTGTTGGCCACGCCTGCTTTTCACACATTTGTTCTATGATCTCAAGAACTGTTTTTGGTTCGTTCGCCTTCGCAGCCGCTAGTATCATAAGATTAAAGGTACGTTCTGTAGGTCGTAAACCTCGCTCTTGCATTTGTTCAAATAACACCTTTGTTTTTGCAACGTCCGCTACTTCCGCATACGCAGCCATCACGCCGTGGTAGGAATCCAAATCCGGCCACAACGAAAAATCCTTAAATCGACTAATAACTTTTTCTGCATTTTCTGGCTCCCTCGCCGTGGCGTAGCATTGGATAAGCTTGTTAAAACTTTCATTATTAGGGATGACATCAATTTTCTGCATGTACTTAAAAATCATATGCGCTGCATCCGTATCCCCCAATCTAGCACAACCATGTAGGCACGTATTGAAGGAAACCATATCGCGTTTTTTCATACTGAACAAAATATTCCTAGCCCCTTCAAGGTCACCACACATAGCAAATACGTATAGGAGAGTGTTATAATGTACTAGGTCTTTGCCAGGCATACGCCGAAACCATGCCTTCGCGCCGATAATCCCATCTTCATTTCCTAAATGAGCGTAAGACGATAACACTGCAGACCATAAAGTACCGCTGGCCTTACCAACTTTTTCTACCAGTAGTTCATGATATTTTTTACATCTCTCGCAGTCACCACTCTTTGACAGTCTTGTAATAATATGCGAGAAAGACGATTCATCAAGTGGAATGTCTTTTGCTATCATTTCCTCTAACCAGTAGATAGCTGTGTCTACGTTGTTACCGTTACAACAAGCCTGGATTACTGTATTGTATGACATAAAATCTGGCGTCAGCCCTACAGAAATAATCTTTTTCATACATTCATTTGCAGATGATGAATCTTTAGCCCTACTATACCCTCGTAGTAATAAGTTATAAGTTAGGACATCAGGTTCAAAGCCAGCACTTACAAATTGATCGAAATATTTTTCCATAGGCATTCCCTGCCCCTGTTTGCTATAAGTTTCGATCATGAATTGGTACACGGCGGCGTCGGGTTGTATATTCGACACCAACATTTTCTCAAAATATTCCTCCGCCGCATCCGTATTACCTTATGTTTACAACAAAAAAAAGCTTCACAACAAAATTTACAATTTTCAAAATTCTTAAATTTGTTTTAAAAACGAAATCGATTTTAAAATTTGTGTGTTTAGTCTGTGTTTAGGTTGTACCAGTTTTAGCACATGTGAACAAGATGGCGCGGTAGGAGAGAACGTCTGGTTCAGTTAGTTGGCTGAACCAGAACGTCGCCATGCCATAATCACCCCTTAAAACCACAAAAAACAATCTATCTTATCAAAACAATCTACAGTATTAGAAAAAATGATTGTTAAATTGTTTTGATGTATAAATACCTTCTTCCATGAGCGTCAATAATACTATTATATGCGGAGGTGTCGGGCACGATTTCGCGATTTATCATCTTGTACAAAAAATCCTCTGCTAACCTCGCCTCACCTAATACAAAACAAAAACATCAATTTACTCAAAACTTAAAACAAAACATAAGAAACAAATTGAAAAATGTGGGTTTTGTAGGTAGTACCATTGTTAGCCAGGCCGTGAATCATGGTGGAATACGCTGGCGCGTCAGGGCCGTCAATTATACTTCTACCACTTTTAGGTAGGATACTAGCTACAGTCGATGTTGAATCTACATGTTTGTACCCCTTGACGATGGACTTCTCAAAAATCGCCTAGTGATTACCACAAAAAAATAATCACAAATAACAAAAAGGAAAAACATTTTCTTGTACAGTGTAGTTGGAAATACGATGGCTGCAGAAAATTGTTTTTCATCGCAGAGTTTCGTGAGCTTCCTGGTCAGCGCTGCCTTGGGGCATTCCGCCACCGCGTTTGCAGCTGTTTTTGCAATATTCGCCGCCATCTTCTTTTCTAAACCACTCTAGTTCTTATATCTACTTTTCAACAATTTCTGTTGTGTAATATGAATGATCAAAAAATAAAAAATTGAACC
>JACLAD010009952.1_pt1 | contig 13693 bp, 5 predicted proteins | sample 8027901 | NCBI WGS metagenome assembly JACLAD01 (sample SAMN15725071, study PRJNA655200) | protist metagenome | isolation source: fluorescence activated cell sorting (FACS) single amplified genomes of... | place: Spain: Blaines Bay Microbial Observatory, Mediterranean Sea | collected 2016-07-05
AGAAACGCGAGGCGGATCCCGTCTTTATCGTGCTTTCTAGTCTACACCTTTCCCGCCTGTACGACTCCGTGCTGCAACAACTGGGCGTGAGTTCTGTGGACGACATGAAGATGTGCGAAGGCTCGGACCTTGAAGGCTTGGGTTGCCTTCCGGTGGAGTGCCGGCGTTTCCAGAGGTGGTTGGAGCAGGGTGACTCCTCTCTCGAAGGCGAACAAACCCTCGAAGGTTGCCTCAATATGCTGTCCCTCTGTCGGCACGGCAAGGCTCTGCGGGGGTCAGGTGTCGCAAACGCTTCCGACCTGCGTGCTTGCACTGAGGATGAGATCAGTGCTGTCGGCTTGAATGTCATAGAACTGAAACGCTTCCAGCGATGGTTGACCCTTGGTGAGGCAGGGTTTTCGGGCGTGCTGTCTGTAAAGGAATCGTTGGAGAATCAGAATCTCGCTGCGTTCGTCCAGCACTTCACTGAGCGAGGTTACAGTGATGAGCAGGATCTTGCAAGTGTCCAAGATGAGGATCGTGAACCAGCCGGGATCAAGCCAGTGCCAAAGAGAAAGCTGTTGAAGCATCTCAATTCCCTGAAGGAAAAATACTCTGGCAAAAGTGTGGTTCCCGTGGGTTCCGGTGCGGCGGCAGTGAAGGCTCTCTCGCCGTCGAAAAAGGCCGAGGCAAGCGCGCGCCCTGCGACGCCCACGGCGCCCCCGACGAAGGCTCCCGCAGAGGACAGCCGGTCTCCACGGATCAAGAGGCAGTCCACATCGGACAAGATGGCAGCCGAGATGGAGGCACTGAAGCAGCAAGTTGCCGCGCTCGCGTCGTCTTCGGCACCATCAGAATCACAATCGGAATCGCAAACTAATGCGGTACGGGCGCGCGGAAACCCTCAACCAAACTCCGAAAACAAAAAACGAAATTCCCTCCCCCCTCAAGTGCAAAGCGTGATGGAGGCATATGTATCCAACTCCATTGCGCTCATTTTTGCCGTCGATAAGTATCCAAATGCGACAAAGGAACTTGGCGATCTGGATTGCGCCGTCGCGGACGGGCGAAAGGTGGCACACATGCTCTGTGGCGAAGAACCCAGCCCTGTGAATGGGAAATGGGAGTCGCCTGCTGACAGCACCACCAAAGGCCAGCGTTTCCATGTGCGATACTTTGAAAATGAACAAGTCACCAAGTTCAATATTGAGCAGGAATTGGGACGGCTCATAAAGGATTATCCCTTCGACAAGCCTAAGCTGGGCCGGCTCTACGTCTTCATGGCGGGGCACGGACTTCCGGATGATGCCAATGGTTCGTCTGTCTTTTGCTGCAACGACTTCAGCGATGCCAACGCGTTCATGACGTCATATCAACTAGGCGAACTGAAGGAAAGGCTCATCCGCATTGGCATCAAGCACCAAGCAGTGCATCTCGACTGTTGCCATGCTGGAGGCATCTTTCTCAAGGGCCGCGCGCGCAGAGCAGATTACAATGCCGTCACAATGGCAGAAAGCCCTTCCGTATGCGCCATTACGGCAGTGAGTGGTGACGAGACGTCTCTCGAAGCGAAGGGCAACGGTCTCTTTACAAAGAGCATCTGCGACAACATCGAAGAGGGCTTTGTCTTTGACAGCTGGGACTCGGACTACATCACGATGGAACAGCTCTTCCAGGCAACGCGAGAACAAGTCATGAACCAGGCTCGAGAGTATAAGGGCAAGATGACTCCTATGCACAAGGACATCGTCGCGCAGCATCTGAAGGAGCAATGCACCGGCGAGATGCTCTTCTTCCGCCAGAACTTTTCTTCAAGTTGAAACACAATCATAATTATAACAAAAAAAAAAGAAAAAAAAGAAGTCAAATGTCTTCCAAAGAAATCCATTGATGACACAGGCCCTCCTCTCGCCTCCTCATCAACAAGCGGACAGGTTCCGCAAGTATTGGGTTTTTCCATAGCCATGGAGAAAAATGTTAACTAAATACGTATCTTTTTTTCGACGACCACACCGCCTTCCCTCCTTCTTCCTCGCATGATTTTTTTGCGCACGGACGAGTCAAGATCAGGATGCCAAAGGTCCACTATCAAGACAGTGCGTCGTGATGTCGCGTTGTTCCATACTTCGTGCTCAAATGTCTCGTCGAAAATGAACACATTGCCCTCTTCACGCCAGGAAAGAGTAATGTCTGGGCGAATGTGAAGCACTGCGTGAGGGTTTGCCTCGATGCTCAGATGCATTCGCAGTTTATAATTCACAGGGCCCGAGTGCGGGTAGATTCTTGCCCACGGCTCGAGGCGAGAAAACTTAATGTCACCTGCACTCGCCGAGCGCAAGTATTTCCGCACAATGGCGCAAGTCGTCGTAAAATGTGCGCATGCGGGCTTGTTAGCAAATCCTTTGTCGTAGAGTTGCAATTCTTGCCACTGCCCTCGTGCAGAGGCTAGCCCTTCCACCTCGTCCACCATAAAACCTCCCTTTGCATTATACTCTTTGAATTCGCGGCGAATGGCTTTGTAATTGGAGCGCAGCATGGCGACAAATCTTCTCCCGTTCCCTGGACGTAGATCTTTGACAGACCATATTGGTTTCCCCCTTAAATTCTCCATGTACGCAACCGAGCCGCCCGGTTGCCACGGATTTTGAGATGGATACACGTGCCTCCGCGCTGCCTCCTCATGGATCGTGCGGACTCTAGCTGCACCATCATGACCCTGTCTATGGACGCACGAAGTGAGAAGTTCATAGTTCATGTACAGATGTTCTCTGGGATCGCCCTTCACAGCGACAGCTTTTCTCGCAAGTCGCTCGCAATCCGTGTATTTTCTAGCAGCCCTTGCAATGAAGGCTGATTTGCCAAGAATTTCCCCTGCCCCCGGGAACTCTGTCGACACATGAAGCTCTTGTGCAAGCTCCCATGCCAGGAAGGCCAGTCCCCTCTGCGAAAACTCCACTGCCATCTGCAGCGTTTCCCCAACGTCACCCTGTCTAGCGCACTGCCGCACCGCACGAAACTGTCTCAACGATCGCGACGCGATCGCAGCATCCAAGTATCGCCAGCCCCCATTCTCTTCCGCAAAGGCGTACATTACACCACATGGATCATCAACCTCTTCCTCTTCCTTCTCTACACCCCCCGCCGCGACATCATCGGAAGAAGGGGGCACAGAGAAAGAGACGTAGCCGTCGTCATTGTCACCTGCTGCGGCGCAAAACGATGTCCTGCTCTTGCCCGGGAAGATCACGAAGAGGATCGTAATGATGATGATGATGATGATGCGTATCATATTCATAATGCTGGTTGGTTATTTCGATCGATGGGACATTTCCTCAGGCTCAAAAATCCGTACGTAGGGTTGTAAATGTACAACCCTACGATGGAATTTCCCAATGTTGGATACGTCTGCCACCATCTCTTCCTCAGCACCTGAGGAACGAGCGTGCCGACATGCGAGCTGCACCACGAATGATGCATGCATGTGACTGAGCAGTGCTTTCAGCACTGCCCCTTTTTTGTAATTCGGGGAGCGCACGCTCATACCCGTGATGAAAGCATTTGCGCTCCTGTTGCTGCAGCTATGCGCAAAGATTTCCTCCTCTTTTCGTGCTGGCAGCCTTCATCAAAATCTTCGTAGCTTCCCTTTGAAGCTGGGATGCGCATAGACCGGCGCCTTTTTCGGCGCACGTTCCGGCTGCTTGAACACTCGCTGCTGCAGGCATGATGGGCATCTTTAGATTTGGCGAGCGCAGTCATGTCATGTAACCTTGTTAGAGCTCAAACGGCTGAAGACCATTCAAGTGACGCCCAAAGGTACGGGCGCGCCACGTGGAGACGCAGAGTGCGGATTAGCTTTCACTTGTCGCACACCTCTCACTGTCCATTTTTCAAACACACGCTCGACTCCGACGGGCGGGCATGTTTAATTTTTGATTTGTTGGTTTTTGATTTTTGATTTTTGATTTTTGATTTTAAATTTTTTTTTTACCGTTTTTTGTTTTTTTTTCGATCCATCAACCAAAAATAAAAGGAAGAAAGAAGTGAGCGACCATGACGAGAAAAAGAAAATCAGTTTCAAGAGCTACAAGAGAAAGCGCGAGAGTGCGCAGACAAAAAGAGAAGAAGAGGAGTAAAAAAGCAGAAGAAAGTGCGCAGAAGAAACTCTCGAAAAAGAAGAAGAAAGCTGAGAAGGCGCGCGTGAAAAAGAAGCTGGATAAAGGAAGTAATCCGCTTGTCAAAGAGATACATCATTACGTATCCGCTGTACTTCCACCTGCTGCAGATGGAATGATGAATGTCGAGCTGCACATGAAATGCGTGAAAGTAGCGGCAGGCCCACGGATGAAGCCAGAATTCAAGCAGGATATGAGAAAGATGGCATTAAAAGGAGAACGTTTGCTGCGAGAGACTATGGAACTCGCTCAACAATTTGTCCTCATGCGCACGGAAGCATGCCGTGCAAGTTGGAACGGTGAGGCTGCTCTTCCTGCAATGAACATTGATCTAGCAGCAGCAGCGGCGATTCAAAAGAATCTTGAGGATCCCATTTCCTTTTATGGGTCTTTGATGACTAGTATTCAGAATGGGGAGATCTCGACGACTGCAAAAGAGAAGCACGAGCTCACGGAAGATGTACTGAAGAACTTTCTACGTTCGCATGGGCATTACTTTGAAGAGCAGGATGATGTGTGGAGGCAGAGCGGTAATGGCCATGGCATTTTCATGCAGGAATTGGAAAGGATTGAGCAGAATGTTGAGGGGATTGTAAAGGGAACAAAATTCTGGCAGAAAATGCAGCTTTACGTGCGAGCTTGTTTCAGGATGCTTGCGCACGCAGATGGAAGGAGCACATGTGCGAAAGGCTACGAGGTAGCAGCGGCAAAAGTTGCGTACGACGTATTACGTCTTGCAGAATTGGCGCCAACAGACAAAGCCAAAATAAAAATGCGTGAGCAAAGTATCTTTTCGGCTGGAACAGTGGCCCAAGTCCAGGAGCATATAGCGGCACTGTTACAACCGCTAGTGGAAGCTGGAAAAGATCTCCCTGAGTGGGGCAAGAGGGCCTTGCCTGCCGCGTTTAAGGCATCCTATAAGAAGCAAAATCGGGGCTTTCTCGTGGTAATTATGGTTCATGTTTCAAGCTTCTTTGAACAGGGTAGACTGGCAATGGATGCAATCTACGGTGATAATTCTCTGGATGCGGAGGAGAAGAAAAGTCGTGCATCCATTTTGCCGTATTGGCAGCAGCGCGCGCCGGGCGCCTTCTCCGTGTTACCCGTTCGCAAGGAGAGGAGGTACGCAATGATCGAGTACAATCCCTCCGCTGTGCAGAGGATGATAAAGGGCAAGCATCTCTCCATGAATGTAGACACAACGAATGGGTTTTGGCCTTTCGACATGCTCAAACTGTGTGGCGCCGGATTCGTGCAGTATGGAAAGTTCGAGCGATGTCCAAATGCGAGTGACAGGACAAGAGCTCCACGCGTGGTACCCTCACTTTGTTATACGCAACAACAATTTGACCGTGCGCTCCGCGAGCGCGCAGGCCGCATGCCCTGGATATTGACTGGATTCTTCACTGATACGTACAGCCTCGTGCTGAGACTTGAGCGATGGACGGCTCGTGATCGCTTACAAGGGCTTCTAAAGGACGTGTATGTTCCTCTGGCAGGCTCGAGGGCGAGAGAGACTGCGCTGCTACCAAAGTTTCGCTTTCATAATACCGCTGACCTGCCTATTCGCGGACTGTACAAAGATGCAAAATTCGAAGGAGCGTCTGGCTGTGAAGTAAGCATCGGAGCCATCGATATTGGAAGAAACAACTTCGTCTCGCAAAAGAATGCTCGGCTGAAGCTTGGCGCCGGCACTTATGAAGTCGTTGATAAGGACGCCTGGAAAGCTTGCTCTACGGCAACATTCTACAAGACGGGACTTCCATCTGCAGTAGCGCGGGAAGAGATGGAGCAAGAGCGGATGAAAAATCCAGATTACCAGCGCCTGCACGAAGAGCTCTCGAAAACCAGGAAAAAGACTGTGAATGCTGATACTTTGAGGAAACACTTTGCCACCAGGCGGCAGACGCGTTCCTTGTTTGGGAACGAAATATTCACGGCGCGCTCGGCAAAATTAAAGCTGAGGACACATCAGGAGCGACAGATTGCAATCGCCCGCTTGGCAAAGGAAATCGCAGACACACTACAGATATGTTTCGTTGGTGATGCCAAGGTAAATAATGGAGGAACGAGGGGTCACAGGACTGTGCCCCAAAAAGCGTTGCTTACGCAGCTCGCCACGCGGGTACCGGTGGTGGTTGTCAATGAGGCCTACACGAGCTGTAGATGTTCCAAATGTTGTTGTGAAAGCCAGAAACTTCGCACCGTGTACGCCACAGAGGCAGCGGTGGAGAACGCGGGAGAGAAACTGAGGCAAGCACAACGTGATGTTCATTTGGCGACAGAAGCACTCCGTAAAAACTCAGAGCGGCGAAGGACACGTGCGCAGATACATGCTGAGTTTGGAAAATTGAAGGCGGCGAAGACGGCGGCAGAGAAGAAATTGAAGGACGCTAGAGAGGGCTTTCATCGACACAGCAAAGCACTTAGATGGTACACAAGAGTGATGGAGATGTATGCCCCATCTGGCGTGCGGACACGGCGACAGGTTGAACAGGATGTACTGAGGCAATTTTTACATTCCAGGACCGTCGATCCTCGTGTTGAATGTTGCCTGAATGTAAATTGCATGGAGATGTTCCTTCATGATGAAAATTCGACAGAGAATATTATTCAAGTCGCAGGGTGTACATTGTGTGGAATGCCTAGACCTGCACATTTAACACGCCCACGCGATGAAGAAGGGATCTCATAAGACAAGCCGCTGAGTGAGAGAGAGAGAGAGAAAGAGAGAGAGAGAGAGAGAGAAAGAGAGAGAGAAAGAGAGACTGAGTGGGACCTCTCTCTTCTTATTGAACACCTACTCCACAACGACATATGGCGGATATACCGCCTTTTTTTTTTTGGCATGCCTCGTGAGCAAAAAAAATCCACAGTGCTCACAAAATAGTAATTTATTTTAAATAAGATGAAAATGACAACAATGACAACAATGACAACAATGACAACTTCACTCCTGCTTCTGCTGCTGCTTTCCACAGTGCAGCTGCAAGTTTCTGCTCTTCCCAACCCATCATGGCCACTGGAAAATGTCGATGCTCTCTACTACACGATGAGGAGTGTGACGTCGGGAACGGAGCAGGGGACGGGCACATCGTCGTACAGGATGAGCTTCAAGGCGCCAGGGCCGCACTGCGATGTCAAGACTGCGTTGACGGGAGAAAATATCGTGCGCGTCGCAAACTTTTCGACGGAGAGCGCATTTGGTACAATCACGGTGGCTGATCCGGACACAGGAAAGAGTACCATTGTAAGCCTGACCAACATCTCTGTTCCGGTGCCAGGAAAGCCTCCAAGACGCACCATAAGGTGCACCACAAACAGCAGGAAAACAAATCAGACCATGTGCATCAACCCAATGGTTGAGATTGGTAAACTATCCAAGTATAATGGGAAAAAGTCTTGCGGAACTCATACTTGCGATGAATGGGCTATATCTGATGGATCATCTGTGTCGCATCAGTCGTGGCTCTTCCTGCAGGGAACGCAGACATTGTTTTCAACGACAATCACGACAGGAACAGTGTCCATCACGTCCACTGTTGAGGAATGGGAAATCAACGGCCAGGTCGATGTCTCTCCTGCAAGGTTTGAAAAGCCAAAAACATGGGGCAAATGCGACGATGAGGAGGAGGATGAGGTGGAATAAGCAAAATAAGCACACGCTATCTGAATCTGCTCTTCTTCCTCTTCTTTTCCTTCTCCTCCTGCTCCTCTTTCTCTCTCATTTCCTTCACAAGCTTGACTTCATTTCTGAATTCCTCCTCGCGCCCATCCTTCCTTGCCTTTGCCAAATAGGCCATCATCGAACTCTCATATGCAGCAAGTTCTGCTTCCTTTCTCTTTGTACCTTCTAATCCCGCATCTATCTCCGTCTTGCCCTTGAGCATTTTGCGCAGATATCTTTCATCGAGCCCTCTCTGCTCTCGTTTCTTATCTTTCACGAGCGCAAGTGGGTTCATGAGGCTCCTCGGATCCTTCAAGATGGACCTTCCTAAGGAGGACTTTTTCCTCGCAGTGCCCTCCTTCTTTCTTCGCTCTTTGGCTTGCTTCCGTAGCAGCCTGGCTCTGCGCGCGTCGCCTGGAGACGAGGAAACGCCGCCGGCCGCTTCAAAGGCGGCCAGAAACTCGGCATCCTCTTTTTCTTTCTCCTCCTGATCCACGGCCAGCGAGGGCGTCAGCGTCTTGGCCACGCTCTTGAGGCCGCGGACGAATCGGCTCGGCTTCTTCTTCAAGGCCTCTGCCTTTTCCGCTTGGAGTTGTAGAATCTGCTCATGCAAAGCTTTCATTGCATCATCTTGGCTGTCGTTCATCATCCGCCTAGCCTCTTCTTTTTCAAGAAAGGCCATCCTCTCCGTGCCCCAGAGCAGCGCCGGCGGCTTATCGTACGTCCTTTCCTTCGTCAGCGTGTTGTAGTAGATGGGCCGCTGCTGATCTTCGTCAAAGAACTCCTCCCACGGCGTCTGCGCCTCTTCCCACGTCCGCCAAGTATGCAATGCTTTCTTGCCACGCTTATGGGTCCGGATAAAGCATCGTTCACAGTACCCATCTCCACACTGATCACAGACGCGCGTGGCGACGCTGCTGTCGCACTCGACGCAGTGCGCCTGCCCTTCCGCCAGCTCGTCCCTCAGCCACGGATTGATCTCAGTAGAGAGGTGCGACACTTTTCTTCCCGTGGCGTGAAGTGTGCCAAAGCATCCATGGCAGTAGGAGTCATCACAGTCTTTGCAGTGCTCCTCGGCTAGACGCTTGCCACACTCTGAGCATACAGTGCTGCCTTCCTTAAAGCTGCGATAGCCATTTTCTAACCTTTCATCATTCTCTAAACTCGCAAAGCACGGCTCGCAAAAGAGATTTGCAAAGTCAGGCGTGGCCCTGCATGCCTGCCGGTCAAAGCAGACGCCGCAACGAAACGTCGGAGCGCTGGCCTTTTTCAAGACACGGAAAAGGTGAGCTCGCTTGGCGGGCGTCCTGTGCTCCTGGATAAAGCACGCCATGCAGTATGGCTGGTCACACGCCTTGCAATGCCTCACGGCATCCTCGGATCGGCACACGAAGCATTTTCCCTTTGGCACAGGCGGCTCAAACCCTTCCGGGGGATCCCAACGGGTCTCCTCTGTGAGTCCATTGAAGAAAAACTGATTGCCGTACTCGTCCTCCTTCACCACCCATGCAGTTTTGATCTGCTCCTCTGAGGGAGGAGGTGGTGGTGGCTCTCCATCATCGTAATTCTCTGGGCGAGCCCACTGCGACTCTTCCGTAATGCTGTTGTAATAGTAAAAGTCCGTCGTCGGCTTTCCATCTTCATCAAATTCCGACGTCTCTGTGGGCACGATTTCCCACGCCTTGGCGATGCGCGCGCGCTCGACTTCCCATTCCTCCTCCTCCTGCTTCTTGCGCTGCGCAATCTCACGATCAACCTTTGCACGATGGAGCATCTCCTCTCGATCATGTTCCCATCGCTCTCTCGCGGCCTTCGCCTGCCTCTCCAAGATATACTGCTGCTTGATTTTCTCCTTTTTCAGCTTTTCCAACTTTTCCTTCACCTTTTCTCTATCCTGCTTTCCACGCACGATGCGCTGCAGCTTGAGCACGGCCCAAAGCATTTCACGGCACCGCTCTTCATATGCGCGTCGCTTGAGGAACAGCGACAACCTGCCCTGGCGACATCGGTACGAGCACTGCACGCGCAGCGCCATGCGCTCCATGAGAGCATACCGCTGGTCCAGCCTTGCCGTTGCCCTCACCATGAGGAGCACCTGCAGGGCCGAAATCTCGCGCGGCGGCATCTTCAGAATGTCCTTGACATCCGCCGACAGCTCGATCTTGCACGTTGGGCCCTTCTGTTTCGCTGCCAGCTTCAGTGCATGTTGCGCCTTGTATGCCCTGCACCGCAAGGCGTACCCTTTCCATTCGATAAAGACAAGGTCCCTCTTGCCCACCAGCGCCCGCGCGTACTTTTCGCGCATGGCCTTCATCCGTTCGCAGTAGGCCGCCCACTGGCGGAATGCCTTTGCCTGCTGTCGCTGCCACCACTGCTTAAAGGCTCCAAGTGCCATGGCATGGTTCTGCCGAGTTTCCTTGAGGAACATCTCCCACTTGTGCCAGCAACGCGCCTTCTTGTGTCCCAGCGCCCGCCTTAGCATTGCCCTCACGCTGCGGTTCTGGTAGGCGTTCAGGGCGAGCATGTCAAAGCTCATGGCCAAGGCCCGCATGGACATGCGCGCAAGGGCCGCGATGACAAGGCGCTCGCACTCTCGCTTCCTCCTTGCCTCTTCACTCATGCGCGCCTCTTTTGACGCCTCTGCAAATTCATGCCACAGCGTAAACCGCCGCTGCAGCACCGTGGCCAGCGCACGCCGCATCATCCGGCGCACCTGCTGCATGCGATGCGTGTACGCCGCCCAGCTTGCTAGCGCAGCGGCGGCGCGCTGATTGAGGAAACGTGCGAGGCACGACCGCGCCCGCGCAGCGTTTTCACGCGCCTCCACGACATTACTGTGAAAGGTGCGCCAGATCGCCGAGAGCTTTCTGTTCCGCATCCTCAGCAAGCACTGCTTCACGATGCGCTCGCACTCCCTCTTTCTCCTCGCCTCCTCGCTCAGACGCGCATCCTTGACGCCCTGCGCGTAATCGTACCACATTTCAAACCGCAATGCCATGCCAGAAAGGAGCGACCGGCGCATCATCCGCCGCAGCGAGATCTGCTGCTCGGTATATGCTCGCCATTGGAGCATGCACTTTGCCGCCTGCCGATTCAAAAGATGCCGGAGATAGCGCATGGCCGCCGACTCGTTGCTGCGCGCGAGCTTCGTCTCCTCGACAAAATCATGCCACAGCTCAAAGCGCAAAGCTAGCCCAGTCATGAGCGCACGCCGCGCCATCGCCTTGCACCTCTGCATGACCGACGTGTACGCACTCCAGCCATTAAAGGCGCGAACGAAATGCCGATAGATGAACCTGCGCAGGCATGCTGCTGCGCGCCGCTGCTTCAGCTCGTTCTGCGCCTCGACACGCATCACGTGGTCAAGCCATGCGCGGCGAATGGCATTTGCTGATTGCCTTTCCAGTATGGCCCTTCGCCGGTGCGCGACCTGTGCATCGAGCCTGTGCTTTGCCAGCCAGTCAAGGAACAGCAGCCTCGAAATCATCGTGTTGCGCCGCGCGTTCAGCTCCGCCAAGCGCTTGGACCGTCGCAGAGCGTTCCACACTCCCGTATAGTGCCTCCACAGGAACTGAATCTTTCTTGCGGCCTTTTGACGATCCTGCATCCGACAGCCGCGAACAAAGCGCCGCCACTGCCGCCACGCAGCCGCCATATCCTTTTGCATCATGCGCTGTCCAAACTTGACAAAGCCGGTCGTGCCATGCTCGCGCTGCCGAGCTGCCATTTCCGTCCGTAGCGCCTCCACCCTCACGTGCTCCACGCCACGTCTCCATCGTTCAAAGCCAGCCATGAGCCGTGAGAAAAGGAAGCGACGCAGAATCTTTTCTATATTTTCAAAGGCGCGTTGCTGGCAGTACTTTGATGCCGAGTGCTCAAAGAGAAAAGACAGCGGCAGGGTTTCCCGAGTCTCTGAAATCTCGCTCGCAACAATTGCCCGGTATCGTGCCGCATCGTCCAGCAGCGCTTCTCGCTCTTCTCCCAGGGCTCGCAGCATTTCACTGCCAAATCGGTCTCTGGCATTTGTATTGGATTTACTGGCCTTGGCATTCGCCAGGACCTGCTGCAGTGGGGATGTGGGCCGTGGCTCTGCCATCTCCCACTCGGGGATTCGGTCGGCATGCGCCGGCCTCACCATTGCAGGCATCGAAGAAGCCGCACGTGCATATGGTGATGATTGAGACCGGGTCATCCTCAATCCTGATGATGGCGGTGTCCTGATGATGTGCTGCGCCGTATGCACACGCGGCAGGCGAGCTTCCATCTTCCGCTTCCTCATTTTCTTTACCTTCCTATTTTCCATTTTCTTCTGCTTGTTCTTGTTCTTGTTCTTGTTCTTGTTCTTGTTCTTCTTTTTGTGTTGTCGTTTTCCTTGCATCTCTTTTTCTGGCACCACATGGCTTATTGTGCTCGAGATCGCTAGCGAACCTTCCAGACCAAGCACTGCAGCAGTCATGTTTCGATGATCCGCGGACCTGCGCTCGAGCATGATGAGTGAGGACCCTTCGCGCAAGCTTCCACTCGCAGTGAAGGGCCTCTGGAAGTGTGGTTGCGGTGGCTGCTGCTGCTGCTGCATCGCATCTACCACGGATGATCCAGCCATAGGCTGTGCAACGTCAACAAACGGCAGTAGCATATTTTCGTGCGCGCCTCGCAGCCGCCCGACTGCAGTCTGTGCACGCACATTGTCACCCATGTACACAGAAGAAGAGTTTGATGCAAGCCATTGCTGCCGCTGCTGGTTACGAAAGCGCGTCAAGTCCTGTGCGACAGTGTGAGGTTTCAGCCGCAGCTCTCGTTTACGGTCAGCAAAGGGAGTGTACAGCGCCATTTCCTCACTTTGCTAGCTTTGTTTTCAATCAATCAATCAATCTATCTATCTATCTATCTATCTATCTACAGACCAATCGCTGTGCTCCTCTACACCTATCCATGCTGTAAGAATCTATCCGGTGTGGCCTTGCAGTTTCGTGCCTTGCTTCTGGTTATGTTATGTTATGTTATGTTATTATGTTATGTTATGTTAATGTTATGTTGCGCTGCGCTGCCTTGCCTCTCCCTTGCTACTTGTCTGCTTGCGAGCAACGACAAACTTTTCTTCCCCATTCCCAGACAGTACAAACACAGAATTACGTTACAGAAAAGGAGAAAAGGAGAAAAAAAAAACAACAAAAAAAAAGGGAAAAAAAGAAGAGTAAACAGAATCTCTACTACACCTGCAGCTTGGAGCACTTCTCGCCCAACACGGCGTACATGTCCTCGAGCTCGTGCTCGCGCGAGAGCACGGAGTCTGCGATCTGCGCAGCGTACTCTGCGATGAGATGCGGCGTGCACCCGGCGCCTGCCTTGCACTTGTCCTGGAAGGCCTCGATAGCTGCGAGTTCGCGCTTCAAAATCTCCATCGTTGAGTCTATGTTTTTCCTGTGATGCTCAGCGAGCTCGGCTCCAACGGTGGCTGCAGACACTGCCGCAGCGCCTGCACTTGGATCCGCCCGCAAATTTTGAGGTTTCACGAAGAGCCCGCAGTTCTCGGCGCATGAAAAATATTCCACGCCGTGTATCGATCCCGAATTTTTGCCACGCCCGCGTGCAGGCCCACGCAGCTCGACACCGATCCAAGTTCCACTGGCAAATTGCGTTGTCCCGACATACCTTACGATAGCTGGCAGACTAGAATCTGTCACGAGCACACGATCGCCAATCTTTGGAGCCACACCTTTTCTCTTTGGAGAAGGAGGCTGCTTTTGTTTCCCATCGTTGCTCGCATCTTTATGTTCTTGCTCTTCTTCTTTCACTGTTTCTTCTTGCCGCACGTTCCCCTGCTTTTCTGGTTCCTCTTCAGCTTTAACCTTTTCAACTTCCGCCTCTTCCTCCA
>JACLAD010000059.1_pt1 | contig 13686 bp, 12 predicted proteins | sample 8027901 | NCBI WGS metagenome assembly JACLAD01 (sample SAMN15725071, study PRJNA655200) | protist metagenome | isolation source: fluorescence activated cell sorting (FACS) single amplified genomes of... | place: Spain: Blaines Bay Microbial Observatory, Mediterranean Sea | collected 2016-07-05
CGCTTTTTTCAAACTATTTTTTTAAACAAATTACAATTCAACATTAAATTCAAATTAATTAATTTTAGTAAAAGAAAGATTTGTAAGAAGTGCTTTTTGTCGTTTTTATACGTCAGAAGCCAACTACAACTACAACTACTCTTACCTACCACAACCAGTAACAAGTAATCGTTTGGAAAAAACGTCATACAACTACAAGTACAACTATAAGTACTGTAAAACAACATACAATTGTAAGTACAATACATTATAACTAGTAAGATGATGAAGTATACTATCTTGAGTGCGTTGGCAACTGTCGGCCACGGCCTTAACATGAATGCTGCAATGTTCGGTTTAAATGTTGAGACCATGATACCACAGCTCTTGGAAGGTCTGGATCCGGAGGTGTTGAGCAATGCCATCAGGGATTCCACAAGTGATCTCAGCAACGAAGTCAAGCAGTATCCGTATCCTTGTCGCGACATTTCAGAAGGTGATATGAATAGATTAAAAGATGTCGACGTTATTAATTTGGTCATTGCATCCACTGGTTTTACGGATGACCATGAAAGTCTTGCAGAGGGCGACAATTCTGTCATCAAAACGTTGCAAACGGCGTACGAACATACCAAAACTGTGCTTGTGGGTACTACTCTTTCTGCGAACAAACAACAATTGGATTGGAGTAAGGTGGATTTCAATGCATTCAAGTTGGGTGGTGTGTCTGTTGATGCAAGCACCATAAAGCCGATGCTTCAGAATAAGAAAATACCATTTCCAGCCGATTTGGAAACAGGCGGTAAAGATGCGGAAAAAGTCATCCGAGAAGAAATCGCACGGATTCGTCGTGTGAATGACAGCGCCAAGATTCGTGTTCACATCCATGCCATCTCGATGTCATGCCTGTATTTTCAAAAAGGTCTTGCAGATATCATGAGTTCTGACACATCTAGCCTAGGCGACGTCACATGGAACCACCTTCATTTGAACACGGGACCTAACACCGGTCTGGCTGACGTTGATGGTCTGAGCACCCGCCCACCAACCTCTTTTTTTGTTTCTCTTTTGAAAACCGGAAAGATGAAAGAAGTGGATGCATTGAAGTGGTTGACAGATGAGGCGTCTATTAAAAACGAATTGCAGGACTACAAAGCAGTCCAACAATTCACTCATGTTACCACCGTCAGTGGTATGGTCTCACGCCAAGATTTGTCTGGGACGGATGTCGCTTTTCCCAACAGAGCTGACGGGCTCATCCCATTTGAATCATCTGCCTTCATTCCCCACGGTGCTAATGTTACGGGAGCTGCTACCAACAATACTGACATTGCCGGCAAAAAAATTTACGAAGTGAAAACGTTAAGCGGCACTGGCTCGACGAATTTGAGCAAGATTAAACGTTTTGTCGTCCTTTTCACCAATGTCGCCGACAATACATTCGTCCATGATGACACTGCAAAAAATTGCCCCGAACTTATTGAGCATTTGTGCAAGATTACGATGTCTGAAGATTCTTCTGGAACTCTCAATTTTGGTCCCACGATTCGTTTTGGGCTCTCTGTCCCGCAGCCGCAGACGACGACCACAACTGTAAATCCAAACGCAGCGTCTCCAGGTCGAAGACCAAATCGTAGAAATCTGAACGTCGATCCGAACAAGAACACAGGCACACCTGGTGGCCCTCAACCACCCCAGCCACCAAATGACGACAGCAGCCGAAGTGGAAGCGATGATGACAGCACGTCCCCCAAGAACAATGGCAAAAAAGGAAAAAACAACAAGAACAAAGGCAAAACAAAGACAAAAGATGATTCGTCCTCGGATAAAGAGAAAACGCATGGTAAATCGGCATGTTTCTCCGGAAGTGCCCTCGTCACGACCCCTACTGGTTCGACGCCCATGAATAAGCTAAAGCAAGGCGATATGGTGCTTACCTCCACGGGCTACGAACAAGTTCTGACATTCCTTCATGCGGAGCAAGGCACAGCGTCTTTCCTGGAAATCAGCCACCCGCAAGGTGTGCTACCTGTCACTCCCGACCATCTTCTGTTCCTAGCCGACGGCACTACCATTCCCGCTGGAATGCTACAAGTCGGTGATATGCTCACAAGCGGAGCCGTGGCAAGCATCAAGAAGGTCGTACGCCACGACGGGATCTACGCGCCGTTGACAAGTTCTGGTACGGTGATTGTCAACAACGTCGTCGCATCCACCTACAGTTATACCGCTAAAGCAAGCGCGTTTGTCAGCTTGTACCATGCCATGGCACATTTCCTCCTCACGCCCTTACGATGGTCTGCAAGCATGGGCACCAGTATTTCCCATGATTTTTCGATGCAAAAAAATATTTATCTTCCTACCATTATCAGCTAAACGGCGTCGACAATGTCTTCAAGCAACACAACTATCGATTTTATGAGTCAACGTTTTGACAACAAGTACAGCCAACAAAAAACAAACATTATATATTATCATATTAGTAAAAAACATTTACAGTTCAAAACGATTAATGAAGTCAACAGTTTATGATCAATTTATTATATGTTTAGAATCGTTTTTGAAAATTTTGTTATTTTGATTTGACAAACATTGTCACCATCTTCGTAGTTCGTTGACTTTGTCGTTTTCAAGTTGTTTGTATTTGTGAAGTTTTTAATGTAGAATATACTAAGTTTGATTGAGTAATTAGTTTGTAATAAAGTAGCACTTTTTTTTAGTCTGACGTAATGTTGCAATGTACGTGACCTTTCAAATCCCCCCACCCAAAATTCCTACCTGCCTACAAATTTTTCAACTACCAAACATCAAACATTTTTTCAAACAACATACAGTAAAGCAACGAAAAAAAGTAACAGCAGAAACCATGGAATCTAGCGGTAAAACGGTGATAAACGTTTTTCTAGAAGTTTGTGATAAACATTCAGCCGCTACATGTTTTGAATACTGGAATGGTAAGACTACATCTACATTAACTTATGTCGATTTTTTATCTAAGGTTAAAGTACTAGCAAAAGCAATATGGCAGTCAAGAGCAAGTAAGCAAAAAGATAGTTTACCGTCACCCAAAGCGCCATTTTGTGTTGGGGTTTGCGTGAGCGAAGGTTTTGCATTCGTTCTCACCATTGTCTCCGTACTCTTCACAGGTTGTGCTATCGTTCCTATAAACATCAATGATCCTGACGACAAAATAAAATCTATCTGTAACGATGCAAAACCATTCCTACTAGTATGTTTCCAACAAGATAAAGAACGATTAATCACAGCCTCTGGTGTAAAGCGGACACTTGTCATCAGTACTAACAACAAATTTGACGTAGAGGTTGATATACCTATAGACTCCTGTGAAGATAGTACTATCGAATTGCCTATACCAAATGAAGACTACCTGTCGCATATCTATTTTACCTCCGGCACGACAGGTAGGCCGAAAGGTGTAGCATGCAGGCATAAAGCATTGTCTAGTTTTTGTAGGGCTAAAAATGATGCGCATGGGTTTTGTCAAGGGCATAAATGTTTTGTTGCCAGCAGTATTTCTTTTGACCCTTCCCTAGGTGACATATGTGCAACTCTTTCCATAGGAGGCACTGTTTGCCTAGCCCCAAGAAAATTAATACTTACAAATCTAGCAAAGTGTTTGGAAATTACAAAAAGTACACATATTACTGCTACACCATCACTTTGGGGAAGTATAGGTAGTGATCAGGTCCTACCGAAAACGTTGAAAATTGTGGCGTTAGGTGGGGAAGTATGTCCTATTGGCATGGTACAACGCTACGCAAACGTACCCGGCCTTACATTTTTAAACACCTACGGCGTGACTGAATGCTGCGTATACCAATCTATTTACAACTTTTCTACGGCTACCTCTTCAACAACTCCACATAATACGCATATAATAGGCACACCGCTATCAAAAGACATCATCTTTTTGGTATGCGACCCTAGCAAACAGGGAAGTCTTGAACAAGTCCCCATGACGAAAATACAAAACGACGAAAACCATGAACATATTGCCGATACTGACAACAATGACGAAGAAAATGAGAATAGTATTGCAAATACTATTACGATAACGTCCTCGTGCAAAGGTGAATTAGTAATTGGTGGTGCGCAGGTTGGTATTGGCTACGTCCGTCAAAAAGACCTCACAGCCTCTAAATTTCTAGTACACAATGAACATGGTATGATGTATAGAACTGGGGATATTGTAGAACGCCAATGGCTCATTCAGGATGATGAGGTATGCGAAAGGTATGTATTTGTAGGGAGGTTGGACAATCAAATTAAACTAAGAGGTGTGAGGATCGAACTTGGCGAGGTAGAATCTAGATTATTGTCATCTAGCGTAGGTGTCATCAAATCAAGCGTAGTCAGTGTAATCGACGACAGCCTAATAGCCTTTGTACAACCCTGCAACCCAATACCAACCACCGCCAAAACATTGATTAAAGATTGTTTAAGGTTATTTTCAGAAGCATTACCGTTAACCATGGTGCCAAATAAATTTGTATTGGTCAATGACTTTCCTATGGGAAGTACGGGGAAGGTGGACCGCGAAAGACTTCAGGAAATCATGGAGGAAGAGGAGGAAAATTATTGCTACGATAATGAACCATTGACAGACACCGAAGAAATGGTAGCTGCAATCTGGGCTGCAGAACTTGGAATTCCTTTGCATCCGCAAGTAGCACGTAAAACAGCTCATTTTGTAGAACTAGGTGGTGATTCTCTCACGGCCTTGAGGGTTGGAAGACGCTTGGCACTACTAGATACGAAAAACAAAAGTTTTATTTTGTACGATGGGGAGGTGCCCGAACTAAATGAACGCCCAAAAGATCCTTTTGGAGCTTTAGATGAGAAATATGCCCCTTTTACATTACTCAAACGCCCACGCTTAGAGGACTATTGCGCATATTTAGATAACGAAAATGACACCACCACCAGCACTCCTGAATGCATACCTAGTTCCTTACTGTACCGAGCAGTAACAGCCAACGCACTTACTCCTGAACTAATGTCATTGCTCTTGGAAAGAAACGCTAATATAGATGGCATTCCAGAAATTATAGAATGCTGTTCTGAACCTGAATATTATGGTCAGAAGCGTTGTCCTCTTATAGGAGCTGTTAGTAATGGACCAGATTTTAGCAATACCGTAAAATTACTACTCAACGCGAATGCAGATATAAACAAATACGAAACGCAAGGTATCACGGCGATCCATCTGGCGGTCCAGTTTAGTAATTTTGAGGTAGTGCAAATCCTATTATCTTTCAAGGCCGAACTAGATAGTAGGGATTTTAATAAGCAGACGGTGCTACACCATGCAGCAAGAGCAGGGGCTGTAGAAATGCTACGAGACCTTCTCCCTCTATGGCAGTCATTCCAAGAGGAACTTGGGAATATAGATCCTAAGGTTAGTGTTTTTGACGTTGCTGATCGCTATAATAGAAGTCCTTTACATTGGGCGGTGCTAACAGGACATAGAAATGCGGTACAGATGTTGATTGACCACGGGGCTAGTGTGAAACCAAATTTTGGCAAAGACGTTGAGACACCTTTAGAGATGGCGGACCGGTATTTTTTCAAAAACAACATTTAAACATGTTGTTTCTACCCAAATTCAAATTTGGATGTTGAAGTTTCTTATGAAATGTTTATTTTATATTTTTATTTGTGTAGGTTGGCGAAGTGTGGTGTTGCCGCGAAGACAGTAGCTGCCGGAAGTAGGGCGTCAGTATGGGGAGGTATTGTCACTCTGCTGAAACGGAAGGGCGGTTAGCAATCTATATACTATCAAAAACATTACGTATTCAAATTTGCTTTTCACATTGAACCAGATGTGTTGGTTGTCTGTTGATGTAAGGTGTTGTAATTTGTACGTGTGAGTGTTTGTGTATTTTGTATTTTTATGATCATCCCTGTCCTCTCGCATTTCGTCTCGGCAAACAATCCTTTTTTTACAACCAAAAAACACAAAACAATCATGCCACTTAGAAAAACAGCCTCTTGATCTACAATCTACAAACATTTTTCTTTTCTCACCACGCAAACCTTTTTCAAATCACAAGAAACAAAAAATACACAACAAAACAGAACGCAAAATGGTCATGTCCAGTTTCGTCTCCTCCGCCATGTTGGCGACCGCCGCCGACGCCCTCAATCTGTCCCACGTACTTTTCCAAAATCAAAAATGACACAAAATAACTTACAAAACACCACAAAATTGATTTTTTGCGCAAACATTTTTTTTGGTTGTAATGTTTTGGAACGTTTTGTAAAATTCCAAAAAAGGCAAGTAAGTCATTCTGGAGCTGGGCCGGCAAAGGCAAGCAGCAGGGTGTAGATGGGTATTTGTTTAACACACAAAATTTGAAATTTCAAATTTTACCAAAACAAAAAACAAAACATGATGTTTTTTAGTAAATTTATGCTGTTTGCGGTAAAATGTGTAGGGAATTCGGAAAGAGGAATCACACCTTCCGCGCCAAGCTGCCGTCTATGCCCAGCATCCTCGGGTCTTCTAGCAAAACTTCCGTTGCGTAAAAACCACAAAATCATTTATTTTACATTGCAAAACATTCAAAAACAGCAATAATTACCAGTATTTTCGTGGTTTTTATAATTTTTTCATTTGGTAGGTCGATGGCGTGTAAGATGGAGAGTTTTAGTCACCTCTCCTGCCGCCAGCGCAAAGCCATGGCCAAGTAAATATTTACCAAATTTTTGAAAAATTAAAAATCTGTGGTTTGTATTGTGTGTTTGCAAAATTTGTATGCAAAACCGTTTTTTTGTATACGTTTTTGATGTTTTTTGTTGATGGAATGAATGTAGGACTATGGTGAAATCGTTCAAGCTCAAAGAACAGGACAAGTCGGACATGCGGGACGTCATGGTAATTGTTTTTCAAAAAACGTTTTCGACTACTTTTTGTGATTGCAATATTTTACAAATTTGATTTTTTATTCAAAAAACAATGGTTTTTAATGGTTTTGTTTGCATTTGTTTTTGTTGAAATTTTGTTTTTGATATTTTGTAAAGGTAAGGGTAGAGAGCGCCAAAGATCTATGTCAGAGTTTTGCAAGTTTTCCCCAGGCCGCGAACTGCGACACCTTTGAGGCTGGTACAACTAAATACCTATGTTTTGTAGCACATTGTTGTATGTTTTCATATAAAATATTGATGTTCTGTGTATTAGGTTGTGAAAAGTTCGTGGATAACCTCTGCAAGAAAGAGATGCTAGTGTTCGACGGCGCCTGCCCGGGCGTAATCGATTTACAAAAGCCTCAAAAACAATACAAAAACGTTTGTTTTTGTAAGTTTTGTTACCTTATTTTTAAAATATTGTTTTATTTTGTGCGTTTTGATTTTCTAAAGATGGGGTTAGGAAAGTGCCGCGCCCCAAGAATGTCAGAGTGCTTCTGCGCCGAAAGTATTTTTTTAACACAAAAAAATAAATTTGTAGAAACATATGTGTGAAACATTTTTTTTGACGTACAAAACATACGTATTTTGCAGATTTTGTCGTTCTTCTATTTTATTTTTTGTTTTTTCAAAAACAAGATCTGAAACAGGATATGTTAGAAGAAATGGAGGAAGAAGAATTAGAGGTTTGAAAAATTCTTGCAAAAACATTAATTTTTCGTATAAAATCAATGTGTTTGATGCGTTTTGACTTTTTTGGTATTACAAATCATGTTATCATTTTGTATTTTTTGAATTTTTCATTTTTGCGTTTTTCAAAAAAGGAGGAAGCAGGTGACAAAAAGATTGAGGCAACACCACATAAGGAAAGCGTCAAAAAGCATGCGCAGAAAAAACGATAACTCCTAAATCTACAATTTTTATTTTTTCCTATGTTAAATTAATGAATGACTATTTTCAATGTCTACGTTCTATACGTAAACAACTTGATTTTTCTTGAAACTATTTGTTTGGAAGTTTGAACAGTACTAGTACGTCCAATATTTTTAGCCAGATGCCATGTAGTCAATTTGTATTTAGTAAATTTTGGTTAGTTGTAACTGATGGTAAATTCGTAAATTCGTATCCCCTCCCCACGTAAAATCCAAACCCTTTTAGAACAAGACGTAAATCACAAGACGTAAACAGTATTAGATCAAATTTTCTACAGGACAACATTACAAATTACAAAACAACAACAACAACAAGACGTCACAACAAAAATAACATCAACACTAAGTAAACGATTAAGTTGATCAACGTAAACATTCAAAAACGTAGAAGCACAGATTGTAGTGATGGGGTCGGTATGTGCAGATGCGGTAATATCTCAAGAGGGCGTGGAGCATGTCGAGCATCAGCATGTATTAGGTGATGTTTTAGAAGTTGATAATGCGACTTCAAGTGATGAACAGTTACAAAACCGTAGGGAGCCAGGTAAATCTCGATCTCAAAAGAAACGAGAGAAGCGGGAAGCGAATAGGCCTAAGAACGCGCAGAAGAGAAAGGAGCGAAGGCAGAGGATCAGTAGAGAGAAGGGCATCGCTCGCCAGGCAATGTACCTTTTCAAAAACATCACCAAACATTTTTTTTGTTGCAAATTACTTTACGAATTTACGATGTATACATAGTAAATTGAATGCATTTTAAATTTTTTCTTATTTTAGGTTGAATGAGATGTCCCCAGAGGAGCAGGAGGTATTTAGAGCGAATGAAAAAGCAGCCCGCCTAGCCGAAAAAGCCGCCATCGAAGCCCGCGTTCAAGAATCGTATGAAGTCGGTAGACCACGTTTTGTATTTGACTGTTCCTATTCTGACATCCTAGCACCGAAAGAGATAACATCATTAGCAAAACAATTGCAAATGTCTTATTTGACAATGAGAAACTTTGGACCTGCAGTACAATTTCATATATGTTCTGTAGACAAGTTTCCAACATCACTACCAGAAAATTATGAACCAGTAACATTAGGCGAGCGAATGTTTTCGATGCACCTACAAAAATACAAATGGCACGCACATCAAGATGGATTTTGGGACGTATTTTCTGATGACTTAGACAAGATAGTAATGTTAAGTCCTGATGCTCAAAACGAACTAACTGCTGTTGAAGAAGACAAGATATACGTATTCGGTGGTATTGTAGATAGGTCTGTCAAAAAGCAGCAGACGCTCACCCAGGCCAAAGCCCGTGGAGTAAAATGCGCAAGACTACCTTCTTCAATAAGTGATGATATGTTCCACCAGCATGCGCCTTTGAATATTAATACGGTGGCTGATATTCTCATGCATGTATTACGTAATGGAAACGAACCTAGTTCTTGGGTAAATGCATTTCTAGAACATGTACCATTACGAAGACGGATAGAATATTGCAAGGAGAAAGGGAAAATGTAACTTTTTACGACTGGCAAAGCCCATATACCCAAAACTTTGAGAACGATATCAACAAACATCATCGTTTTTGTAAGTTGTAAATGCTATCAGTTGGTGAATCTGTAACTGTTACCTAGTATGTGTATTGTCAACCGAAATAATTTTTGAAAATTTAAATTCGTTTGTGCGTCACGTTCCATACATTCATCAGAACCAACATCCCAACGCACAATTTTGAAGATCAGAATTTTTTAAAAGTTGTACGGCGTCAACTTTCCCGATTCAAAATGTATAGTTTCAAGGAGGCATGAACACGCACCACGATTCCAACTATAGTTTTTTGAAGTTTTGATACAATAATAATTGAAGATCATGGCGAAGAAGAAGAAAAAGCCTCAAAAACCATTGGTATTTGCGACAACGTCTGTCCCTAGCAAGAAACCTACCAAGACAGAGGAGGAGATCAAAAAGGAGAAGGAAGACGAAGAGAAGCAAAAGCGTGAGACGTTGGCTGCATCGATATCTGCTAGCAGCGCTCCTGTTCAAGAATCATCCACACCAGTGAAAGAAAGTTCAGATGGGGTAGATAGAAAATTAGAAAAGCTGGAGCACAAGATCGACAAACAGCTAGCGCGTACTCGCGTTAACGTTGGATGTACATAATAACCAATTTTACAAACACAAAAACATGTTTCTAAATTCTTTTCATTTTCTGTAATGTAAAATTTTGTTTCAAAACGTTTTTTTGTTTAAGATGATGATCCGGCCCTCAAAATGTTGGGGACTCAAAAGTCTGCCGGTCGCGTCATCCTTCCTCAGGACCTAGAATCGCGTATAGTCAGCATTCTTGAGGTATGCACTCCAGACGAAAAACTTGAAGGTGAAGAAAATATACCACTAAAAGTTAGAAGCCATAGGTCTTTAAAAGTAAAGAAGAACAATTCTGATAAACTTAACGATGCCTATAGTACATTACAAGCACTAGGAGTACCTGATGATGATATCAAAATAGCATTAGAAAAGACATATGGGTATAATGTCAGAGCAGCACTAGAATGGCTTTGTTGCAACAGAGACTCTCAACATTTATCACGCTCTTTAGGAGGTGATTTGGCAGCGCTAAAAAATACTAACGAAGACGGGTTAGAAGCAATAGAAGGAAATGGTTCTCTTAGTCCTGTTAAACAAAAAGAAGATTTAAAACTTGAAGATATTGAAGAAAACAATAATTTTGAACAAGGAACAGCTCCAAGTTCTAGTGCTAAACAAGAAAATAAAGCTAAAGAACGGGTATCACGCGAATCAGCTTTAGAAGCATCAAAACGACTAGCATTACAGATGATGGAAGAGGACGAGCAACGGGAGATAGAGCAAAAAAAGCTGGCGAAAGAAGCAAAAAAAGGTAGTCATACATATTAAACAAACAAAAACAAACAAACTTATACTAACCAAGATTCTACAACATCACATTGTTTTGTTTCCATTTTTGTAATGTAAAATTTTTGGTTTCGTAATTTTGTTCTAAATTTAAAAAATGTTAGCGGAAAAAATGTCCAAGGAAGATCCAACAGGGTTGTATATGAGTTTATGGATGAAAAGCGAAGATTTGAAATCTACACTATCTGTTTTGAAGAAGGGTATCAAAAGCGGGAGTGTTGATGGCAAGCAAGGCAAAGAACAACAAACTAAACTGTCAAAAGAGATGCGAGATCTTATGCAGGAAATTAGTTCTTTAGAAGGCAGTGGTAATATTGATTTCTTGCGCGTCAAACGAGAACAACAAGAATACAATGAAAATAAGATTGCTAATATTCCGATTGTTGAAACTAGTCAAGACAGCGTACCTGTGCAAGAACATGATACGAACACTAATACCAAACCAGTAGCTCAAACGGCGAAGGATGGAGAGGAAGAAGAAGAAATTAATGTTTTCGATTTGGATTGTGATCCTCTTACCACAAGTTCAAAAACCCGCGGCCCTGTAAAAGACTATTCCTATCAACTTACATCCGGCAAGCAGAAGCCCTTAGACGTGTTTAAAGAATTCGTAGCAAAACATTTAAAAACACAGCCTAGTTGTGCTTACAAACAAGATGAGGGGTCGAGTAAAGGCTATGCGCGTTGCAAACTCACGGTACGTTTTTCCAACGGCTCCGATTGTGTTACAGTAAGGCCTGACGAATATTGTAAAAACGAAAAAGAAGCTCAGGATTTGGCAATAGTTTGCGCATTATTTTCGTTAGCAAAGAAAGAAGGCGTTCTACAAAAACCTACCACACATCGCTCTTTACCCAAACCCTTCCAAGGTACATTTATCAAACATAACATATCAAAATGACAAAATGAAAAACGTATTAAGTAATAACACAAAACCACTAAGTAGTCGCAAGAAATTCTTATATTAACTTTTTTCATCATTGTTTTGTACTTTTCGTTTTTGGATTTTTTTGTTTGTAGAAAGGTGGTTGGATTGGTTAGAAGAAGAGAAAGAAGAAGCTAACAAGCGAATCCGCGAAGGCATGCGCCCAAGGGTTGAATTCGTCACAGAACTACTAGAAAAGAAGAAGAAAATTGTTGAAAAGGATGAAGAGGATAATATTGTTATTGTCAAGGATGCTCCGGTGCGGGCATTTTCTGACGCTGGTTCCGCGGACACACAAGACCCTGACGATTGGCATGTAGAACAACTAGGTGAGCAAACATTAAACACAAAAAATTATGAATAACGTCAAAAAAGTAAAACTTCTGACGCAAATGTTTTTGTTAGTATTCGAATTGCTTTGAATGCTTTATTTTTCTGTATATTTTTTGAATTTTCAATATTTTTGTATTTTTTTGTTGTGTATGTTGTAGACAACGTAGCGCCCTCTACGATTCTTGACGACCCTAGTGAATGTGGTGACCTTCCTGGCATGAACGGCTATAAACCTAGAAGGCGTGGTGCGGGACCTCAGCAATTATTAGCAGATTTAGAAAAACATCGTCAAAAGGCCGGTGATAAGTATATTAAGATACAAAGGCAGAAACAGAGTTTGCCGGTGTCTAAACAAAAAGAGGAAATTTTAGAAATGATCAGAAGGCATAGGGTATGTATCGTGTCTGGTGCTACGGGCAGTGGTAAAACAACTCAAGTACCGCAATTTGTCCTAGAAAGTCTGTTAGAAAACAATCAGGATTGTGATATAGTTGTTACGGAACCGCGGCGAATTTCTGCGGTGAGTGTTGCTAAACGCGTGGCGCAGGAGATGGGTACACCTCCTCCAGGCAATCAAGAAGGTTTAGTAGGCTATCATGTCAGGTAAACAAAAAATGAAAAAAACAAATTTAACTAGAATCGAAATACAAAATGTTTTTCAAAACGTTACTTGTTGTTAATACTTATAATCTAAATTTACGAATTTTTGATTTTTCAATGTTTTGTAATTTTTTGAATTTTGTTAGGTTGGACAGAAAAGCTGGTAACAATACAAGGCTGCTGTATTGTACAACTGGTGTGTTGTTAAGGATTATGCAAGCTGATACCACATTGTCAAGAGTGAGTCATGTTTTTATTGACGAGGTTCATGAACGTGCTGCGGATACAGATATATTATTGTTGTTTATAAGACGTTTAGTACAGGCAAGACAAGATCTTAAGGTCATTTTAATGTCCGCAACATTAGACGCAGCAAAGTTTCAACATTATTTTACATCAACCTTGCCTGGCCAACCTAGCGAGCCCTGGACCGTACCTGTTGCCACGGTTCCTGGAAGAACTTTTCCTGTAAAAACATTCTTTCTTGAAGATGCTGTAGAACAAAGCCAATATGTACTTGAAGAGAATAGTGAATACGCTAAGAAGAGCAGTTACAGCTGGCAGCATACGAAATTGAATATATCCCAACTTGGCGGAAAAAGCAAGCAAGAAGACATTACATGGGGACATGAGGAATATTCTGGTGCGTGGTCGGACGGAGAGGAAGTAGATGAAAACACTTCAGAAATTGTAGCCAACACGATATACAGTATGGACCACCATCGTATCAATTACGACCTAGTAGTAGAGTTATTGCAGTACATATGTGAAAATGCATGCGAGCTTACAGATCCTGCAGAACCACAAGATGCGGCAATACTTGTATTTTTGCCTGGTATGCCGGAAATACAACGATTGAACAAGGAACTTACGCATAGTTGGAGAAAAGGAATTTAACGAAATTACTGCACGCAGATGGTGTTGGAGAGTATAAATCGCTTGTAATTTCGCGAAAATCGGATTTTTTTTCTATAGCGGTCATTTTTTTGATTTTGTTAAAATTGGTTAGACGTAACAAAATTTTCGAATCGCAATCTCAAAATCGTGTTAGCGCATCGCAACGCAAATCG
>JACLAD010005114.1_pt1 | contig 13676 bp, 19 predicted proteins | sample 8027901 | NCBI WGS metagenome assembly JACLAD01 (sample SAMN15725071, study PRJNA655200) | protist metagenome | isolation source: fluorescence activated cell sorting (FACS) single amplified genomes of... | place: Spain: Blaines Bay Microbial Observatory, Mediterranean Sea | collected 2016-07-05
CGCGCGTGGCTGGTAGCTGGAAAATGGGAACGAGATTAGAATTAAAATACAACATTAATACTGCACAATACCTACCTAGCTATATGCTGAAGTACATATGTAGCGTGTCGAAAAGCAGTAAAGTAATGGGTGGAGCAAATCACAGAGCGCTGACGTTACGTGTAGTCTAGCGTCTAGCGTGTAGCGTGTACGCGTGTACGTGTAGTGTGTAGTGTGGTGTGTAGTGTAGACTAGTGTACCGTGTACCGTGTACCTTGCACTTCTAGCTACTCTATGTACTTGTATAATAGCTAGATTTATATTACGATCAGTTCTATGTATTATGAATTATTAAAATTATTATTATATTAATATTATGAATTATGAATGGTTGCTTATCTTATAATAATAATAATTTTATATGAATATGAAGTACTTCTAGAAGTATTAGTATTAGATAGTACTAGTAGTAGTAGTAGTAGTAGTAGTAGTCTAGACGTAGACGGAGGAAGTACATCTACATCTGCTACATCTAGCTTATTCTACTTCTAGCTTCTAGTCTATAGCTTCTACTTCACTTGTAAATAATTTTCAAAACAGATAATAATAATCATGAAAAAATGTTGTCAATACTTGTTACCACATAAATATCTCTTCTCACGTAGGCGTAGCATCACAGTCTTTCTTCGTGGTTTGGAATAATGTGGTATGCTTTGAAAAGCAATCTTTATTTATACAATCCTCCACAGGCCTAGATTGTGTGTAGTAATATAATGCAATAGATCGCCTTGATCTGTCTTCAGGACATGTCAGAGGATTTGGATGGCCATGGTATGAAAAGTCAGTCGATGAAAATACCACAAATCTGCCCATTGAAGGTCGGATTTTACCCCCACAAGTATCCATATCTTTTGACCATAACTCAAGATGTCCACCATAAGAATCCTCCCAATTATCATTAAGATAAATAAAGACATTGACCCTTCTATGTAAACCATATCGTTCGTACCTATTAAAATCTGCGTGCACCTGTAAGTGTCCCCCAGGGAGAGTTTGATGCACTCCTGAGCCTCGATAGTGAGGATCCGGTATAATATCATTAATACCAGTCAATTTTTCAAGAAAACTAATGAATGTAGATGATTTCATGAACGAAAAGAGTGCAAATGTGGCTGGTCCATAATACAAATCATTCACATATGCATTCTTCCGTTTTTGAGTCGAATCTTTCATGAAGCAGGCATTGCTACCAACCGCGCAACCTTTCCCATCTGTTTCAGGATGATCTGGTATCTCTTGTGCTGCCTGTCGCACTATATCAATGGGGAATAAGTCATCAATTACTGTATGAGGGAATGGATTCTGGGAACGATAATTCTTGTGCTTTTCCAGAAAGTATGCCTCTCTTTCTTCAGTAAGTGCATTCCTCAAATCGGCATTCATTTGAGTCTTTTGTATTGCTGTTGTATTGGACGTCACCTTGAAAGGATTCACTTTTGGAGTGGATGATATAGCTTGATTAAAGACGGATACATACAGAAAAATCGAAACTGCCACTATTATTGCAAAGGTGACCATGCGGGGAAACATTCTGGAGGAGGTACTTGCATAATTTGCCATACACACCTGCAGCCGTCGACAGGAGGCCAATGGGACCTTCTTGTCTTTACCACTACTATATTCCGGAAGCACTTTCGATAGATCACCCCTTCAAAAGGCGATGGGATTGTGAGTTGAAAAGAAGTACCTACCTAACGGCGGGATCATGATGCATGATGATGCCTGCCTGCCCCTACTCTAATTCGAAAATTGAATTCTCTGCTCTCTCTTCTTTTTATCTCTCTCTCCGCTCTCTCTCTGCTGCTCTCTGCTGCTGACTGACGATGATGAGCTGCTCTGAGCTGCTCTGCTGCTCTCTGCTGCTCTGCTGCTCTGCTGCTCTGCTGCTCTGCTGGAGCCCAGAGGGTACTTACGTAGGTAGGCCTACCTACCCACACCTAGAATATCAGGTTCTAGAATACAGAATACTAGGTAGAGGTACATACTGGTACCTACTTACCTACTGCTACAACTTGCGAGATTCATTTAAGCCTAGCTAGCCTTCAGGAACTTTTGAACGAAGAAGATGTCAGTAAGAAGCTACGACACTCACTCATTATTGTTGAACGTGTACTTAGTATCTTCTATACTCTAGGAATTTGGAGGAGAAAGGGAGGAAAGAAGTGCAGGAAGGAGGAGTGACTTTGTGGTAGCCTGATTTGTTTGTACTTGCCACACTTCTTCTGTGATGAACCAGATGTTGAAAGCACGACGTATGATGATGCTCGTAGTTGGATATATGGCACTATATGTGGCGTTTCTTGTGCACACATCGACAGCCTTCAAGACACTCAATGGCATTTATGGTGTTCGTTGTTGTGGCAATATCATCACCAGAGCTCTTCATGTAGACGGGCAGAGAAGTAATCACTACTTACATCATAGATACAATACACGTAGGCATATGGATGTGTCTGTGGGAGAAGGCACTGGGGGTTCGGATGAGAGGTATATCCGTGTGTATTCACTCTTTAAATATGCGCATGAACATAAAAAATAATCCAAGCTGTCTTCTGCACCAATAATGATGACCTCCTTGCCTATTACATATCTCTCTATAAAGTGCACCGAAAAGTAAACAAAACTTCATTATTGCTCCAACAATTGATGGAGCTCCTGATGAAATGTTGATATTAGACAACTTTAATAAAATACAATTTGGTGGAAGTAGAAAGATTGCTGTCCTTGGTTAGTATCTCCTTTCTATTTCTTTATTTCTCTATATGGATATGTATATACATGTGTGTTATTTTTCTCATGAATACATCCCACTATTACATCAATTCGTATTTTTATTAGATATTATCATGAATTATTTTCGTTTAAGTAATTTTTACCTATCTATACTTTTATTTGTGATTACATCAATTCTATTCTTTGCTTCCAATGCCATGAAATGCATCATTTTTTCATCTGTTGACTGTTCACATGAATGGCACTCACTTTTTTACTCATTCACTCGCTTGGTCTCTATGCCGTATAGGTACCTCATCTCTTGCCACCGATTCGAAGCATGAGCAAATGATTGAACTCCTTAGTTATGCTTTGGTGCTATCAGGCAATCATATATTTACATCTGGCGGCGGTGCAACTAATAGTGCCGTCATTAGAGGGGCCCTTCGGGCATGTAACAGTAACCTTCTTACGGTTATTCTACCTCAGTCTCTTATGAAGCAACCTGCCGAAATGCAGCCATTGCTATCTAGGGTTGTAAATGTTGAAGACCAGCCACAGGTAGACACTCTGTACCTTCTCATATTATCTATCTATCTATTCATCTATTTTTCTATTTATTTTTCTATTCATATACCTTGTTCCGCTCATGTAATCTATGTTTCTAATATGCTATCACCAGTATGATGATATGGATCTAAAAGAGGCTGCAACAGAATGTAATACGAAAATATTGGGTAGAGTAGATGAGGCTCTTGCCTTCGTATTCCATGATTCCACAACATTAATTGATGCTGTAGATGGCATGGGGAAATCGTTTCCCTCCACTAAGTTCTTTTTAGACTGAGTTACAGTAGTTATTGTACCATGAAATGAGCTTTTCATATAATACTTAGCTTCTAAATAAGTACTGTAACTATTAACTACTTAAGTATATTATTATTAAGTATATTATTAGTATTAGTATTGGAAGAGAAGTATTGTAGGATTGTAGGTAAATTGTAACATGTAACACACTATAGTAGTAGTAGTAGTAGTAGACTAGCAACAAATAAGAATAAGTGCATTGTTGATACTTCATATTCATACTTCATACTTCATATGGTGGTACTCGATTTAGTACCTAGTCGTTGACCAAATCGTGCAAGAGGTACAATGTGAAGCAAGTATAGAAGAATAATTAAGTAATTACTGACCTAAAGTACATAGCTATCGCTATCATCTAAGACATTCGTCGACTCAATTACCAGTATTTGAACACTAGTGAAGATTGAAGTACACTCCGGTACCTCTGACAGCGACAGTCTTAGATAAAATATGAAGAGCTGCAGAGAATATCACGAGCGCAGATCATCATCGCAGGTATAAGGACCTCCTTGTGACCTTGGGTAGAGTCGCAGCGAAGGCCCTCCTAGAAGCTTGCCCATTTTTCGTTTTGGCTTTGCTATCTTCAATTTTTCTCCATAATCCTCATCCTGAGCATTTCCAATGTCCATCAGCTTGTATGTGTTTTCAGTACTATCGCTGCGACTCTACCCAAGGTCGGTACCTCTGACAACTCCATCTCCAAAGTAGTAAGTAGAAATAATTACTATCTACTAATACCCCTTTTAACAAACATTTGAAATACCTAAGTTCTAAATATTGGACGCTTTTCTTTTTTTCGCTAGCAGTTCCTTCAACGAAAGTTTATCATTTGATGCAGCTTCTTCTCGATTCTTCTCAGCCATTTTCTTGGCCTCAATTCTCATTTTCTTCCTCTCAGGTATGACTTTTTCACATATAGCTTTTGAATATGTCCAACATTTATTGTCCTCCACGTATATAGAAAGACCAAATTTTCGTGCGCAGTCGATCGTGGCCCTCTGTACATCAGGATACTCCCAATCATCTCCTACAATATGCGCAGCCGGAAATAAGTCAATAGCAGTACTTAAATCCCTAATTACTCCATCATAATGATGACTAGCATCAATGTAAATAAGATCAGGCATAACACCAATTTCCTTCAATTTATGAAGTGCCTCACATCCATCCATTTTCATGGGAATAATACCTTTGCTACCATCATACTTATGCTTCCATAGATTACTCAAACACTGATCATAAATAGAGCCACGTCGGAGAATATCTTTGTTATTCACAGCGGCATAGTGAGAGTCGTGTTCAATAACGCTATTATCCCATAAATCAACACAAAAGACGACCGCATTTGGAGCATTTTGACAAAAGTAACATGCTGATTTGCCCAACCAAGTGCCTAATTCAATTATGAAAGCTATAATCAAGAGAAAAGGAGGAAGGTCATTATAGGGACTGGGATTTATTTTGGTGTGTTATTTCGGTGCATTTGATCTGATGCAATCTAGCAGAGATGAACAATGAAGATATAAAGAAACTGTATGAAGCTCTGGAGTCTTACATGTCTTTTCCCGATCCAGCAATGATAGAAGCACTTCCTCATGGGAAGTGAAGAACCAACCATGCACCATGATGTCAAAAGGAGGCCTCGTTTTCGGCCATCCAACACGACTGTCTACATTCGTAAGTCGCGCGACCTTCTCCTTCATTTCTGGAACATTCTTGGTCGCCTTGGTATCATCCTCTTCATCTCCCTCAGTAGCTGCTATCGGAGCGGTAACAGTTGATAAGCTTGTTGTTGATGCATCCTCTCGCTTTTCTCGTTTTGCCTGAGGATCTTCTTCTCCCGCTGCAGTTGACATCACTTACGATCGTGAAGCAACTGTCATTCTTCTTCACACTGACTTATGATGACCGGCGTAGGCACCGACCGGAAATAAAACAATAGACACAGGTAGAGGTACAGGTTCAAGAAGTAGGTAGGTACAGGTACCTGGTACAGTGTGTACTAGTACTTAGATAAAAGTAGTGGTACTTACCTAATTAATTAAGAAGTAAATAGGTACAGAACCGAAAAGAGAGAGAGAAAGTGTAAAAATGCATTAGGTAAGTAAGTAGGTAAGTAATCCCCGGCCAATTTCAATTGTGTCATAGTTGTTAGACAAGCAACAAGTGGACAAAGAAGGGAGGGGAGAAGGACAACGCTGGTGATCGAAGATGCAGGAGATGAATACGCTCTTCAATATGGGATCCGCAGCGGTATCTACAGCATGGGAATACAATCATGTGCAGTGGGAAAAGGAATGTAGAGACGAGGATATGGCGTACAGAGAGATAGAGATTCAAAGAAGGCTAATAGGTGAGGGACTCAACCAATCCATGCATGATCTTTGCCCTACCTTACCGTCCTTCATCTTATTACTTATTTATCCATTATATTACGAACGATATGCTACTTCTTTATATCACTTTACCCTCGAATGTTCATTGATTGATTCACGTTGTCATATGTATCCTAGATGACAGTAGACGTGCGGTTTCGGAGAAGGCGGAACAACTCAAGGCAGTAGGTTCACTTTCTGCTCTTATTGCAGGTTTTGCAATGATTGTTCAGACAGAAGTAACTATTCCAAACGATGTACGTGATTGCTTCTAGCAGTTTACACTATTTCACTTCAACTTGCTTTCCGATCTTCAACACGATATGTAACTTGTTAAATCATACTTCATTGGATAGCTCGATCCAGTTTTATTAGGCTTTCTAGCGGGTGTCACTGCTTTAGTGGTTTCCATTATGCTTGTGGCAATGCTTAATTCTACTTTTCTTCTGATTGCTGTGTATAAATATGATTGCTTCAAGCCTTCGTTCAGCTTCGAAGACTATTGGGACAGGTAGGTATACATATGTCATGATTAGTCGAAAATTATTGATAAATGATATTCATGGCTACAACTACTACCTACTTTGTAGTAAATGGAAATGATTTCTATCTTTTGCATGTATTGTTTTGTCTCGTCTCTATATAGTCGAATTCACTTCCTTATCTGTACGTCTTATCTTTCCTTTCCTTCATTATTTTGAATTTCAACAGTCACTGCGAAGCTGATTGGAAAACGGCTTTTTTTGCATTTACCACGGGTATTCCATTATTTTTATGCATGCTCACTCTTTCGGCATGGGTAGTTTTTTGGGAGGTATCTATGATTATGATTAAAAGAACATGATGACATTCACTATCATCTAATACATACATACATACATACATATCATTATTATCATTATCATTTTTTTACACATCATCACATCCATCATTCCTAATAATACATGCATACAGCATCAACAAGGGAACATAGCAGCAAGTGTTGTGACTAGCATAGCGATGTTAACAGGTTTGGCCTGGTTTGCTACAAATTTTCACAAGTGGGGCGATTTTCTGAAAAAGGTACTCATTTCTTACATTATTTTTTTAAGCGCATTCAAATTTCATATGATTGAAATAGATCAGTTAGTGTTACAATACATTTGATATAACTATGAATCAATTTATATCTTATGAATGAGTCAAATTTCCAAGAAGTTAACTCACACTATGCATTCATTATGTCTTAGGGAAATAAGAGATATGTTCCTACTGAAAATGAATTAGGCTGCAATGATGATGTTGATGACAATCATAATAACAATACAAATCATAACAATACAAATGGAGTTGATTTTAGTGACATTGACAAGGTATCTAAGACTGACAGCCTTGGTTTGGATCATGAATCTCCTAATGGTGATGGAAAAGAGGGATACTTCGAAAATGCTGAAGGATCTCAACAAATTCGTCAAGATGTAAATAATGAGAAACAGAGGCGACAACAAGGAACAAATCATCCCTCTTCTTTCGACTCTATGCAACGAGGAAGTCATCCTAATACTGAATCAGCTGCTGTCGAAGACCATATAGATGTGAACGCTACAAACTCAGCAGAGATCGACGGTAGATATTATGCTGCTGCAGGTGTATCGGTAGGGGAGAAGAACAGCTACAACAATGGTGGTGATGGTGGTCATAGTAAGAGGGTTGGTACCTCTACTAGTACTAGCAACTTCATGGGATCTTTCACAGGAATGTTTTCACCATCTACATCTTCCATAGGAAAACAACCACCGAATTCTTAGAGACATGCGTCAGACATTAGACATTGGGTACAGTAGGTAGTAGTACGTAGTGTGGTACCTGTACCTACATACATACACTCGTAACATATGTAGCTAGCTATGTAGGTGCTGGCACTGGCACATGGTTATTAAATGATCAAACGTATTTTATGATGAAGTACTTCTAGCTAGGGGTAGATATCAGTATGTACTACGGTACATATAGAAGTATGATTATGATGTACATGTATGATGATATGATAATGATATATGATATATGATATGATTATGATATTTACTTCAATAAAAAATCATAATATGATAGTATGATAATGATAGATGATAGTACATAGTACTTCAAGTATGATGTATCATGTACCATGTACCATGTACCCATTTATTAAGGAATCGTATCTTCATCCTGATAGTCGTTAACGGTCATACCATGTGAACTTTTATTTGTGCTATTACTACTATAAGTTTTTGATTTCTTTTTTATCGGAGGTTTTGTTCCTTTCTTACATATACCTGCATCATTACAATATCCTCCCAGGATTCGGTATCCTGCGAATATGAACACACTAACTAAGGCGCTCCAAAAAATGCATCTTTCTACCTCATGCGATGGAATGAAAAGAAAAGAAAAATAGCCAGCAGCAGCACTAAGTCCAGCAATAAAGGTAATCATGGCAAACCCACCACTAGCACTGGCTGGATCAACGTTGGATTCTAGATAGTTAGATAATACTGTCTTGTTCATGTCCTCCCATAGACCCCTCGACACACCATACAACAATAAGTACGGTATCAAAAATTCAGATGTTCCCATTTTTTGATCACTGAAATCAACTAGCAATAGTCCTGTTTCAAATCGAGAGGAATAGATGATAGAATGTAAGAAAAAATGTATACATACAATGAGTGTTAACAGTGTGAGTGCTCGAATAAACTCGCAAATAATTCGATGTACACTGGTATTCATAAATTTACCTGATAGAGCTAAGCCTATGCCAGCTACAACAAGAATAATGGATTGTGATGCATTTGATATGTGTCCAAGCATATGAACAGAGAACGGTACTACACTGCCTACTAGGACTACCAATGCGCTGCACAAACCAATAAATTTCCCCCCGAATGTTGGGCTATTGTTAACAATTGTACCAAATACATAAAATGGTATATAACTACTTGCAAACCCAAAGGTCATCTGAAGTGGGATCATACTCGTCAAAAGCCTGTCATTATACAGCAACCTCCCCCCCCCTAATAATGTTAACTAAATCCATATTTACACTGACATCTCCTGCCCCCCAATACAAAGCACTACCGCTACTCTCTTGTTCCATATTAGAAATATACAACATAGAAAAACATGAAATTTGCGCTACCATAGCATATAAGGCAAACAATATGTCTTGAGTCTCTCCTGATGGTGATTATATATGCACAAAACATGGTTATGCATGGTAATGATGATAATGGCAGTTCATGTGATGACACGGAGAAAAGATAAAAGAACGACGATATAAAAATCATAAATGACAGATACACTGATCTACTTACCTACATACATATAGTACACCATATGCATACTAGCTATGCATTTGAACAAAATTTCTGTGGTGATGAAAATGAATGTGAACGCGGCTGACAAATATTCCTGTGCCTTAGAGAGGGATATATGTCCCACTAGACTGTATCTTTTAGCACATTTCCAGTAATAATATGATTGTGCTCCCCAAAGTAAACCACCACATGCTCCACCTATTAAAGAGGTCCATATACTAATGTGAATGGCTTGCTCCTTTTTAGCGACTAACGCGAAAAAAAACCCAGCAACATACACTGAATAGCCCAAAGTAGCGATTATCATTGTCGCTTTGCTTCCAAAAAGAGAAAGTGTAGCTTTTGAAAAACATAAAGCTACTATAGCATAAGTGAAATACAAAGTTCCACTAGAGAGTGCACCGAGATAGTTGCCAAGTTCAGCCGATGCATATGCCAGACATGTGATAACACATGCATGATTGATGCTGAACAAAACCGAAAAGATGATATAATTGTGATATATATCCTTTGCCTCATCTTCAGATAAGGTAGGCTTCATTGGTTGTCGGCGGCGATTCGGTTCATCATGGAGTAGAGGTACGCGATCAGTCATGGTATCTACCTACCTACCTACCTACCTACCTAGTATGATCTTTGACGCCGTCTGGAATCCACTCTTAATTCCTTTCACACTCCTTGACCTTGTTAGCTTCACGCCTAGTAACCTATCCCAACTTTCATCTCATTATCATTCACGTTGTTGTAGAGAGAGGTAGGGAGAATGAAGCCAGCAAGCAGCACAGTAGGTATGCAGCAAGTGATGTACCATCATGGTAGACGTTTGACATCCTATTACCTACCTATCAATCATCATATAGGTAAGTAGGTACCTACCTACCTACAGCAGCAGCGCCACTACACACGACGACAGCAGACGAGCATAAATAAATACTAGTAGCAGTTCATCATCGCATCATCATCTGCAATGATCATATATATGCTAGAGAGCAGAGCATAGCAGCCCTTTTTACAAGGCGCAGCCCTACTTATTAGTAGGAGGTTTTATAGAGTCGGTACACCGCAGCGCACCCTCAAGTTGACATCAAGCAAGCACACAACAACAGTAGTACCGAGCCTGAACATTGACAATAAGTTGTCACCTAGGGAAGTACTTACCACTGGAAGGAATTACCTAGGAGAATCACCTTCCTCACTTTCACTGGAATTCATCCTCTTTGATACACTCAATCACTACACTGGGTGTGTAACAATTTTCCGTCAAGGAGTACAAAGTGGGGGATAGGGGGAGAGGATGAGTACTGACGTGGAAGTTGAGAAAGAAACGGAAGATGATGGAGTCAATGAGGATGATCTGGCCAAGCTTGAGGTAGGTCAGGGAATGAATGAATATGGATAGTTTCTCATAACTCAGATTATAATTCGACAAGCCATATGTATGTACAATGTGCAATACTTCCCATCAAACATAGGAACAACTATTAGCTCGAGCTAAACGAAAGCCCCTTCCCGATCGTAAAGTGATTCGAAGATTTGGCGTGACAACTGAGGTGGATATTGACCTGATACTCTGTACACGTGTGAAGTAAGTTCGAAGCACTATGTTATTGTTGTCATCTTGTTCTCACACTCCTTGTTGTATCTACTTATTTCTTTCTTCCTTATATTGCTTATATAGGAAAGAGAATGTACTCCTTCCACCTGTAGCATATCGGAAGGAGACCATAGGCCGTGGAAGTTTACGTCACATTAAGATAAGTGATAAACAATACGATCGACTTCGTAAGGAGGTGATGGGAAGTGAAGAAACAGGAAAACCAGCACGACCTGAATTAGAAATTTTTACGGTAGGAATAGGAGGGCAACGAATTGCAGATTTGGAAAGACTAGCTCAAGGTATATAACATATGCACATAAATATACATATACATATATATATATATACTTATACCTTCCTACTGCTCATTTTGGGCAAAGGAATGAAAAAGTGTTATATAAATAGAATAACTCTCACAAACAAATCATGAATAAATTCGCCTTAATTAATCATTATTTCCTTTGTTTGGTTCTGTTGATGTATGTATGTATGTATGTATGCATGCATGTATATATGTATGTACATATGTATGTATGATTGTAGAGAAAAAACTTGCTCAGGAAGAGGAAGAACGATTATTGAAAATTGAAGACGATGCACGTATTGCAAAAGGTAAGAAACCTAAGAAACGTAAACCAAAGGTTGAAGAAGTACAAAAAAAAGTAATAGAGGATGAAATAGATGGTATTACTGGAGTTGAGGTCATTTTTGATAATGCAAAGATGATGTTTATATTATCTGATCGGTCTGAGGATATGCTAATAATGTCGTTAAAACTCAATGAAGCAGCTACCTATCGCATTCATCACAGCTATGTCCGAGTTGGTACGTACATACATACATACATACATACATACATATATATACATGCATACATGAAATAAACAAATGCATATATATATATATATATATATATATGATACATGCATGACAGGAAGTGAATTTGAATTTTGTTCAGTTAATAAGAATAAACAAAGATTATGGAGGCGGTTTCTGCGTGATTACGCAAGATATCAAGTACATGATGAAGTGAGGTTACAAGCAATAGCGCCACGATATGATAGGTTACAGAAAGTACTAGCAAAGGAAGCTTATGAATTGGCCAATAAAGATAGGTACACATCTGACATCTGTATCTATATTACTTTGCATGTATATATATATATATATATATATATATAGTGTGTGTGTTGTGTGTGTGTGTTTTCGTAGATAATGTATTGTATATACATACGAATATGTATATATATATATATATATATGTCTGTATGTATCATGCTTCTTTTCTCATTATTATACACTTGAAATACACACATACACACACACTCACACACACACACATACATATACATATATACATACATACATGTTTGATGATTGATGATGATGATGACGTTTTGTAAATATATATTTTGTGTACATGTATATGCATATGTGATCAGAGTTTGGGCAAAGGAAGAATTAAGTGATGACAGCAGTGATGATGACAGGAAGAAGAAGAAAAAAAAGAGGAAAAAAAAGAGACCTGGGAGTGCGTCAGAACCAGATTCATCGGATTTCGATAGTCGACCAACTACAGTTGCTGATAATGAGGTAGACGGGGCTGAGGATAGGGATGAAGATGGGGCTGAAGATGGAGAGAATGTAAATAATGCTGTCCCTGGGGATGACTCAATGGAGAGGTAAGAGTATATGAGCATATCTCCATGAAATAGTGTTCTCTCGATCTCCATAAATCTTCATAACAGTCCTTTTGCCAACTTATTGTGATCATGTACACTACACTCATTGTTTTTTATCGTATAGCTTAAAAGCGAAGTTTGACAAATACTTAGAATTAGAGCCTATGAGGACGAGAATATTATTGGAGTATGCTCAGTTAGATATTAAGGAGGAAAGGGCCTTACAACTACAAAAAGATATCGACGAAGGGCTGATACCACCGCCACCTGATGAGCCTATTCCTAGACAACCGAAACAGGCTTCAGCAATTACATACACGGGTCAAGCATCAAAGCAGCGAGAAAGGGCCCAAAGGCCTCTTGTTAGATTGTAGGTACCTGTTGGTACTTCTACCCACTTTCGGCTCCTAGATATAAAGATGATTGGGGGTGAAATGTGAAATGCAAATACCTAGCTCTGTTAGAATTAGAAACGCAAGCGATAAAATAGAGGTGGCCAATCCCGGTCGCCGGGGATCCTTTGCTACCGATTAAACAACTCTGTAATTCTAGATAAAGGTTGTTTGATCGGTAGCAAAGGATCCCCGGCGACTGGGATCGGCCGCCTCTATTTCATCGCTAGCATTTCTAATTCTAACAAGCTCTATAGAGAAGAGATAAGCCAGAGATGGCTGCGTGTATAGGTAGGTGGTAGGTGGTAGGTATACATAGGTGGACCTATAGGTGTGGCTGGGATGTGGGGCGGTAGCGAGAAGTAGAACTGGACTACCTAGAGGCTAGAGGCCTACTTAGAATTAGAAGCTAAGCTAGAAGCTAATAATTTATAGAAGATAGAAGTAATTGAGCTACATCTATGATGGGCACCCATTAGCAAAATGGGCTCGTTAGCACGCCGTTAGGTTAGCAGAGTGCTAACGCTAATCGCTAACGAGCTTTTTAAAAAAGACCCTGCTAACGCTAATTGCTAATGAGCTGTTTTAGAAAGACCCTGCTAACGCTAATTGCTAATGAGCTGTTTTCGAAAGACCCTGCTAACGCTAATCGCTAACGAGCTGTTTTCGAAAGACCC
>JACLAD010001303.1_pt1 | contig 13667 bp, 5 predicted proteins | sample 8027901 | NCBI WGS metagenome assembly JACLAD01 (sample SAMN15725071, study PRJNA655200) | protist metagenome | isolation source: fluorescence activated cell sorting (FACS) single amplified genomes of... | place: Spain: Blaines Bay Microbial Observatory, Mediterranean Sea | collected 2016-07-05
ACATTATTATTTTTTTGATTCGTTGTTTTACGTTCAAGTAGCTAATATTAATCTATGAAGTATATCGATATTATTTTACTAGAAGTATTTTATTAAGCAGCTGCGCTCAAATCAGTACTGCAAACCACCAGTGTACATAGCGCCACTGTTGGTATTCCTTGGTGGTGGCCTTCTTTCCTTACTTGGAGTTCCTCTACTCATATCTTGCCCTGGTCCTCTATAATTAGGTGGAGGTAGTCCACGCTGTCTACCATCTTCTGGAGGACCTCTATGACTCTGAGGAGGTGGTCGCGGTACTGGACGTCTACCAAACTCTACATCATCGTCGTCATAATTATCGTACATCATGGGTGGCTCTGCCCGTCTGGAATTTTGTGGAGGAGGCATTCGTCCATTGATATCCCTCCTGCCTCTGTCATTATACAAATCATCGCCATCTCGACCTTTCTGTACCATTCCTCGCACAGGGCCATACCTTGGATTTCTTCTGTCGTCTCTCCTCACGTCTTCGTGTCCCCTTGGACCCATCATGGGATTAGTGCATTCATGGTCGTAATCGTCATTCATCATGCGCCTACCATTCCTAATTTCGCCTCTCCTTGCTTCTCCACTGTGACCTTGATTTGGATATCGTTGTCCTTTTCCGCCAGGAGGACCGTATATATGATCTAGATTTGCATTCAAGAGGGATTCTTTATCTTCTGAGTATTCCTCCTGATTGGGCATACCGTGGACATTTGGATCATAATTCATAGCAAACAATATCAAACCCAGCACAACACACGACATACCTATAGTATACATACTTATGTTCACTTTTCCTCGATTTTCGTCAGCCTCTAGTTCATGAAAATACATCACACCCGCTGATGTGTGAAAGGCTGCACTGAGTCCTTGGTATATAGGCAGAAATAAGAGAGGATGATAGGATTGTAGAGATGTGGAAACAAATCTCAATTTACTTATACCCAACACTATAAAAAGTATAACCCAAATTATTGCGTCGTATTTCATTTTATTTACATCGTCTTGTCCATAAGTGAGACCATAGGCAAGACCTTCTGCTATCACCTTCAACGCTGTTCCGAAGAGCATGGCCAAGATAGCGGCTGACACTACCCTATAAGTAAGATCCAAAATGCTTGTAGCTGTATCACTAACATTATTGCTACCTCTACTAGAGGATAGACAAAATCTTGGGAGAAATATGACGACAACTAGAACGCCAGTAAATATGAGCGCCTCAGGAGCAATAAATATCGTGTGCAGGGTTTCCAGCGAATAGTCAACATCTACTATGTCAGAAGAGAGGACTGATAGAATGATGCCGATAAACACCGTGCCAGCTGCAAAGATGGATAAAAATGGTAGCTCTGCTTGGTCATCCAAAAACATATGCTCAAAAACAATTGTATATATAAATGATTGAGCACTAAGGGCTGCTAGAGTGAGTTGAGGTAGTAGCGCACAAATAATTGTTTTGCAGACCAAACCGACTACAACACATACTAAACCTGCAAAATATCTAAAATGCATAATCTCTGGTCCTTGCGAATTGTCAATTTCAACTTTTTGTTTTACAATCTTTTGTAACACAATACCACCTGAAGAAGCAAGAGAACCGAAGACTGACAAAGTGACACCAAAATTTCTCATGAACTCATCTGAATCCAAGAAGTCGACACCGTAGCCACTAAATGAGGCCAACTTTGTTCCCTTATGATGTTTCTTGTTTTTTCCTGTCTCATGGAGTCGATTTTTATCTTTTTCGTCAGTTCTACCCCCTTCACCATCATCGTCCTCTTTGTGGTAATCCTTTTGATAATCATCGACCTTATCGTCAGTATAGTCATCTTCTTCAGAGATTTTACCAGGAGAACCATTAAAACCAGATAGCCATGAGTGCTGCTGTTGTTTTTCCACCTCATTTTCTTCTGATTGTTCTACAGAGGGCTCCATAGTGGGCTCCATAGTTGGCTCCGTAGTTGTGGTACCACTAGCATACGATTCATCGCTACCATCATCATCTCCAGCATCGTCATCGTCACCACTATCGTCACTCTCAGCTTGATGTCTACGTTCTTCTCGGTGCTTTTCCATGGCAGCTTTCTTCGCTGCTCGGCTTTCTGCTCTTTCTCTTTGCTGTCTTGCTTTCCAATCTTCCTCTATGGGCGCAGGGCTTGTGACAGGAGCGCCACCGAAGATAGATTCGATCCCACCAACCACAGGTGCTGGGGGTATAACCTCTTGGTCTCCAACTGGCTCATCTTTCTCAACTATAGGGAGAATACCAGCACCTGTCGCAGCAACGGGCTCCATAGTTGGAACATTACCGGAAACATCGAAGACAACAGGATGTGGGGCCAGCGTCGGCACATTGGCACCCGACATAGGTAAACCAAAGCCATCGAATTGGGCTGTAGTCCTTGCAATATGAAGCAAGAACAGCAAGGAAAACAGCGTAGGTTTCAAGATTACTCCTGCATTTAGTGGATTCCTCGCTGAATCATCATACCAAACGCGCGTCATCTCCCTCTTTCTACTTGCCTAGACGCTATTTCTGAGACTTTCAGGGGAACCTTTCACCTAAAAGAGATACTAGGCACACAACAAAGCTATTGCTTGGGTGCGGAGGAGTAGATAAACAGAAAGGGGAGTACTCGGTTATGGAGGAAGTGGTATTTACCTACCTACCTGCCTACAGTTATGATCTTGGGCGATCAAATCCATCATCGAAGTAATCATTCTTATGAAATTCCAAAAAAAAAACTTGTTCTAATCAACAACAAAATAGCCATATGAAAGATGTTGTGGTTTGCCTGGAGCCTCTGTTCTTCACCAGCAGCTGGCAGCAGATGGCAGAGGATATCATAATATGTGCATAATAACACTTTGTTGTAGCAATACATCACAGAAGAAGCTTATTGGTTTGAAGGACGTTTGGGCTATCATTCAGTACCTTGTTTTTGTAATTCTCCAGTACAACAATTCTTTCTGTTGTGGTTCGGAGAGTTGAAGAGATTGCACATTTTTCGCCGCTCAGGGATTGAAGCCCAAACTTGTGTGACAAGTTGATTGCTTGACGCAGATAAGAAATAACAAAAGATGAGCAATACGAATTCACCACCATCACAGTCTTCGACGAGCAGGACTCAAATACCCTTGACCCCAGGAGTCATGAAACAATTAGTTATTCAGATTGATGACCAAATTGCTGCCCTACAGACCCAAATAGATCTCGCAGAGGGATATCAGGAGGCTGGCATAGACGGTGGCTATCAACGGCAAATCGATTTTGCTAACTGGATTGAGAATAGGAGAGACAAATTCGATGGTGGCAACGTACCAACATTGAACGCTATCGCGTTTGTGAAGTCAATTCTAGATGTTCTGGTAGAAGCAGAGAAGCCCTTGACCGAGAAGGCAATAAAAGCCCTATGTACTCCCTACTGCAAGGACCTCGGAGTGAGGGTCACCATGAAAGGGGGAATAGTAGGTCAAATTTTAGACGTTAACATGGTATGTGGTGTCCTTGAAGCATTGGGGTTAGTTGAAGTGAAAGTGCACAGAATGGCCAAGTCTGAATTGGAAGTGGAGAATACGTCGGCCGACCATCCTGTTAAGGATAATAAAATCGACGTTGAAAGGTACAAAAGTCGAAACGAAGATGTACCACTGTGTAAGGCGCTTGTTGATAGATGGCAATGGTTGATGGACACTTACTTGAGAGATGTATTGAGCAAGAAGAGTCGTGGGCCAACTGGGAAGTCCGTTGGAAGACCCTCAACTAAAAAGAAAAATAATAACAGCAACAATGATAATATGAGTGGTAGTAATAGTAGTAGCAGCAGTAATTATAATGACATCAGCTCTAATGCTGATAGCAGCGGTGACAGGGATAATGGTGCGACCAATATCATCGATGGCTCCAATGTTGGTGCAGATGAAGTGAATGTGAAGGCTGAATATCCCGTTGATGATAGTTTTGAGAAGGAGGAATACGACGAGGAAGAAGAAGAGGAGGAGGAAGAGGGTATTGAAGGGGAAGAAGTTGAGGAAGAAGGAGAAGAAGAGGAGGACGAAGAGGAGGAGGAAGAAGAAGAGGAGGAAGCAGAGGACGAAGAAGGTGCTAGTGATGAGGCTAGTGGTGAAAACATCGACGATAGTCTAGAGGAACAAGAAGGTAGTGGAGATGAAGAAGACGGCTTCCTTGAAGGAGATGAGGACGGTAGTGACATAGATGATGCAGCAGACGATACAGATATGATGATGGAGGTCGAGAAAGAAGTCAAAGAAGAGAAAGCTCCAGTGACTATCTCCAGCATGCTGGGAAGTATGATGCCCCGAATTCCCTGGAGTTTTGGCACGTCCTCTTCATCTTCATCCCAGAAAGTTGATGACCCCGCAACACCTGCATCATCAACATCGCCATCATCATCATCATCAATGATAAAAAAAGAGAAGAAATCTGTCACAGAAGACGATGATACGGTTAGCACTGATAGCGGCTTCAAGGAGTCTCCTGAACTTGATGTTGCCAAGAAGGGCAAAGATGGTCAAAATTGTGGAGATGGTAGAGGCAGGGAAGCCAGTATAGGGGGCGACAAACGAGCTGCATTGATTAAGACAATATCTCTTGTAGACAGGACAAAAAATCCAGTGATTGATAATACTGTTGATGCGGAAACTTTTTATCTTGACATGAGTCAAACCGTATATGACGAAGCCTTGGCGTTGGAGCAGGAAGAAGGTGTTCTTCGAAGATTAGCGGGTCAGTGTGGAATCACAATTCCCTCATCTAGTAGTTTCATTCCAGGTGCAGGTGTAGGAAACTTTCGGTTGGGTACTAATTATCTCTCGAGTAAGTACCGTCATTCGGCTGGGGGACAACAGAAGAGATGGGATAGTGATATTCCAATGACTGGTTCACAACTGTGGGCAAAAGCAAAAGCGAATGCCCCCAAGAAGAAGTTCGATTTTCGATCCTCTATTTCATGGGGATCTAATCATCCAATATTCGATGAATCTGGCAAACAGCCTGGCGCTGGCAGATTACGTCCTGTCAACTTCGACAATGTTTTCAATAAGAAGCACTTCATAAAACCTGCGTATCTAAAACAATACGATCCCGCGTTGATGCCCTTACCTGCACCACCACCAGGCACGACCTGTAAACCAACTGGTGAGTCTATTGTTATGCCTGATTTGTTTATACGAACTTCACATTTTCCATGGAATAGCATTGCAGCAGAATTTGTTCCATATGAAGAAGATCATATGGATGATGGCATGGACTTCGATGCAATCCACAGTGGTGAGATAAAAAAGAAGAAGCGGGGTCGAAGGAAAGTATCTGAGGAAGTTGAGGCTGAAGAAGAACAACCAGAGGAAGGTATCGATGAGGAGGAGGATGATAGCGATGAATCAGATGATGAAAGCATTGAAGCTTCTAAACCACCCCCTCTCGTTAGGTCAGCATCAACGGGGATTGATTTGCTAGCTCCAGCTTTCCGAGAAGTTACGCCTATTGTATATGGTATGCCTGAGACAGGGAATGGAAGTAAGAATAAGAAGTCAAAACTTGATGGAGAGGAAGATGAGGATATTTCAGATGAAGCTATAGAGCGAAGGCACGAAAAGGGATTGGCAGACATGAGGGAGAAGTGGCAAACTATTAGCAAGCTGAAAGAAGAATTGAGGGGTGAAAAAATGGCTATGGGGCGCGGAGGTAATGGCATGATGAAATTTGGAGTTGGTGTCGGAAGAGGCTCTCCTGGAAGAAAGAAGAAGAGAATAGGCAGACCATCTAAACAAGGTAATCCAAATTGGGGTAAGAAAAATGCTGATGGATCGCCCTCTCCTAGGAAGCGTGGTAGACCACCAAGTAAGAACATTCCGGTCCCGGTGAACAATACCGACGATGATCCCAATCTAGCCACAACGAATTGATATTATTACTTTGTTTCTGTAGCTGTAGCTATAGCTAGGCCAGACTATGCTTATGCTTAGAGCTTAGAGTTAGAGATAATTGTGTGACATGGACATACTTGAGCACTGCTGAGTGCAATACATGCTACTCGTAGTTTTGTTTGATACTTAGTACTATTTTGTTGAGTATTTTAGGGAAATGAAGTAGAAGTATCGGGTGACGAGAGCTGGCTGCTCCACTATTCACTACACACTACATCATAAAACATATAAAACATATTACAATATTACATATTACATAGCTACTATATGCATTATTAGCTACATATTAATATTAATATTAGTCATATAGCTACTCGCATTTTCAAAATTTTCGTGAAAATCCCTAGTCACATTTACTCGTAGCTCATACCAGATTGAAACTGGGTTCATATGAGAGAGTATCTTTGAAATATCTACCGGTAGCGTGCCTTTCCAGCCAAGCCAATTGTACCATACATCCCCCTTCATGATTATTGTTTTCGGAGTTGTTGGTCGTTTGAAGCACATCTTTATGACGATTGGTACTTGGATCCTTGCAACTGCTTGTCGTCCTCAACGAAGTGTCCTTCTTTGCGCTCTTACTCCCTGGGGTAGACTGTCGCGACTGTCTTGACTGCGGTGTAGTGGGTCTGGAGCTCGAGAGTGCCTTTTTAGATAGTGGGTGAGGTCGGGATTGCTGATAAGTTGTGTGAATTTTCATCTGCGGCCAAAATGAGAAGCTTCTCTGTAATGCCATGTCTGTGTAAGTATTATCACTAAGTTTGAAGGAATGTGCAGACTTCGTATTAGCTCTTAGCCATCTATCTAGTTCTCTAAGTTCATATTTACCCATCAATTTCACCAGGTCACCGAACATGAATTTGATTGTATCTGGATTTGTTGTCTTTCCCATCCACGCAGATTTCACGAGTGAGAAAACCTTCAACTGAACAGCATGAGCGATATCACTGAATAAGGACAAAAATATCAAGTTCCGTTGCTTTATCGTCAGGTATGGGGGTTGTTTCAGTGCCCCTGGGGCTGTGTCATCGATACATATAGAACCATCTTCATTCGTCGTGTTTTTTTGAGTTATTGGATTTGCGATTTCATTGTAAGTGTTCACTACAATGACACCAGCATTCACCAGTACCTTATTTTCATCGGCATACATCTTCAGCATTTCAGTGGTTCCATCATTGTTAACACCCTCCACTTGATACGCGAAGTCATCGACCCCAAGCGACCAACCAAGACAATCCGTGTATTTTTCCGCACCAATGTGATGCTTGATTTCTAATTTATCAAAAATCGATCTGCGTGGTGATGTCGCGGCTGTGGTAGCTGTTGTTATAGACTGCATGTTCAATGCATCTACAGTATCCAGCGTGTCGTGTGTTTCAGCTGGGGTTAGCGCAGATGGAGATAGGGATGATTGCTCGGGAGCATATTCTGCAACCAAACTATCCATACATGATTCATTTACGCCTACATCATTAGTTTTATCCTCGCTTGCGATTGTAGTCATGTCTCCATCCGTCAGTCCATCCCCAAAAGTCAATATGTCCTGAGGTTTTGTCCTCCTGACACTATCCACATCATCGTCAAAGCCATCTTCGTCGTATTCATTATCTATATCCTTACCAGAGAAGGGAGTGCCCAATAATGATTTCTCCATGATCGCACTTTCTGGAGGTGACAAGTGTAACATTTCAACGACGCATTCAGAATTTTGTGTCACATTTGGTCTACGAAAAGAAGGTGCCGATGTTGAAGGCTTGGTAGGAGTTAGCACAAACTGCTCTTGGTCTATGGACAAGCCTACACCAGTATTTGGCCTCGCGTGAGCATTATCATTTACAATTTCCTGTCTGTCGCTGCCTCCATTTTTACTAAGAGATCGTAGATTCGCTGATACCCGGCTCTGCGGAGAGTGCGAATAATTGTACTTACGCTTATCATGATCGTCGTCCTGAACGATTTTCCGATGCCAATTTCTTATTGGCTCAGTTTTCTGAGCCACAGAAAAGTCATGCTCACATCGCGTCATAGATGACCTCTCGGACTGTAGTTGAGATAATTCCTTCAAGCAGTCTCTTCCTACGCGCGTAAACTCTGATGATTTACTTATGAGACTTTTTGCGTCCATCTCAGACCGCTGGGACATTCCCTGTAGAATCCATAGCAGAACAGTGGGTATTTCATTTGTAGGCCTCACGTTCGGAATGCACTTGAGAATCTTAATGGCCCTCACAAACGCCTTCTCCTCGTGAGATAGCGAAAGCTTTGAAGGAGATAATGGTGATTCGAGGGCATCATTTTCATTCTTTGTTGCTCTGATAAGACTCTCATGAATATTTGTTTCGTCCAAAGCTTCTTTTGCCTGCGCGGCCATGGAAGCGAGAATCTTTGCGTCTCTCTCCTCGGCCGTAAGGTTTACATGGTACAAAATATTTTCTAGAAATCTCTCATCGAAGCATCCTCCTCCTCTTGGATATACCTTAAAGAAACTTCCAATCGATGCACTTGCGACTGCCTGAGCGTTGTCTGTATTCACAGGCTCTACCAAACAGGATGCAGTTATCATGGATCGAAGAAAAGCATTCAAAATACTCTTGACAAGTGAGTCAGAAATCTCTAATAAAGTGTAGCTCAAGCTAGGTGGACCCTCGATATGTACAGTGTCTGCCCTCTGTCCTCTTCTTGAGACTTTTCGACCCTCTTCGCCGAATTTTTGTGACCATAAAAGTGGTCCACTAGTTTTATCCATGGCAGACATCTCCTTGTTGATATTGAGGCTCTCATGGTCTTTCGTTGCCTTTCTGTCCATATCCTTCGAAGGAAGATTCACCTTTCTTTTTTTAGGATTCACGTGAAGCATTTCTCTCGGCTCGATAGGCTTATCGTCAGTTGGAACAACGAATGATTCAGTGTACGGGTATTTTGAAATACGTGTGATTCCTGCTTTTGATGTTTTTCTAATACTTCCAGTCATGGATTCGTTTATCGAGCGTGGGGGGGGTGGAGTGGGTGCGAAACCAGGGGTTGCATATCGTTTTTTTGGAACAGTGTCCTTAAAATGGCGCTTTGAAAGTTTTAATAGTCGATCGCGGCGTATGTTTTCCTTCAACGCTTCCTCCTGACTGTATCTTAAAAGAAATTGTGGTCTCGTCCTGCTAGTGGAAGTTTTGTCGGGAGACTTCGCAGATTTCATGGAACTTCTAGGCTTTGATAACATCGACAAACGATTAATCTTGGGCGCAGTTTTTGGTCGCCTACTTCTACGATTTTTACTTAAATTGGTCTCTGGAGATGAACTTGATTCATTGTTGGAGGCTAGATTGAAATGTGCAAATATCCCGTCGCTAAGCTCAGGAGCATCTGGTATAAACTTCATGAAGTTTGCTAACTGCTCCGCTTCGCTAGAACCTACAACAATTTCAACAACTACAGGATCATCCGTATCATTTTCGACAGATTTTGTACAAACTTCCCCATAACATCTGATTTCTTTGGTTTCGCCTTTCTTGGCGCTCTGGCCTTGCTTTTCTAGGTACCGCTGATGATACTCCTCAGCAGGCCAAAACAAGTCAGGAGCAGCAGTCAACTCGACCACGTTATCTTTTATTTGATCCAATGCCTTTTTAGCAGCAAATCGTTGACCCTCGTTATGATAATAAATAGCAGTTCGATATTGTGTCCCTATATCATTGCCTTGTTTATTCAATTCATGGGGGTTTATTCTGGATAGAAATAGTTCTAACAAGCTATCGTAAGATACTTTCGCTGGCTCATATATCAATCTGACTGCCTCCGCGTGCCCAGTATTCCCACTGCATACTTGTTCGTAGGATGGACGATTGATATTACCGCCAGTATAACCTACCTGTGTTCTGTAAACGCCTTCCATCCGTTGAAAGGCTAATTCGAGACCCCAGAAGCAACCGCCTGCAAAGGTCGCGTACATCTGACTCTGCGCTTCATCTAATTCCTTTCGTTGCAGTTGTTTCTGTCGATTTTGATTAGGAGCCCCTCTTGATCGTAAGTGACTTGGAGTGTCTACCACTGGAGATATCCACTGCAGCCATCTATTTCCACCTCGGTCAATTTTCATATAAAGCGACCAACAAACCCCTTCCATGGTGCTATATAATGTGCGCTCCAGACATGCTTGAATAATCTCAGCTATATCTACAGCAGATCCTCGAACTGAAGAAGAAACGACTTCCCTTTTTGTCAACTTCAAGGATGGGTCAACCTCTACGGTTGCACTAGCTTCACGGGGTCTGCGATGAATATGAAAATCATACTTATTTGTCACGTTATAAATAGATGTGGAAACCCGATCACGCATGTCGCAAACAAGTATTGAATTACTTTTTGCTGGACAGATAAATTGCTGCAGTAACCAACAGCCGGGTAAAGGTATCCTTGTCTTCCTGAACAAAAGTGTATGCAGGTCTCTTTCGTCGAGGTATCCAATACGTAGATTACTACTATCGCCTTGCATTATAGTCGAGGACTTCGAGGATGAGGAACCTACCACTGCCCCCTTCTGCTGGATTGTCTGTGGGTTCGACTCATCGTTTTCATACCATATCATTTGTGCAATGATTGCCGATCGTGAAGAACCCGCACATTCGATGAAAGTGTCGTGAATCATCTTGTGATTGAGGTATTCTTGGGGGCGCCTATGAACACCGATTTCACCTAGTTCGCAATTGGGTGTACAAAACCAAGCAACAGGTTTATCGCCATTAAAAATTACAGTGTCAGGAACCCTTATCTCCTCTTCTGATCCTGTGTACGACGATGTTAAGTGTTCGTGACAACTTGCGTATAACTGAGACCAGGTAGGGTTGCTGGCACTGGATGAAGAACATTGCTGCTGCTGGCACTGTTGGTCCTGCCGCTGCTGATCCTGTTGTTGATCAGGCCGCTGGCTCATGGCCTGCGACGTAAGAAAATGGCCGACAGAAAGAGTGTTTACCTGCTTTGGCCTCTGCAATGGCCAAGTTTAGAATGGTAACATCTACAAGCTAAGCATAACTAACTCTCTCCGAATAAACTGCTACTTCCTTACTTACATCTTATATATTGGATATATGTTATATAATACATTACCAGCAGCAGTGACGGTCATCATCCTTCGTTTTTTTGATGAGAAAATGAGGAAAATGACATACCATACAGATATATATATAAGTATTTTGGAAAATAAAGAAATCCAAAATGAAAAGAAACAAAAAGAAGAGACACGACGCTCTTTTTAACTTCGGAACAGAATGTGTCAGCATTGGAGCTTCAAGCCTGTGCCAACTGCAGTACATGTGGGTATTACTGTCACTCCCGTGCATTCCTAGAGAGAAGGAAATCGAGCAAATATGAAGTCAAGTATCTGCGTAGCTTTTGTGCTCGCGCTAGTGTTGTATGTGTGTGTCGGGTTTCGTATGACAAATCAGAGATATGGGGTCATACGGAAATCATCCGGGCTATGGATGAAGGATTACCCGAAGCCTGGTCGTCTCGAAAATACTGAGAACTTCAAGGAAGCTGGGCGTTTATCGGCCAAGTTTAAGGAAATGAAGAAGGAAGGTGTATCGAAGAAAGTTGCCATCATCGGTGGAGGTCTATCTGGACTAGCCTGTGCCCGATACCTGGTTGATGCTGGTCATCAGCCTATTGTTTATGAAGCGAGAGATGTACTGGGTGGAAAAGTTTCAGCATGGCAAGACAAAGACGGTGATTGGATCGAGACAGGACTACACATTTTCTTCGGGGCTTACCCCAACATGATGAATTTATTTAAAGAGTTGGACATTGAAGATAGATTGCAATGGAAAATTCATCAAATGATTTTTGCGATGGCCGAATTGCCCGGTAAGCATTTGTTTCGATACATGTTACATTTGATTGAGGTTTAGTATCATTTAATCCTTATGGTATTCGTTATTTTAGGTGAATTCACTACTTTTGATTTCATGCCTGGAATCCCTGCCCCTTTTAATTTTGGCCTTGCGATTTTGTCGAACCAAAAAATGTTGACTCTTTGGGAGAAGCTCCAAACTGCCCCACCTCTTTTGCCTATGCTTGTAGAGGGTCAACCATTTATTGATGCACAAGACGAACTGTCTGTAACAGATTTCATGAGAAAATATGGAATGCCTGAGCGTATAAACGATGAAGTATTCATTGCCATGGCCAAAGCCCTTGATTTCATTGACCCAGACAAATTGTCAATGACTGTTGTTTTGACAGCTATGAATCGCTTTTTGAATGAAGATGATGGACTTCAAATGGCATTTTTGGATGGCAACCAGCCTGATCGGTTATGCAAACCCATGGTAGATTACATTGAAGCTAGGGGAGGTCAAGTACTGACCAAGGCAGCCGTGAAGGAAATAGTAACCAATGACGACGGTTCCGTGAAGCATTTACTAATGAGATCTGGCGAAAAAATTGAAGCAGATGAGTATATTTCTGCTATGCCTGTGGATGTTATGAAGCGTTTTGTTCCGAAGGCTTGGTCTACCATGCCTCATTTCAGACAAATGGACGAACTCGAGGGTATTCCGGTCATCAATATTCACATGTGGTTCGACAAGAAGCTCACAAGTGTTGATCATCTTTGCTTTTCCAGGTCACCTCTACTTTCTGTGTATGCAGATATGTCTACAACTTGCAAAGAATACTATGATGAAAATAAATCCATGTTGGAACTCGTATTTGCCCCATGCTCCCCTATCGCTGGGGGCAAAACTAATTGGATCGGAAAATCAGATGAAGAGATCATCGATGCCACTATGGGTGAGTTGGCAAGATTATTTCCCACTGAAATCGCCCAGGATGGTTCTAAGGCGAAACTTCTTAAGTATGCTGTAGTTCGTACCCCTAGATCTGTGTATGCCGCTATTCCAGGACGCAATAAATACAGACCTTCTCAGAAGACTCCTATTCCAAATTTCACTCTCGCTGGTGATTGGACTTCACAGAAATTTTTGGGAAGTATGGAAGGTGCAGTTTTGGCCGGAAAGCTTGCCGCTGAAGTTGTAGCAGACCGAGCCGTTGGTATAGAATCTAAGCCGTTGAAAGAAATTCACCAGACAGTGATGGCGAAGAGCAGTACCTGGAAGGAAGCTGAACCAGCAGGCGTCAAAGGAGATGGACCGATCGCATGGGGTGCAGGGAGCGACAACAATGCAGGAGCTAGAAAGCAGTTGGCTGAATCTGATCCCGAGCAACTTGTAGACACTGGTGCAATTCCTGTGTTGCGTTGAATCGTCAAATTAGTATAACTCATACGAATAACGGTATCCAATGCAAGTATATGAGCGGCGGGCTCCTAGGTAAAAAGATAATTGATTATTCTATCGACACGTAAAGCAATGATAATGATAGGATAGTATTTAGCTTACATCTAACATGGTACACTTTGTAGTCAATCCTCTTCTGAATATGCAGCGACGTGCGTCAAACCTACAGGTACAGCGTTTGGTTTTCTTGTAGTTGTACTTCTAGAAACTAGAAGTAGAAATAGCCTGTAGGTTTGGCGAAGATAAAGAATAGAGTAATAGTAACAGTTATAGTGTTATGTGTTATATTTATGGTGATTCCTTTGCAAGTTTCCTTATTTTTCCCTATTTTTCCTTTTGCTTATTTTTTCTACTAGTAGTTCAATTGTTACGAAATTTGTAGTATAGCCCTCGACGTCAAGTAAA
>JACLAD010000396.1_pt1 | contig 13664 bp, 10 predicted proteins | sample 8027901 | NCBI WGS metagenome assembly JACLAD01 (sample SAMN15725071, study PRJNA655200) | protist metagenome | isolation source: fluorescence activated cell sorting (FACS) single amplified genomes of... | place: Spain: Blaines Bay Microbial Observatory, Mediterranean Sea | collected 2016-07-05
AAAAACCCAGCTATACAACTAGTTCATTGACTAAATCAAAAAACCAGTCAAAAACCAGTCAAAAAACCAGTCATTAAAACATCGAGAAAAAATTACTGAAAAAACTAAAAAAATCAGAAAATAGAATAAAATAAGTAAAAAAAACAGTCCAAAAACCACCGAGGCGTGGCATGGCGCGGTCGTGGTGTGCTGTCCCTTCCAAAGGACCACTTTGCCAAAAGATGTGCGAAACACACACACACACACACACACACACACAGTGGAGCTGCATAATAGTGGAGGGAAGGCCAGTGAAGGTGACATGGAAATGCGACCATTGTGGGCAGCCTGTTATTTCTGGAAACAAATTAATTTAGTTAATTTTACTGTTTTTCTACTGTTTTTTTATTGGTTTCTTACTACTGGTTTTTACTGGTTCTTTCAGCTTGCTCAAAAAACCACTGGTTTACTGGTTCACTGGTTTTTTAAACCTAGTACTAGCTGTTCGAGTAGTAATACTAGTACTTTGCTTCCCCATATTGAAGACATTTATGTATTTGCGAAGTAATCATCATTAATTGCGAACAAATCCACAAATATATGATAGATTTTAGAATTTTCAATGTATAATATAGTTATATATGTTAATACTGTATCGAATGCGAGTCCTGCGTATGCCAGTGAACACTGGTTCCTGCAGTAGACTTGGTGATTTACAATAAGAAATTCCGATACACACTCTGTTTGTTGGCGCCAACACACACACAAAACCATGATCTCAATCACTGACTTAAGCTCAGTTCTGAGAAAATAAGTTGGATGATGATGAGGATGGTGATGATGATGGTGATGAGGATGGTGATGAGGATGATGGTGATGATGGTGATGATGAGGATGGTGATGAGGATGATGGTGATGATGATCTCAATCAGTCAGTGTAAAAGAAGAAAGTCAAGGAATTCCTATAAGCACTGGCTCTGCTCTCAAATGTCATCGCGCGCTAAGAATTCCTCAGAATCAATCTTGCGAATCCCGTGTCAACTGATTTTTAAATCGATTCACAACCTTGAGGGAGGAAGATGCTTTCGCAACAGATCCAACCACCGTGAGCATTTTCTTTTGTTGCTCCATAAGAACTTGCACCAAGTTTGTTTCCAGATCTTTGAGATCTTCCGTTTTTTCTTGTTCCTGCTCCTCGACATCCGCCAGTTGCTCTTTTGCCATGCGGAGTTGCTTCTGCTTACTCGAAATTTTATCCAAGATGTCGTCAAGATCCTTATTCAAGCGTCGCTTCTTCTGGAGCATTTCGACATTAACCTCACCACCATTGCTTAGTGCACTACGCTGGCTAATCTCACGAATTTCGTTTTCAATCGTTGTCAAAGATCCTTTGAGCATTCCCATATCATCCTGCAAATTCTTAACACGAACCGCTTTGGCAACCTTTTGCTTTGCCAAAACGTTAAGATCTGATTGAATGGCTGTACTCTGTACCTTGTGTTGCATGAGCACATCGCGTTTGTGATTTACAAGTGTATCTTGCATCTTGAGCTTAACTTCGTCTAGTTGTGATGCACGGTCCTGGGCCGATTCCAATTCACTTGCCATTCGATCAAGAGCTGCACGCTGCAGTTGGTCCATACGAGCCACGACAGCTCGCAGCTTTCGAGTCTCTTGATCTCGAACACGCTTTGCTGCTCCCACGCCTTGAACCATGGCAATTATGCAGCGAAGTCGCATTGCTGCGCCTGCCTGGTTTGCTTGATTTAATTGTTGCTGCAAGTCATAAGCCATGTCCTCTGCTTCCTCAATAGCATTCCGTGCGTCCTCAAGCTCGACCTCCAGATCGCTTTTTTCCTCTCGAACGCCTGCGATCACGTCCTCAAAGTCACGAATCAATTGTTCGCTTTCCCCACGCAGCTCATCCATTGCAACTCGTTGTTGTCGTTCCATGCGCTCCTCAAGATCCACGAGTGCCCGCTCTTTTTCTTGCAAGATTTGCTGCTGCATTTGCTCTTGCTGGGTCTTCAATTCCTGCATAGCTCTTTGCTTCTCAGCCTTCATTTCCTGCTCAAGTTCAAGAACACGGTCTTGCATATCGGCCTCCGCATCTTCTTCGATGTCTCTAACTGCATTTTGCTTCGCCAACTCAGCCGCCTGCAACTTTGACATCATGTGTTTGTCCGCTTCCTCATGCCATGCAATTTCAGCTTGAGCCAACTTTTCGGAAGAAGTTTCTGCCGCCTTCGCAAGAGCATCTGCTTTGTCCTTCTCCAACAGGGCACACATTTTGGCAGTTTCCTCTCGTGCCTGCGACATTTTAACATCTAATTGTTTCTTGGCTTCAGCCTGTAAAGCTCGCACTGCCTCGTCATGCTGCTTTTGCTGTTGTTTCACAGCAAGATCATGGCTTGCCATTAGTTCTGTTGCAAGCTTAGCTTGTGCCGCCTGATTCTGTGAATTTTGGTCTTGTAGTGCTTGCACGTGTTGTGCATGAAGTTCAGTGATAGCAGCTGCATGTTTGACATTAAGATTGTTTGAGGTATCTTCAAGTTGCTGGCGTAAAGCTTTATCCTCTGCTCGGAGCCCCTGCACCTGTTCTGAAAGCCGATTAATCTTGACATCTGCTTCAGCAATTCTTTTGTCTCGTTCTTCTTTAATTTTTGATACTTCTTTCTCGCGCTGCATTTTAGCTGCTTCGGCTTGTTTGGTGAGAGAGTCGCGCAAAATTTTGGTCTCTTTTTCAATTCCAGCTTTGATTTGGATTTGCTTCTGTTCTTCGAGATACTTAGCCTGCTGTTCAAGAGCTTCCTTACGATTTTTTTCGGCCTGTAATTGAGCAGCAGCCACAGCGCTTTCTAAATTTAATTTTGATTGGTGTTCCAATTTTTTTATCTGTTCTTCGTAAGCGGCGCGCAATTTTTGTTCATTACTTAGAATCGCCTGGGCCTGTTTCGCTTCGTGCAACTTTGTCAGATCCTTTCGAACACTTTCCAAAGCTGCATCCAATTGCTGCTCATGTATTATTTTTGCTTTATCAATCGCATTCGCGACAGCTGATGTTTTCGCCGCTTCTGCCTCGGTCTTGAAAGCACTTATAACTTGTTCCTGTTCCTCTTGCTGCCTCGCCAATGTCATATCATGCGCAACACGGATTCCACCCAAAGCATCTTCTTTAGCCTGTGCCAACAAATCTATTTTGCGTTGTGCTTCTGACAGTTGATCTGCAGCGAGCATCTGAAGATGCTCCCGCTGTTTAGCTAGTGATGTTGCTAGAACCAATCGGTTCTGATCTTCTATTTCTTCCACCTCTTGCCGATGGCTCTCAATCAACTCTTCCGCTTTTTCAGAAACCAACTTTTCGCTCAGGGCCTTACTCTCACGGGTATGCTGCTCTCCTATTTGTTGTAATGTGTTTCTATGGGATTGTTCAAGAGTGTCTTGCATCGCCTGCAAACTTATTCGCGCACTATTATTGGCCGCAGCCATTTTTTTCTGATGCTGCGAAAGTAAATCATCTTGGATCTTTCCAATTTTCGCCGCCTCCCTCCATGACCGAAATCCAGACCGAATACGGGCTCGCAACCAACCTTGAAGCACAACAGTTAGTAACCGTGTTGAGTTTTCTCGCTGTTGTTGTCTACGATCCTTATCTGCTTTCTGTTGAACAGCAAGTGATCGTTGCTGTACTGTGCTAACTTCCGAGTGCGCGGCAGCAAGTTGGGCCTTCAAGCTTGATGTGTCCAGTGCTTTCTGTGCCTCAAGGTTAGATACCACCTCTTTGATAGAGTCCATAGCTCTACGTTGCGAAGAAGCTGAATTTTCGATTCGATCTCTTTCTTCCTGTCGTTCACGACGCTCCCTTTCAAGTTCAGCTCTTATCGTTAAATTTTCTTTCTCACGCTCTTCGATTTCCCGAATACCTTGCCGATGTTGCTCACGTAGATTATTGGCTTGCTCGTGCGCTGCTGCGAGTTGTGCGCTTAAGTGTTTGACAGTGTGGTCCAAAGCGCTCTGGTCATCCCGTGCTTTTTCAGTCAGTTGATTAAACTCTTCCTCAAGATCTTCATATTTAGTGCGTTCGTCTTTGAGCACTGCCTTCAAGTCGTCAACTGCACCAGCATGGCGCTGCCGCTGACTGCTTAGTAATCCCTCCATGTCCTGGTGCTGTTCTCGCTCGCTTGCCAATGTGTTTTTGATAAAAGTTAATTCATTTTCAAGCTGCGAAATGCGTCGTTGCTGGTTTGATAGTGCCAAGCCGTTTGCAGTACCATTTGTGCCCTCGCTTTTATCACTATGCCCATCCGCAAGCTGACGTTTCAAGTTGATGACTGTATCCTCCATCTGATCTCTTTCATCAGCATTTTCCTGAGCTTCGGCTTGTGCTTTTTCTTCACGCTTCTTAGATGCATCTAACTCGTTGTGCATCTCTGTCAGTTTCAGTTTGAGCACATTCATCTGGTCTTCGACTTCTTTGCGTTTATCCTCCATTGTATCACGCTCATGTTGAAACTTGGCCTGCAGTTCTTGCACCTGTTTACGTCGAGCTGCCTCATATTCTTTTGCAAGTGTTTTGCATTCACCCTTTGCGCGCTCACATTGGGCTGTTACGACTTGAAGAGACCGTGATAACTCGTTGTTGTGTTTCTCAGCACCCGCAAGCTCCGACCGAACATATTCTATTTCATTAGTCAGCTGACGTGTTTTTGCGATCGAGGCAGCTTGTAGCGCCTCGATCTCATCGTTTCTCGAACCAGTAACAATCCCACCAGTGCTGCCATCCTTTTTCAATTCCTCTATTTCCTCTTGCAATGATCGAAGAGATCGTACCTGACTATCGCGTTCACGAGTAATCGCTGTCAAACGTGTTTTGAGCTCTGTTTCTTTATTTCGAAGCAAATTGTTCTCTGCCTTAATCTGTGCATTCTTGTTCGTGAGATCAACGTTCGAATCCTCTTGTGCCATTACTTGTCGTTTGAGATTTGAGAGTGCAGATTCGTGATCACGTTTTAAACTCAATTCTGCCTGACGTCGATCCTCCCACAAGGTACTTCTCTCCTGTTCCCATTGTCTTACTTTCGTGTCCAATCGGGCTTGGAGCTCTTCAACGTTACCTATTAACTCCCGGACAGGATCAACAACCCCTATTTGAGAGGTTTTTGCATCTGATTCTGCCATCTGCCGGTGGAACTTGGCTTCGACGGCAAGCAGTGATTGTTGCGCCATCTCATCAGCTCGACGGAGCTTTTCGGCTGTTCGACGTTTTTCATCTTGTAGCTTGCGTCTTTGGTCCTCGAGAGCCATCCGTGCAGCGTCAGTATCGTCTCGAGCATTTGCCAACTCTTCCTTAAGCCTTGCATTTTCATTCTGTAATTGATCAAGTTTGCGACTTGTCTCCAAGGCCTGTGATGCAAGAAGCCGGTGTTGGCGCTCATATTCAGCGGCTGCAGCAACTGCCTGCGCTGCAGATGACTTTGAATTTGTGCTTGGTCCCAACGTGACAGAATGCTGCTGTTGTTTTTGCTCCTGCTGAAAATGTTGTAATTTGTCATTCCACTCATTCATGGCCGACACAATACTACCGGTATGGGTGGTTTGCGTCTTGTTCTTGCGATTCTTGGATTTCCCGCCCTTGGTCTTTCGGGTTGGTTTGTTGATTTGAGGTCGAGTAGACGCTCCGAACAACGACGTACCATTCTTTCGATTCTTCTTCCTCTGCTTGTGAACCTGACCACTCTTACTCAAGGACTCAGAGGAGCGAGCAGCTCCATATGCTTGGCGAGGACTACATAACAATTTGGATACATTATGAATACTGACTATTCGAAGAATTCTGCAACTATTCTAGCAAGACATACCCATCAAGTGGCGGTTTCGGAGGTTCTGATTCTTCAGTCGCACTCTCAAGTAGATCGTTCCTAGATGCCGATGTGGGAGCGGATTGAAGTCGTTGTTTCCCATTTGCTACATCATGTGAAGAAAATCAAGAACACTTGTACAAAGCTTGTTCCAACTTTAATCTAATTTTTACTGCAAACAGCAACTTGAACACTTACATCTAGTCTTATCCTTTCTTTGGGAATGCTCCGAAGTTGGCCTTAATTTTGGAGTTCCTTTTCTCCCAATCGGAGGAAGAATAGTTCCATCAGCGGACTGATCAGCCTCAATAATGATTACCTATATCGGAACATCGAAAGCATTGGCAATATGTTCTTCATATTTAAACCAATTTTAATTAACCTTGTGAAAGTCTGCAAGCCATATACGGCCGAGTCGATCCACCACATAATCCACTAACATTAAATAGCAATTAGGTGTAAAGCAAATATGGAGGATGATACCAGCATTAAGTTTGGTTGAGTGTTTAATGATCGTGAGTCATGACATCAAACCCACCGAACCCGAACCCCAAAAGCTGTATTTTCTCTGATGCTTCAGAGTTCTAAACCAAACTAAACTTACCCTCAAGATGGCTTACAAAACAACCTTGAGTGACCTCAAGACATTTAACAATCCGTGCCTGTTGGAAACATTCATAAGAATCTTAGACTTTGGTAACCGACATGTAATACAAAGAGCGACAAGAATATGAACCGAAAACTTATTAAACTTTTGGCAAAGGTGTCGATCATCTAAAGCACCAGCGGTGCCGACATCGCAATCGATGATAGACGTTCTGCAGTACAAACAAATTTTCACGCTAAAATTACTTATGGGCTCTGGATAGGGCCACGATACGTAATCTTGTAAAGAATGTCGAAATTGCTAATGTAAACATACTTAATTGCAGGTGGATTATCGGGGTTACTTTCATCAACAGCGAATGAGTTCCTGTAACACTTGACGCTGCGATCTTTGCATTGGAAATATGCCTAAGTGCGAGCAATGCAATGATGAATTAGATATATCGTAGTAAAGCTGTGAGCTCATAAAAAATTGATATGTATTACTATAGATTACCTGAAACCCCGCGACAAAATTTGCATCTGTATCTTGACATATTGCTCGGATCTCATTCTCATCTGCAGGACGTGAGCTCCCATTTTGAAACCTTACTAAACAAATCTATTGCACATGCCATGAAGACTTTCATATCAAATTTAGAATAGTTAATACAATTCAAAGTCCGCAAATATAGTAAATAAAGTTGTGCACCTTAGTTTGGCGAACATCTCGAGCAAGGTTCTGAAACCTGCCTATTATGTTGTCCCATTGACAAGCAGAAGCCTTCCGCTTTGCAATCGCGCCATCTTTATTGGACCAAAGCCATAGACTAGCGCCTTTTCCCTGTTCGTTAATATAAAGTTGTGACAAAACTTGGCATGATCGAGAAATACATATTATATTTGAATGGTTTCGAAATTATACCTGCTCGATAAAAACAGTATCAACAATTGGCAAACGACAACGCTCTTTGGGACCTCGAAGTGAGCTGAAGGCCCACCTGTAAAATCAGATGCAAAGTCACCGGCAATCCCAAGCCCATTACTTAAGATAATGCATAAACTAATCTCACACACTTCCAATTTTTGTTTCGAAAGCGATTTGACATTCTGCCCTCCCGGCGTCGTCAGACCTTATGATCCCATCGATGTTCGTCGACCAAATGAGGAAAAGAATTGGGGGGGGTGTATGTCTACTGTGTGTGTATGTCTACTGTGTGTGTATGTCTACTGTATGTGTGTGTGTGTGTGTATGTATGTATGCATGCAATGACAAAATACAATTTCGCTTTATCCGACGGTTTTTTAAAACTGTTTTTGATTTGGCAATTTGCCCCCTTGCACGGTGTAAGAAAGTAATCACTCACTTGCCTTCGTAAGTAAGTAAGATAAGAGTAAGAGTTTGGTGTTATCTTTAATCGCTAAACTATAAACTATTATTTACCTAAGTTATCCGTTTGATCCCTCTGAGAGGGCCGACATGTACATTCACACTTTCTGTACCCTTTTGCCACACTGGAACTGACCTTCACAGTCACTCTTACCTTCGGGTACAAGTTTTCGGGCTGCGTATGCATCGATATAGTGCATGTCTCACATGCCAGCAAAATTTACATTCCATTTGCACATTTCATCCACAGGACCCTATTGGAGGTACTTTCTCACATCCTTAACTAGTCAAAACAGTTTTGAACTAGTATTGATATTTTCTATTAAATATTAATCAAAGGTTATTGTAAACCAACATTGAATTTAGCGTTTATTTACTCAAATACACGTACTTCGTGCCTAGCCTATCGATCTAGACTAGCGGCGTAGGCCTACAAGTTTCTAGCCGAAACATATTTACCGGGATGGATACTGTACTTAGACATCATAATCAAAACTTATTATCTCAGAACTGAGCTTAAGTCAGTACTACAGTACCGCGTGTATCTGGCAACATATATCCCTAATAGTTACTAATCCTATGCTAGAGTAGAGTATAGTATGGATGTGTGAGATGGATGTTCTCACGTACGTATAGATATCGATATAATATTAGAGAGTGATAACCTCAATACTATTACATCCATAAGATCCTCAATACTAACAATAAGACATAGTATTCAAGGAGGATACTGTAACAATAAGGCACGGTATTCAAGGAGGATACTATTGGATACAAGAAAGACATTAGTTAATAGCAGGTATGTTTACATTAACAAATATACACCAGGAGATTACCGAGTATCTTGTCGGAGACTAAGTCCCGGAGTTCACTCCGGAAGTTACAATAAAAATTTCGATATCGATTTCATTATCTATTGTCTTATGAATAATGAATAACAATGACTTATGGTCTGATTCTCCATGCTAACCAGGACTTGACTTATGTTCATACGACTATTTTGTCCTGAAAAAACAAACTGTTGGCATAAATCCGAGCTCAATTATGGAAGTCGGACTTTCGAAACAGAGCGAACAAAAAATGATTAAATTTTCTACAATTTATCAAATGTTGGAGTCCGAAATGTGGAGGACTATCAAGAACGCTCCCATGTAAAATCGATAACAGCGTCTGACGGATAATCAAGAGTCTAACGTGTGTGTAGGCAGCACGGACGTCGGTTACACTTACAAAGAAAATAGAGGCCGAGCAATATCCAGGGCGCTGCACCCAACACTACTGCAGCAGGTACTGTTGAATAATAATCCATTTTAATGGAAACATATTCATGGAAACTGTCAGGTGCTGTGGTTGTATCAGCGTTGCTGCCATGAATCAGAAGCCCGATGAGAAGCAACAAAATATGTCGAAACATATTCCTTGACTTATTTTGTATGTTGCCTGTGGTTGTTTGAAACTGTCAAGTGTCTTGAGAATAAGAAAATAGAAAAATACGAAAATATGAAAACATAAAAGAAACTAGCCCGGCATGCTTTTAGACAAACAATCAATCTACCCAAACACCAGAACGCCACAAGGGGGAGTTGTGAATGTGTGGTGTGGGGCCTGCAAAGCAAATCGCTTTTGTTTTTGTGTTTTTGTGTTTTTGTGTTTTTGTGTTTTGTTGTGTCTTTTTTTTTTTTTCTCCTTCCGTGCGCCTTTCTTCAATGGTTTTAGATTTTTGCCACCAACCATCAAGTGGCCACATACCTCGCATACCTTCGCACATCTTTGCATATCTTTGCTACCTTTGGAGAACTACTGGGTACAATCTAATACACCGCCCTATTTACTAGCACTCGATTTGTTTTGATCCTCGTTATTTTGAATTCAATGTCAATTACATTGCTTTAGTACCTGTCGGTTTTGATTAAAAGCAGCAAGTTTGAAAAAGAGATCAGCCCATGGCAACAAAAGTAACAAATGGTGTAAATATTGACGAGGACCTGCATAGCCGCACTCTTTATGTTCTTGGACATGAAGCGATGGCAAAAATGAGCAAGTCAAAAGTACTTCTTGTTGGCCTGCGTGGATTGGGTGTCGAAATAGGTTAAATGTTCTGTCCCTGCTTCAATTTTAAAGGCTTAATTTCTTTGAACTTCTTCTAATAGCGAAGAACATAATTCTTACTGGCGTTAATGAAGTTGCACTGGTAGATAATGAACCCACAACATATATGGATCTTGCTGCCCAGGTTTTGTTACTCCAAGTTTTGACATTTAAAAGCTACTAATTGATATTATGTTTTCAAGTTTTACCTCACCGAGGCTGATATTGGAAAACCTCGTGGTCCAGCATGTGCTAAAAAACTAGCCCGTTTGAATCCTGCCGTCAAGGTGCATCATCTTGATAGTGGAATTGGAAATGTTGATGCAGTTGACGAGAAATTGCTCAAGTCATTTGCAGTAAGCCGTGATACATTTTTAAGATGTGTTGTATACAATGTGGTACATCATTTACTACATGCAGGTTGTTGTCATGACAGAAGGCTCTATTGCACTACGGACAAAGATAAATGATTACTGTCACGCCAATAACATTTGTTTCATTTCAGCGAGTATTCCAGGTCTTGCTGGCCGTGTCTTCTGTGATTTTGGCGATTCTTTTTATGTTACTGATACCAACGGCGAGCAAGCAAAGTCTGTCATGATCGCAAATATCACTTCGGTATGCCAATATATCATGCTCCAGTAATTACCAATTTCCTTTTAATGCACACTTAAACGCTTACTAATTTGTGTTGCTAGGATGAATCCGGTGTGGTTACTACTTTAGATGGACATCGGCATGGCCTTGCGAGCGGAGATTATGTAACTTTTACAGAGGTGCAAGGCATGGTGGAACTAAATGATTGCACACCACTGCCTATAAAGGTGAAGGATTCATTCAACTTTGAAATTGGAGATACAAGCAAGTTTGGAAGTTATATTCGTGGAGGTATTGCTTTGCAAAAAAAGCAGTCAAAGATTCTGAAATTTCGTACCTTCAAAGAAGCTCTCAAAGAACCCGGGGAGACAATTGCCACCGATTTGGGGAAGTTGAGTCGAACTCCACAACTTCATCTTGCTTTTGCTACACTGGACGAGTTTTACTCAAAATATAAAGCATTACCAACTCCTGGGTAAGAGTTTTGCCATAATATCAATTAGAACTTGAATTGATAATATTTTTACTTGCAACAGCAATGCTAAAGATGCAGGAAAATTCGTGGCTACTGCACTTTCGTTAAATGCTAAGGCAAAAAGTGGACTGGAAGTAGACGAGGATATGTTACAGAAGTTTGCATTAACATGTCAAGGGAGCTTATCCCCTATGGCAGCAATTTTTGGAGGCATTGTTGGGCAAGAGGTCCTAAAGGCTTGTTCTGGCAAGTTCACACCGATTCAACAGTTTTTATATTTTGATGCCTTCGAGTGCCTCCCAGAAACAATAGCCCCTGCAGACTACGCTTTGACTAAAAGTCGTTATGACGGCCAGGTTGGAGTCCGAATTTTCCATGGTGGCAATTTTTCATATTGTTTTTCCCTATCATTTAAGTACAAACTATCGTATCCCCTCTAGATTGCTGCGCTAGGACAGAAACTGCAGCAAAAAGTACTGAAGCAATCGATGTTTTTAGTAGGAGCTGGTGCTATTGGATGTGAAATGTTAAAAAACTGGGCAATGATGGGTGTTGGGGCTTTGCGTGGTCTCGTACATCTGACAGACATGGATAATATCGAGCGGTCGAATCTAAGCCGTCAGTTTCTTTTTCGCGAAAAGGATGTAAAAAAGTCAAAAGCTCTTGTTGCTGCGCGTGCAGCGCAAGAGATGAACCGCGAACTCAACATTCGCGCATATGAAATGCGAGTTGGTGATGATACAGAAGCTCATTTTAACAATGAGTTCTGGGATTCCTTGGATGTTGTGGTCACAGCTCTTGACAACGTCAATGCTCGATTGTATGTGGATGGTCGAGCCATGCTGTCTTGTAAACCAATGATTGATTCAGGGACTCTTGGTACTAAAGGATGTACACAAGTTGTGATTCCGCGCAAAACACAAAACTATGGCGCGTCTCGAGACCCACCCGAAGCGGGTATTCCGATGTGCACATTGAAACACTATCCGTACAAGATTGAGCACACGGTGCAATGGGCACGTGACTGGTTTGAAGGATCCTTTAAGCAACTACCCACAAACATTAACTTGTATATCAAAGACTCTACAGCATTTGTTAACTCACTTGATGACGGCATAAAACTTATGACCTTAAGAGAGGTTAAAAGGGGAATCACTGTGGATAAGCCCTCGTCTTTTCAGGATTGCATTTCTTGGGCACGACTCACATTCCAAGAGCTATTTTGTAATAATATTAAACAGCTTCTCTATAATTTTCCTGCCGACCAAGTGACGTCGACGGGTGCTTTGTTCTGGAGTGGTACCAAACGCGCACCACATGCACTACTATTTAATCCTACAGATTCAGCCCACTTAGATTTCATTGTTGCCGCTGCTAATTTGCATGCTCAGACCTACGGTCTAACTACCTGTCACCGCGATCGCGCTATTTTTCTTGATCATCTCCCAAAGGTAGACGTTCCTTTGTTTCAACCAAAGGAGGGTGTCAAGATTGCCGCTGATGATGAGGATGCTAAAGAAATAGCTGGTAAAACTGTGGAGGAATGGGACGTCGATGGCCAGGCGAAAGAAACGCTATCCTCGATGCCCTCTGCTTCATCTTTGAAAGATGCATCGATTTGCAGTCTGGAATTTGAAAAAGATGATGACACGAACTTTCACATAGATTTTATAACTGCTTGTTCAAATTTGCGTGCAAGATGCTATCGTATTGAAGAGGCTAGCAAGCATAAGACGAAGGGGTTAGCTGGGAAAATCATTCCAGCTATTGCGACAACCACTGCTTTGGTGACAGGTCTAGTGTGTCTTGAGCTGTACAAGATAATACTGGAAAAACCAATGGAATCATTTCGAAATGCCTTTTTAAATCTTGCTCTTCCATTTCTTACTGTTTCGGAGCCCCTGCCCTGTAAGGCTGTGATATTTAAGGAACATCGGTGGACTGATTGGGACCATGTTGATATAAAAGGTCCAATGTTGATGAAAACGTTCATCGATCATATTGAGCACACTTACGGTGTAGAAATACAAATGATATCGTATGGTCGGAGCATTTTATATTCTTTTTTTGCAACAATGAAAAAAATTAAGAAAAGAAAGGCTCAGAAAATGGAAGTTGTCGCCGCTGAAGTATCAAACCAACCTATCCGGGCTGGCACTAACATGTTGCTATTTGAAGTTTGCTGTGTGGATGAGGAAGATGAGGATGTTGATGTCGATCTCCCTGTTATTCGGTACTTTATGTGACCTGCCACTGCAAAGCAAATAGCAGATCACTAGCTACTACTAGTATCTGTTATTTTCAATAAAAAATGAAGGTTTTTCAATATAAAATTAATAATCGATCAATGTTGTCAAAACAAGTCTTCGCGGAGTGTGAGATTCAAATGATCTGTTGGTCGCACGGCTGAGCCTCCATGATATGATGATGCTTAGGAACTCCTATTCGTCCGAGACAGAAAGGGCAGCGCTGACACTGCATAGGAACACAGTACTAGGAATTATTTCTGCAGTATGTAGAGCGGGGTTGCGTGCAGGAATTCCTGCTGTAGGAATTCCTAGTCGAGCATGAGCAGGGTTGTGAGTTTGGATTGGATTAAAAAGTGAAAGAAGACAATCGCGATGGGAAGCAATACAATTAGGGACACAATCAACGGGATGGGCTGCATGCATCTACTATAGATCTAGTATAA
>JACLAD010017039.1_pt1 | contig 13662 bp, 17 predicted proteins | sample 8027901 | NCBI WGS metagenome assembly JACLAD01 (sample SAMN15725071, study PRJNA655200) | protist metagenome | isolation source: fluorescence activated cell sorting (FACS) single amplified genomes of... | place: Spain: Blaines Bay Microbial Observatory, Mediterranean Sea | collected 2016-07-05
ATTGACACAAATAGACATGCCGAATGAAGAAATCTACCACCTCGATTCTCCATCCGACCGCTTATACATTCTCGTCAAAGGGGAATTAACAAAGAAGCAGCCAAAGCAAAGATCAAAGAGGCTTAAGGCACCTATAACATTTGGCGTCGAGTCCTTTATCCTACAATTTCGACATGTAGATACTGTGAGAAATGACGAGAAGAAAGCCGAGCTTTACTCGCTCGATTTTCACAGCTTTGCTGACGTCTGCGACGACTATGATGATGCCCTGGTTGAGGACCTGCAAGAATGTGCTGTCCAGGTGTGGGAAGAGCTTGGCGGGAACGAGGCCGCTCAGACGGCGATGGGTTTGAGGAGGTTATCGACACATCATGCCAACGTCGGTGAGTGTAAGAGAATACATAGAGGAACGTGGGGGGGTAGAGAGAATTCATCATAAGCTATCCCTTCTAATATTACTTTCATCGGCGACTACGACAGCGGGGAAACCCATGTCCCCAGCAACGACATTCAGCCAGAGGATTAATTCCAAAAAATCATCACGTAGGGCTTCATTGACAGATAGCAGTAGGAGAAGAGGCTCAAAGTATGGCAAGAGGGGCCAACAGATGGCTTCCAACGAAAACTCGGGCCTGTACAAAACGGCCAGCGTCGCCAAGCTGCACGGTACAGGCTCGGCTTCACCGCTGCTCAAAGGAGTCTTGGACATCAAGAGCAGCGATGCAAAAGGATCCGCCTCTCCACAACAGCAACTGTCAGCATCCTCTCAGCAGCGAAGAGCGTCTCTTCGTAAGATGGGAAAGAAGCGTGTAAGCAGCAACAATCTTTCCCGCCGGGGCTCAGTCGCTTCTGCGCACCTAGTAGACCTTCACGACGTCTCTGGTTATTACTTTCCGAAGGCTCCGTTCACAAGGACTTGGCGTCTATTCTGTCTCTTCGGCACTGTTTACTATGGCATCATGGTGCCCATTCGATTTTCATTTTACTGGAAAGTTGCGGGTCGGAATGGTACGTTATTGTCTCAGAACCTATGCAATCGAACATCGAACTCAACTCCGTTCCCCCCAAACAAATACGAATGCGCGCGCTCCCGTGCCTATCCCACAATTCATTAACAGAACTCACACCTCTATGGTATATCGAGTATCTTGTTGATCTCTTTTTTATTATCGACATGTATCTCAACTTCCGTCACTTTGCGCAAACAAGCATGATCGACATTTCACATAACAGCCCGCGAGATTCGACGCCTCATATTGCACAGCTCGTGGCCCAAGCAGTCTCGCTGAGCCCGGCAACGATCACGAAGCACTATTTGAAAGGATGGTTTGCTCCAGATCTCATCTCGCTCGTTCCGCTAGACTTGATTGGAATTGTCTTGGGAAATCATCGCCTGTACCTCTCACTACGTCTACTCCGCCTTGTACGGATGACACACCTCTTCGAGTACGTTGACGTGATCGAAAACTGGTATGAAGAAGCAAACAAGACGAAGCTTGAGATATCAGTGCACCTTATCATCTGGTTCTTCATCATGACTGTCTTCTCCTCGATCTGGGTAACCTGCCTGTGGTTTATGATTGGCTCGGAGGCATATGGCACCTTTGCTGGGGATTACATATTTGCGACGAAGGCCTCACTTGGCGGAATGACAAACAGCAGCAACCAAACACCGGAAGGGTTGATGCCGACTGACACAATGATTTCTTTCATCAAGTTCGACAAAGTCTTGGGTAAAGGTGCGTCCATGACTAGCAAATATTAGGCGCATGCTCGACTGTACTCAAATCTGAATCACTTTTGCTGGACACATCCACAAACACGCAGGCTTCCATCCAATGATGGATGGCGATAACTTTGACTGGGGACTCTCATTCCTCCGCTCAATCTACTGGACTTTTGCGACGATGTCTACTGTTGGATTTGGCGACATCCGGCCGTACTCAGTCTCGGAGACTGCCACGAGTATTTTTGTCATGATCTTTGCAATCATGATGTATCCAGGAGTCATCGCCAATGTGTCCCAGGTCACGGCGGAGGGTGAGAACTTTAGATCTCGCGCGCAATCCAACATGGAGTGTGCTTCACATTTTCTGAAGTATCATGAGGTTGGCGACAAGCTCCGCGAGCATGTTAGGGAGTTCTTTGAGTACAAGAAGACGAAGCATGTAAGTTTCGTTTGTTGCCTGCTGCCGTTTTCTGCCTTTTTCTTGATTTCTAACGGACCCGCAACTTGTGTTTTGAACGTACTCTCCTGTCTCCTCTTCCACTATTGCCTTCGCAAAAAAATAGCGTAATGTGGACACAGCGTATGCCCTGACAATGCTGCCAAGGCATATCCAGAAGGCTGCGCTTAGACAAATGTATATGCGCTGCATTAAGGCCTCCCGAATCTTGGCAAAGGTAAACAGGACGATGGTCGAGCTAATGTGCGTGCACGCACGAACAGAGGTTGTCTTGCCGTCCTACTATGTCGCAAGAAAGGGAGATTACTGCCTCGACTTGAACTTCGTCACCCTCGGCGCGCTTGAGGAACACTCTGGAGACAAGAACAAGGTCATTCGAACCCTCAAGGCAGGCAACATCTTCGGAGAGCGAGAATATGGTGAGATTATCTTGAAACTGCAGAAGGAATGAAGACCTGCCTCAACGGGACTAACGCGATTGACTAGTGATGGACGAGTGCTACCCTAACGACATAGAGGCGGTAGAATATACGGAACTTGTTCGTGTAGATAAGATTGCGTTCCATAACGTCATCTCACACTATCCTGAGGAGCTTAAAAAGATGAAGGCAAGGGCAAAGGGCATGGGCAAGGAACAGAAACGGATCACGAAAAACCTTCAAAACGCGAAGATGGTCGCCATGTTTGGCGACGAAGATGCAGAAGAGGAGGAGGTTGAAGATCCTTTTGTCTTTCATCCCGACAGCACGTTTCGCATCATGTGGGACTATATTTCTTTCGCGCTGATTATGTACAACTTCGTCGCTGTGCCACTGCTCATCGGCTTCTTCACTGGAGGTTTCGATGGTGCTGGGATCGGCGCTACAACGCTTTCAACCGAAGTCTGGACTACAATGCTCATTGTGGATAGTGCGGTCGACTTCTTTTTTGTGGTCGACATTTTATTGCACGCACGGTGCTTCGCCTACGTCGACGAAAGTGGAAGGCTCGTTAAGAAGTAAGTCGCGGTCGCCTCAACCTTCCCGTGCACCTTCTTTGATACTGGTCTTGTTTGTTGCTTAGTATTTACACCTACTTCCCACGTCAAATTATCACAGACCAGAAAAGATCGCCAGTCACTACCTCTGCTCCGTCTTGGGTTTTGCATATGATTTCATAAGCTGTGCGCCCCTCGATCTCATGTGGTACTTTCTGTATGACAACCGTGGTTCCAGGCTTTGGCTGCGCATCACGCGAGTTTTGCGAGCCATCCATCTCCCTCGGTACTCAAGGCGAGTGCATGCTTACCTTGTGGACACATTACATTTTGACGGGGGGCTTGTGCACGTTGGAGAGGTATACATGCTCCTCATCATTATCGCGCACTGGGTTGGATCCTTCTGGTACCGCCTCTCGCTTTACATGTATGCCGGTTCTGTTCCTGATTGGGCCAGTGCTGATTGCGTGCTCACTTCTACATGCTGGACTATGCCACCAAACTTGTCGTCCTCGCTTGCAAACTCGACAAACTCGACACAAAACTCAACAAGCTGGCCCAATGCAACCAACGGGACAATGCCACCTCAACTCTCGCCTTCGCCGTCGCCGTCCCTCTCTGCACACTACACAAGCACATCCAGACGCTACGTTCGCTCAATTTACTGGGCTATTGTCACAATGAACACAGTCGGATACGGTGACATCCAGGCGCAGTCACCTGCCGAAACTGCCTTTGCCGTTGTCGTGATGATCTTGGGTGCCTTGATTTGTACGTTCTCATTTGCAGCTGCGATCGAAGCTAATTGTAGCCATCCTGACTCTCACCCGTCTCGTCCCCCTTCTCGAATTAGACGGTACCATCATTGCGCAAATGGCAAACGTTGTGGCTAACATTGATCGTGCAGCAACAGTGTTTGCTAAGAAAAGACTCAATGCGCGCGCCTATGTAAACCATCGCTCGTTTCCAAATTCGATCAAGAATAGCATTGAGGAGTACTACGAGTTCCTTTGGAAAAGGCAAAAGGGGCTTGCGGAGGAGGAAGTCTTTGAAATGCTTCCGAGCTCACTCTCACTCGCTGCCAGGATGGAGATCAGCAATAGAATGTTGAGAAACAGCGCATTACTCAAAAAGATCGATAGCAGCTTTCTTCGTGGCGTTGCGCAGTGCCTGTCTTCACGGATTCTTTTGCCCAAACTGTTCGTTTGGCGAATTGGACAGGTCGGCCGTGAGCTCTTCTTTGTCAAGAAGGGAAGAGTCGAGATTTTGGGCATGTCAACGTCTGGAAGGCGCGCTGACGTGCAAATTGTCACGTATAAGGATGAGGTTGGTCCTTTGCCTTGATCTCTTGCTTCCTATTTCCCTTCTAATCTTCTTCCCTTGTTTTAACACTTTGTCTCACGTTACCACCACACTCTTGCAGAGCGTCTTCGGCGGGATCGAGTTTTACTACCGCCAGGTGTACAAGGTTCACGCACGGTCGATGACCTTTTCTGATATTTACGTCCTCTCACGCGAAGATTTTGATCACCTCCTTCTGCTATATCCCGATCGAGCGGAAGTGATCGATAAAAACGCTGTGAACCTGAAGGAGAAGGGGAGCTACGAAAAGATTGCGGGCAATTTGAAAAACAAAAAGGTGACGAGGATGTTCGAGGCCGAGACGCAGGCGAAGAACGACGGTCCCCTCGTCTTCCCTCCAAATTCAGCCTTCCGTCGTGGCTGGGAGCTCTTCATCTTCTTCGTTATCTGGTACAATGCGATCTGTGTGCCTTTGCGCATTGCCTTCATGATGGACTCTAGCGCATACCAGTTTGCCTCTTACGGGTGAGTGTGAATGTGCTATGTATTTTTGCATTTTCTAGGTTTCCTTACTTATGGGTTTCTCTTCGAATGTCACTCTCCTCTTTTCGAAACTTTAGCCTTATCGTCTGGGTTGTTATGGACTATGGTGCCGACTTCTTTTTCTTTGCCGATATGTACTTAAATTATCAGCACTTTGCCTTTGACATTGAGGGGGAGGTGATCAAGGATCAGAAGCAGATCCAGGAGCACTATGTATCAGGGTAAGCCTCGGCCCCCCTCTGTTTGAAAGCAACGAACGCACTGACCATTGAATTTGTGACGCAACCTCCCTACACTGCTACCTACCTCGCCCAGACACGCGCTCGAAGACATCCTCTCAATCATCCCATGGGATGTGATTGCGTGGATCTATCACCGTAACGATATCAACAGCGGAGGCTTTCAGCTTTGGTGTGCTCTGCGTGTCCCAAAGCTGCTCCGTATCACGCGGTTCTCGCTCTACTTTGGCGTCATGGAAAACTTCCTGGAGGAAAACAGGATTTCGTTCAGCCAGAGTGTTTGGCGGATGCTCAAGCTTCTTCTCTACATCATTATTGTCGCCCACCTTCTGGCATGCGTGTGGTTTGGAATAGCCTACTTCGAGAGTTTCTCCACTACCATCCTATCCGGATCGGCCAGCGCAACTGAGGCTGCAGTAGCGGCAACGGGTGTCTCGTGGGCTGCAAAGGACCAACTCTTTGGCGAAAATATGCCAACGAGGTATCTCAAGTCACTGTACTGGGCTTTCATTACGATCACCACTGTTGGTTACGGCGACATCGTCCCGGTCACGATTCCTGAGACGATTTACTCTGTCGCCGTCATGCTTGTTGGGACGACGCTCTACGCGATGGTCATTGCAAATATGACATCGCTCTTCAGTAGCATGGACGCCGTTCCCGCTCTCCACCGTATGGTGGAACGCTGCATGCACAAACTAATGGCTACTCGTGCGATTGGCGGGGGCGTCAATGCCGCGACCTCAGAGTCCATGAATCCTCGCGGCACGAGCGGCAAGCTCCAACTCTCGCAGAAGATGAAGCTGTACTACGGCTACAAGTGGCAGGCTTTCATGGGCATGAACGAGTCGGAGGTGTGGACCACGATCCCGCTAGCGCTGAGGGAGGAGATTGCAATGTATCTGTGAGTGATGGAGAAGCAGAGGGAGATTTTCCCCTGAGCCCCACGTGCGAGCTTGCCCATCACTGACTTGTCTCCTTATCTTTTGCATTTCATCTATGCCTTCTTCCCACAATGATCTTTTCCTGTTCCTCACCTCTGCCGCACCCCAGCTTCAGACCAGTAATCACGTCCTCTGAGGTCTTCAAACCGTGCAACAAGGCCATGCTCTACCTCATTATGGGCTTGCTGGAACCGAGGCTCTTCATGACGGAGGACCGGCTCTTCCAAGTCGACTGCATTGTTCCCGCAATGTTCTTCATCAAGACGGGCACGGTCGAGCTTTTGCCAAATCCCATGATCTCGGCGTTTCGAAAGATCACGCTCGAGGATGGGAGCCTCTGCGGGGAAGCCGCCCTCTTTGGCTGGCCACAGCCGAGGACAGCGAAGGCGTCGGAGCCGTGTGACGTCTTTGCTCTCACGCAGTCCAGCTTTCAGAATTTTCTCGATGTCTACGCTGAGGCATTCCCACAGCTGCAAACTGAGCTCGAGGCGAGTGTGAAGAAGAGCATGCAGAGTCTTGGCGGGAAGATCTCGCTCCAAATGCTGAAGAATCACGGGAGCATGGCTCGCGTGCACGAGGTCGTGGAGGTCGTGGAGGGGAGCGATCCTTTTGCCATCGGAGGCCTGAAGGGCGTTGCTGAGAGCAACGAGGAAGAGGAGGCCTCGGTGAGGGCCACCGGAGGAGGAAAGGGAGATTCGGTCGCTCCCGTCCCTGCCTCTGAGGCAGAAGAGAAAAAGGATCGAGGGAGCAAGGGCAAGAAGGGCGATGGGAATGACGAGACTAGGGCGCCGGAGAAGGTAGAAAATGAAGGAGGGAAGGCAGCAACACCCGACTCGAAGGTGGGGAATAGCGATAGTGGCGCCGAGAAAGCGTTGAAGGAGGACGGGGGACAGTAAACACACCATTTCTTTTCTGCTGCTGTGCTGTACATAAATCTGTTTCGTCGTTGACGCCTTCATAACCGGCTATTTCCCCCATCCCCTGCGCCCCCGGCAAAGTACGCCAGCGCAGCAGCCGCTGTTTTGTCGGGCCTTTCCACGAACTCGAAGTGCCCCCCGTCCAAATCCATTATTCGAAGCTTTCCCCCGCCCTTCGTTCCCCACGCCTCCATGTATGGAAACGTGCAACGATCCCGCCACTCCGCGAAACGCAGGAAGAGAGACGGCGTCTCTATCAGCGCGGCCAGCTCCTTGTTCCTCGAGTCGGGGGGGAAGCCGGAAAACATCCCGGCGTCGGTCGCGAGCCGGGGGTCATGCGTGTACTCGAAGTGGACGCCGGTGGCGGAAGAAACTCTTCGGATCCCGCGCGTCTCGACGATGCTTTTCGACGTTGTAAATCATAAATTACATATTAGGTTGTGACGTCATCGTGACGACGAGGTCCCTGTCAGTCAGTCACGTGGCCCGAGCGATATTTTCTTAACATGCTCTGCGAAACAAAACGAACCTGCGCACGCTCTCGTCGCTTATCTTGAACTTTCCCTCATGGCGCATTCTGAAAAGAACGGCCGCCTCGCGAGAATCGAACCGTCGCGGCTTCCGTTCGATCATCGTCGCGGACGTCGCGCGGCGAAAGAATTCGGGGCTGAAGTCCTCGCGGAGCGCGAGACTGCCGAGGCCCTTGCGCAGGGTCGGAGGACCGCACTGATCGAGGAAGACGACCTTGCGGAACAGATTCGGTTGCGAGCCGATGAGGTAGAACAAGCACTGAGCCCCCCAGCTCTGGGATATGCGTCGAGGAAAGGCGACCGTGAGCCCGCCTGCCTTACGTCAATGATAAGAATAAGGTCGGTTGCGAATGACTCACGTGCGCCACAGCGAAGAGCGGGCCAGGGTGGGAAACTGGTTGCCTCCGCCATGCGAGAATAAAAGAGTGAACTGAACGAGCAACTTGAGCGTGACTGTACGCGCCCGTGTGATCGCTGAGTCCGTGTCCGGGAAGATCGAGAGAGAGAACGTCATACCCCTCTTTGGCCATGAGCGGGGCCAGACCCTTGAACGAGTCGGCGTTGTCAAGCCAGCCGTGGAGGCACAGAACAGTTCCGCACACCTTCGACGTGTCGGCAAGGCAGAACCTCGACGCAGCCGTCACGAAGTCGTAAGGCTCGCACCTCAGCGTGAGGTTTGACCGGCGGACGGAATCTCCCACTCCCACTCCTACTCCCCCCCCCGCCGAAGCCGCCTCTCCTATTAGCGGCATCCTTGAATCAAACCGAAAATAAATGTATTAATGAAATGAAAATAGCTGTCGATGGATTGTTTTCGCCAGGGTTGACGATGAGCTCGAGTGTGCTAGTTACAGGCGGGAACAGTGAGCCTCACTAATGAGATTGGCCTCTCTCTTGCCGCGCAAAACTAATCCCCGAACCCAACCCCACCTCACACAGGAGGGATCGGCTTCGAGGTCTGCAAGATTTGCATCCAAGCCCTCGCTTCGCAGCCAGAAGCTGTTGTTTTCGTGGGTTCACGAGACCTCGCCGCGGGAAAGGCGGCTGTCGCGGACCTCCTTGGCGGTTTTGAAGATGGAGCTGAGTGCTCGGTGATTGCGGTTCAACTGGACGTTACCGACGACGCCTCCGTCAAAGCCGCCGCTAAGGAAATTTCCGAGTATCTCGGGAAAGGCAGAGGACTGGACATCCTCGTGAACAATGCCGGGGTTCTTTTGCAAAAGTCTGACAACGAAGAGGAGAAGTACGACGCCGCCAAAGGGCGCAAAACTGTCGAGGTCAACTTTGAAGGCACGGTCAGGGTCACAGAAGCGATGATGCCCCTCCTACTGCTCCAGAGGGGCGGTGGCAGCGGTGTCGAGGAGTGCGGGCAACTCGAAGAGGCAGCTCACGTCGTCAACGTCTCCTCCGGGGTCGGAACGCGCACACTCGCCCGAATTCGTCCAGAGCAGCGGGCGGCCCTGGTCGACGCGTCCTTAGAGTTGCCAGCGCTGAGAGAGTTTTGCGCTGCCGCACTGGCGGAGCTTGAGAAGGACGAATCCTCGCCTTATCACGCGATTCCTACCGTCAGCTACGGCATATCCAAGCTAGCGGTCAACTGTTACACGCAGATGATGGCGCGGAGGTACGGTGCTGCCTGTCGGAAGGACGGCGACGAGGCCGAGAACGCGGCTTCAAACGCTGCTTTAGCAAGCGCCGCAGCATCTACCACCGCAAAGCCGAGGGGCACTGCTCGCGTCGTCCGCTTCAACGCTGCGTCTCCAGGATTCACGAACACGCGAATGTGCGATGGATACACCGGGGAGAGGCAGCCAAAGTCGCCGTCCCTGGGAGCCTCGGTGTTCCGCGACGTCCTCTTTTCTGATCTTGGCAAAGGAAAGAACGGTAAATTCTTCAAACAAGCGGACAAGGCGGGGACCCAGCTGCGGGACGCGTCCTCCAGGGAGGAGCCTTGGGTCGCTCTCTAGGAGATCGAGTAGAGCCACGCGGCAGGCTCCGACAGAGGGAATATTTTAGGGGGGAAGAGCATTGATCGTGGTCGAAAAGTTTTTATGCTATCGTTTGGAGTGCCTGTATCTTTGTCTCCAACCAGCAACTTGAAGGCCGAGCGTCGTATGAGCAGGAACGAGATACGTTTTTTTTTTCTACAAACGCTTCAAGATCGTCGAGAGCTTCGGAAACGTGACGCCACGGCAGTAGTGCACATCCTCCTCGCCCGTCTCCTCATTCACGTGGGCGGCGTCTCCGCCGATGGCCTTGGGAAGGATCGAGACATCGACGAGCTTTGTGATGGTCTCGCACTCCCTGAGGTCGGTCCCTGGCACAAAAAGTTCCATTGGAAAGGTGTAGCCACTGCTCGCAGTAAAGATGCTGATAGCAAACTTCCAATACGTTGGAAAGTTGACCGCAAAGGTGATGTTACTTTCGGGTGACGGGTACAAACGCTTGTTCATATCTCCAACTGCTTGTGCGTCTATTTGATGTAGTTGTAGAGATGGTACGTTGGGTTTGCGCGAATGTGTCAGGTAATAATTGTTGCCGACAAGCAGAAACATGTATACGGGCGCAGATGAAACTCACATTCAAGCACACCAAGCAGCTTGCTTATGTTGCCCCCAGCAAAGTCAGAAAAGTCAATATCCGATAATTCTTTTATAGTGCACGTAGAAGTATAAAATTAGTCAATCTTTCGAGAATGGCGCAAGAACAAAGAGAGAGCAGAGCCTCAAGCAGGCTCACCACGCCCACTGATGGCAGAGATCGTGTCATAGAGCAGGCACTTGAGCTCTTTGCATATCATGACAAGATCACGATATTCATCGATGGAGAAAGCGCCTGCTAGCCCATCAATATCAAAGTCTCGACCAAAGTGAATATACGCGATGATGGAGCCATCTTTAGCTCTCCCGACAAAGTTATTTATCGGCTGGTAGGTTAGCAGCTCCCGGAACCGTGGAAGCGTGTCGTAACTCAAGTTCTCCTCGATGATGCGCCGCCGCTTCTCGTCGGCCTTGAACTCGAGCCGTGCGTTGGAGTTTAGCACAGACATGACCTTTGCGTCCTGGACGTCCATCTTGCTGATGCGAAGAAAGCGATAGAGTCGAGCTACGTTGTAGACGCCATAGCTATTGTTGACCGCATGCGGGCCGAGAGCCGCCTCAACCTCCTTGCGGAGCTCCTCAAGCTTTCCTCTCGCAGTAGCATCCTCGATGCGCGAGGCAAATGTATCCATGGAAGTTATGACGTTCGGGGCATCGCGCCAAGGACTTGGAAGGTCTGGTGCCTTGTTGTTCTTCAGCGCCCGCGGGCCAACCTTTGCACTCACATTTGCAGGTACCGCGTCTGCATCTTTGATGATCTCTTCTAGCCTACGCACGACATCGTGCATTGCCGGGCGCTGCCGAGGCTCAAATTTCACGCAGTGCTTTAGGACTGTCATCGCGAAATGGAGGGCGGTGAGTTGCAAACGAAATAGGATGCTGCAAATTAGGAACGACGCACGCTTCTTGAACGTCCCCCTTACGCCATATTTCCTGCATTCGGCCCTGCCGTCGAGCGTAGGCTTGCGCTCGCCGTGTGCAACCTCACGCATAATCTTCTTTGGACCTCCGGCACGCTTCTGCTTCTTGAACTCTGCAATCTCATCTCCGTACGGAACGTTTCGCACCGCAATCTCGTAGAGCACGGCTCCAAACGAAAACGTGTCCACATCTTCGTTGTACCTCTTACCCAAGAGGAGCTCAGGCTTTTTGTTTTGTTTTGTTTGTTTTGTTTCGTTTTGGTTGGTTTCGTTAGAGTGCAATAAACTGAAAACATGTTTCTATACTCTCCTCACACCTACCGCTGCCCATAGCGGCGTCCCTGTCTGCGTCATTGTGTTGTTGAGGTCTACTCGTCGGCTCTCCCCGCAGTCTCCAATCTTTCCAGTCTCGCCGTCGGACATCACCATCACGTTCCCAGACTTGATGTCGCGGTGCACCACGGGATTCGGCATCGAGTGCATGTGCGCGAGCCCCTTGGCGGCGCCCAGAACAATCTTCAGTCCAATCTTGAATGAGAACGCGTCGCCCTGGTAAACATGCTCCAGGTCGCCGCCGCCAGCAAACTCGATGACCATGCCAATCTGCGTGAGCGCGCCCTTTACCTGAAACCAAGCAAAGAGGCCGATGATGTTTGGATGGCGCAGCGCAAAGGACATCTCAATCTCACGAAAAGCCTTGTCCTCCTCGGTGTTGCGAAACAACTTGATTGCCGCTGGCTCGTTACTAAAAGACGACTTGTAGACCGTGGAAAACGAACCCGAGCCGATTATCTCCCCTTTGTTCACCTTGCTCACGTCCTTGATCTCGACGCGACGCCACGGCTCTCCCGGAGGCAGATCGGGGTTTGCACTCTTCTCCTTGGTCTCTGCCTTCGCTGGCAGCGCTGTAACTGTCACCATGTCTCCTCCAGCTGTGATAATCATCGACAAGCTTGTCATGACCTGTCCTAGAGACAGACGAAGCTCTGCATTGTCGGACCAGCACGCCACCATGAGGTATGACAGCGCGGGGTTCCAGGTTTCCGGAATTGGGGGTCGCTTGCCGTCCGCTGCTACATCAGCCGCAAGTCTGATGCCGTAATCCCTTTCTGATCGAGTATATGGAATATCCTATTTGGTGAAAGAGAGGGGTAAGCTGCCATCGCAAGAGCCACCAAGATCACATTCAATCAACACCATCGACACTCACCCTATCGCACACCTCGTACATCGTTAGCGCAAATGAGAACACATCGGCGGCAAATCCATAGCGCTCGCCACGAGACAGCTCTGGTGCCTGGTACACTAACGTGCCCTTGATTGTCATCGTTGCATCTAGCGTCGCAACGCGAGAGATTCCGTAATCTGCTATCTTGGCGTTTTTCTTTTTGCCACCAACCAGGATGTTGCCTGGCTTGATGTCACGGTGAATGATGCCGACAGTGTGGAGATACAGTAACCCTGCGGCGCTCTCCTGTGAAGTGGGTGCAGAGTAGATGAGTTTGGGAAAGGAGCGATAGAGCACGTGGGAGGTCTTAAAAAGCTAGCTGTACAAAGCGAGAAGAAAAACCAACCCGCAGGAGCATCAACGCTCGAACCTCGGAATAGTGCAGTCCCTCAATCTTGTCCTTGTAAAAGTCTTTCAGATCGCCCAAGCAAAGCTCAGTGATCGTCTGCAATGGCTGCTTCACCCACCCGATCAGTCGAAGCGTGCAAGGGTGCTCGAGCGAGGCAGTGAGTCTGATCTCTCGCATTGCTTCCTTGAGCTGCTTTTGCGAGGCTGTGCTTCGGTACAACTTGATCGCGCACTTGAGATCACGCACTCTGCCCTCGTATACCTCGGCATAGGCTCCCTGTCCGAGCCGTTTTCCCCTTTCAACGCTGGAGTTGTCGATCACCATGAAATTCCAGAGATTGACACGCGCTTGGCAGCTCACGAACAGCGCTCCTCCAGTCGCTCCAGAGAGACTCTCTGACACGCCTGGACCAACGCCCTGCACGTTGTGCTTTAGAGCGTACAGATTGCCACCCGCCAAATCTATGGCCTTGGACACCGTGAAGTGATGTTCGGGGAGCTCCTGGTTCACAGGCAACATGGCATTATTCGTGGCTGCCTGGACCTGCAAAAATCCCGAGCCTGCCTGCACTGGAAACGCTTGAAAGGATTCCCCGGTTTGTGCAGTTGAGATTCCAGGGATGCCCGGCCTGTTGACATAACCACTTGCGGACACAGCTGCAGCGGGGACGACCTGGCTTGCCTTTGGCTGGGAGACGTCCATATGTTTGGCCTTGTTGGTGGATATTCCGTGCGCTTTCTCTTCTCCCTTTCTCCTGTTCCTGTTGTCGTTGATGTTGTCGTTGTTCTTCCCCTCAATCGACGTTTCCTCCTTCGACCTGTTCTTCGGCTCATCTTGCTGGCTTTCCTGTGAGCCTTCTCCTAGTGCATTTTCGGCCACATGGACCGTGGAGCGGCTGTCATCCCTCTCCCCGTGAGACTTAACGTAG
>JACLAD010014765.1_pt1 | contig 13660 bp, 8 predicted proteins | sample 8027901 | NCBI WGS metagenome assembly JACLAD01 (sample SAMN15725071, study PRJNA655200) | protist metagenome | isolation source: fluorescence activated cell sorting (FACS) single amplified genomes of... | place: Spain: Blaines Bay Microbial Observatory, Mediterranean Sea | collected 2016-07-05
TGGTTTTTAATTTAACAAAACCAGGAGTTTGTGAATGCGGTACGTTAGTCTGTGTAAAATGCCATATCAAGTTAGATAAAGATACGTGGAGACAACACAATTGTAATCAGGGTAGTGAAGGTGCAGAAATGGATGCAAAGACATTGGCAATGCTTAGGAAAAATGCAAAACAATGTCCGAATTGCCAAGCTTGGGTACAGAAAAACGCTGGTTGTGATACAATGATGTGTGGTACTAATAGTCATGGATCTATTTTACAAGCAATACGTAATGGTGGTTGTGGGCATCAATTTTATTGGTCAAGCTTGAAACCTGCAAGCACCTCGTATAAGGGAATAAACGGTGAGAATAGAAGTGGTTTCATAACAAAAGAATATCGAATGCAGGCAATGAAAAAAGTATTTGGTGATCAGCGATAATTAAATGGGTGAGAAAGCAGAGAGAAAAGATCATTTTGTTCATAAAATTTATCTGTATTTACCGCAGGAAAAAGAAATAGCCAGTTCGTCATGGGTATATGAATATCTTCATCAGGGCTATTAGGCTTTGATCAGTTCAGGGAAGAAACGAAGGGGAAGGCGATGTTAAAGGTGTTTGCCTTTTTCATCCAATTGTGCGACACTCGATATGTCAGGAAGGCATGGTTCTCAATGAACAAGACTGTGCAGTGTTCCTAGAATGGGTAAAGTCGGATACAACGGACTAACAATACTTTAAAAATACAGTAGAATTTGAATTATGTGGTGCGTATTCTAGGGGAACTACTGAAATATTTTCATTGGTACGGTTTCTTGTATGTTCCAATGCATCTAAAAAGGATTGTCCACCGCGATTGAATGGGTTTGATTGCAAACCAAATAAATAAAGCTAACGAATTTGTGGTTGTTCAATTTTTATATATCATAAAGCTTTTGTGGATATCTATAATAAAAAGATAATCAAATTAAAGGATGTGTGTAAAAAGGTGGAACAATTTGCAGCCACTGAAGTAAATGTGTTATTACATTGGATAGATGTAATAACATATTTACTTTTCAACTTTCATCTCTGTCTTAAATAAAAATGGATTATAGCGCTATATATATTATAGCTTAATATAAATAGATATCTAATATCATATATATATATATATATATATATGTATGTATTCAACTTCCACAGAGGTTTACATGTTTTACATACGTGAATACCCACCATCAATTGTAAATTCATCCCCGGTATGATATTTCGATCCATCGGAAACTAAATAAATAGCTAATCCACCAAAATCAGCAGGGACACCCCATTTACGTAATGGTAAACGTTTCATGATTGCACGCATTGGATGTTTCTTTGCATCCATCATACCGTATTTTTCTTGTTGATGCAATTCATATCCTTCCATATCTGGTTCTTGAAATTGTCCACTTAATATAAATCCAGGGATAATACAATGGCATCTAATTTCATATCGTGCCAATCCAGACGTCATTGCTCGGACAAGACCAATGACGCCAGCTTTTGCTGCTGAATACGCGGTTTGATATTTATCTCCAATACGTGCTGCTTGGGACGACGTTGCAACTAATGTACCACCACCACCACGTTTAATCATATGTTTTGCTGCTGCACGAAATGTAAAAAATGTGGAATCTAAATTACTTTGAATAACTTTTCTCCATTGCTTTGTTTTCATATTTTGAATTTCAACTGGTTTGGATCCACCACCAGCATTGGCAAATACAGCTGAAATGTAGCCACCTAATATATTCAAACTATGTTGAAATCCTTTATTTACAGCATCTTCATCAGTTACATCAATTTTCATTGTTTCGACTATTTGTTTATCATTCATGGTTTCTAATTTAATTAGTTGTTTTGCATTGATATTGTTTTCTTCCCGTCTACCCCAAATCATAACATTTCCACCTTGTGATGCAATTGCACACGCTATACCAAAGCCAATTCCACTACTACCACCTGTTATCAATACATTTTTTCCTTTTAACATTTGAATATATGTATATGCGTATAAATACACTGTATCCTAGACGACGACTCTTGGTGTTATATGATGCACTCAAAAATATATACTATTTATGTTCTATATATATATATCTTACACATATTTATCTTTATATATAATATTTATTATTATTGAAATTAATTGACAGTATATATATTTATTATTATCGATAATACAGCTATTATTTTATTATATATAATTTGGACAATATTACCATTACTCAATATTTTTCATCACTTTTTTACGTTTATTTAAGAAAAACTAAAATATATAACCTTTATAATTCTGTGTATATACTAAATAAACAAAAATAAATCTTGTAACATTGCTTCAAATATGAAACATTTTACTTTTTTTTTGAATAAAATTAGTTACTTTTTGTGTTTAAAACTGACCAATTTGAAGTACAAATGCTGTAACTTGTTCTTACCCATAATATATATCCTAAACTGATGTATCCAATATATATATAGAAAAGAAAGAGAAGTATACAATTATCATACAAACTAGACCAACAACAAAAATAAAAATGGAAACAACACAAAAGAACTTTTATGAATGTATTATTATAGGGGCAGGGTTTGCTGGATTAAGCGTTGCATCTTCATTGCAACATCAAAATATTACAGATATTATTTTATTTAATTCAAAAACTAGTTGTGGAAAACCATGGATGGAACGATATGAACGGTTACATTTACATACTGTTGCGAAGGAATCGGAATTTTTTGGATATCCATTTCCACCTGAGTATGGTGCATATGCATCAAGAGAGCAATTTGCAAATTATTTAGATAATAGTGCAACAAAAATGAAGTTAAATATAAAACATAATCATCTTGTTACGAAAATTGAAAAGTATTCTAATCAACAACAACAACACCAGCAAATGAAGAAAATTTCGTGGAAAATTTCTGTTCAAAATAATAATCTTACATCCACTGATAATACATTGTCCTCGTCTGCTTCTTGTTCTTATTATTATTGTAATAATTTAATTGTTGCTGTTGGTGTATTCGATCAAAACATGCCAAAGATGCCAAAATATGAAGGTATGAAATCTTTCATTGAAAATCGTGGTCGAAAACGTTTGATACATGCAGTTAATTATTCCAGTACAAAAACATTAGGATGGAAAGGATTAAAAGTATTAGTTGTTGGATATGGAAATACTGGTTCAGAAATTGCACTGGATGTAATCGAAGGTGGTGGATATCCAACATCATTAATACGAAGTCCAATACGTTTAATCAATCGGGAGGATTATGGTCGATTTCGAAATATGCCATATCATCCAATATTAAAACAAATATTACCATATGATCCATATACAAATAAATTACCAGAATATATATGGAAATATTTTTGTCAATTTTTTGATATGATTTCATATATCGTTACAAGATATAGATATGGATCAATTGTAGATAAACATGGTATTCAAATTGATAAGGTTGGTCCAATTATGGGTTTAGAATATGAACATGTTGGACCACCATTAATGGATTTAGGAACGATGGAGAAAATCAATGATGGTGAATGCAAAGTAATTACATCTAATATTACTCGTTTAAATGCAACAGGTGTTGAATTTGAGGATGGTACAGTAAAAGAATTCGATGCAATTGTATTTGCTACTGGTTATATAGCATTTACTAATTTCTTTAATGTCTTTGGTAAAGAAATGATAAATGAAATTGGTATTGAAAATATAATAAATGCTGGTACCACTGGTCATAAAGTGAAAGATTCAAATCATTTATGGATTTCATTTGGCGGTTTACCAATGATGCGCCATCAAGCAATAGTAATTGTCGATGAAATTGTAAAAAGTGATAATTATAAAAATAGTAATAAGGATGGTATGAAGAAGAATGTAACAAGGAAAAGGTCTAGTTTGTGAACACAAATAATCTTATTAAAATATGATACATTATATATGAGATACGACTTTCGTAACACGTTTTTAGAGTGTAGAGCGTGTCATGCGCTAAAGGTACAACTCCCTAACAAGACACATATATACACGTTGTTCGTAAAATATTTTTAATATATTTATATTTTTTTTTTTTAAATTAATATTTTGGTCACACCAAATACGAATATAAAAAAATGTATTATATATGCATATATTTTTTCTTATTTTATATTGATCTCGTTTTAAAAATATTGATAATTTACTGGGGCGATAATAAAATACATGTAATTTTACACACCACACACTTCCTTCCTTCTCTTCCTTCTTATACCATCATCGTCATTATTGACACGCTATGTAAAACAACTTTTATTTCTTATTACCAAATGCAGTTTCACCTTTGCTTAATTTTAATATTTGTGAATCAGATAAACTTTTTGTATAATATCTCACTTCATCCAATTTACCAGTTCCTCTATATCTTCCACCTGCCCTTAAACTAGACCCAAACCATCGTAGTCCATTGATTTCACCAGATTCTGCGCTACCAATTGCACTACTAAATTCAATATAATGGTGTTGCCATTTATTCAATTCAATATCTTTTTTGACATAGCGATGCTGTGTCTTAAAATTGTAAGGTACATTCTCCGGTTCATTGGAATATCTTTCCGTATTTACACCGTTTACAAACCATTTAGTTATTTTGAAATTTTTTTGGTTTGTTGAATAATACATGCAATTTCTTCCAATCAAATCCATTCCAATAGATGTATCACTTGGGCGATTGTTTGTGGAGACGGCGAGGATAGATGGTATATCCGCAGGTCCAACTTTTACAGGGCAATGCCAAAAACTTATGGATACTACACCTCTTGGAAAACCATCGTTAAATGTGTGATACCATACTTTTCCATCTTCCCCACTAGATCCTTCCAAAGCATGGGTGCTACCATTGTATCCACCTTTCACTACAAATGCATTTTTTACTTCACCTTTGTATGTTTGAGATTCAAAATTCTCATAAAATACTAACGGAGAAGGTTTATCCCAAATTAATTGGACATTTTGTGGTAAATCAAGTCCTCTTCCATCGGCTAACGTATCACTACCTTTGACGATTAAGCTCCAACAATGATCATATAACCATGTATATGGTTGATTTCGATTCGCTTTTCGTACACTTCCATCATTAAATACACGACCATTTGTTTGATCCCATGAAGCCACTTTATGTCCTTGCCCAGCACCATATCCCCAATTTGCAAGTGCAACTTCGACCACTGCATCGCCAGTTGGGTGATAATTCTTCAATAGGATTTTTGTACCAGGTTTGATATTTAAAAATTCTTTTGGTACATCTGGAACTAAATTCTCGCTGAAGCTACCGGCACGTATACCATCACGTTTCACAGAATGTAATTCTAACATTAAAAATCCAGATTTTGGTGTGTTTACCTTAATTGATAATTTCTTTGGATCATTGTTAAAATTGATGATATTTTGTTCTTTCGTCTCGGTATATTGAACTGCAGGTGCTTCTGGATCCCATAATAATTTTGGAGCTGGTGGTGGTGCACGTGGTGATGGTGGTGGTGGACCTTCTTCAAATATCATTGCAGATGCCTTTGCAACCACATGTTGCATTAATTCTTTTTTTTGTTTTTCTGATAATATTTTCAATATTTCTTTAATCGATACATTACGTGTATCCATTGTATTGTTTGTTTGCACATTAATTGTAATGCTTTGGGTACTTGCACCTGCGCCCATATTTTTTTTTTGTTTTTTTTTTCTGTATATTATGTATGGTTTCGTTTTATTATATACCTATAGTTTTGTTCTTTATTTGTCGAACCTTATATTATGTTTGGACAGACATATGATGTATATATATTTATATCTAATGTAGAGGTATATATATTAATAGGTGGTATTAGTATGTGCCAGTGTGGGTGGAGTTGGGAGTTGTGTGGAGTGTTATTATATAGTGTTGTTGTGAGTTTGTTGTGGTGGGTTAGGGTGGATATTATTAACAGAAATATTAAATACACTGATGATATAATACTATAATACGTTCATGCTGTGATGGGCCTATTATATCCAAAAATAATTTAATATCCTTTTTACTTTTTACTTTTTTCGCCTCCCTGTGGCCTCCTTTTTTCTACTTTATTCATCATTATTCTGTAAATTAAAGTGCATAATATAATATTATATTATTCAATAGTGAATAGTGCATTTTAAATTCTGGTATTTACTATATTTATACAGTGATATAGTATTTTTGTTTATGTTTGTAACCAATAATCAATAAAGCCGCTGTGGTGAGGCTGTGCAAGGCAGCAAGCTGTCCAGGCTGTGGGCCTGTGCCTGTGGTTTTCCTTGTCAGGATACTGGCAAGGAAAATCTCTGGTGTCCAGAGTAGTATATAGGTATAGAGGATAGAGGTATGAAAAAAAAGACTGTGGCGGAAGAAAAAAGACTGATGTTAATGTGGTGGTATAATTTTGTTTGTATACTAATATCTTTAAAATACCTATATAATATTTTCGGATTTTTCGATCGATCATCAAAATATATCAAAATATCAAAATAGATATATCTAAATATCCTTTCTCTATAAATGTACAAGCAGCACACAAGAGAAAGGAACAATAGAAAACATATTGATAGAAAATATCGAAAAATCATTAACAGTCGTTTTGTAGTAAGGAACCAATAAACCTTTTTGATTATATACTATTGGTGTTACATCGTACATACATATATATATACGTATATATATATTTACTTATTATTATTGGTTTTTTTGTAAATCAATTTTTTAAAATTTCAATATAAATTATAAATTTCAATAATATGCCCAAAAAGAAAACGAAAGTATCGAAAAAAGATAAACAAGCAGCAAGAAAAAAAGCAGATGAGCTTGTTGGGGTAGGAAATGGTCATCTTGAAAATGCTTTAGCTGCTCGTAAACAAAGAAATATTGTTGCTACTTTAGAGGGACTTGCATTGGCAGAGAATTCATATCTAGAAGCTACAAAAGTTAATATAAGTTCTGTACATTTAGATTCTTTGTATAATTTAGGAGTTTGCAATGCAATGCGTGCAAATATATATAAAAGACAACGGAAACCATCAGAAAGTCTAGCTGCAAGTAACGTAGCAAAACAACATTTTAATAGTGTCATTGCTGGTGATACAAGTGGTCGCTCTGAAACACTTGCATTGGCTCATAAATCGATGGCTTCACTTCTTACAGAAGGCGCACCGGGAATGATCGAAAAAGAAACAATAGGAAAACAAGCGAACAATTTGGCAAATGATGCTATAAAAGAATTGCAACTAGCAATAAATCATATTAATCTAGCGATTAGTATCGGAACTAATACAGGTAATTTAGCAAATGTTGTCTCTGCTCATCTACAAGCAGGTGATATCCATGCTTTAGCAATGCGATGGTCGTTCCGTATGAATAATATTAATGAAGCATTTACTAATTGTGAAATTGCATGTTCGCATTTTGATAAAGGTCTTTCCTCTCCTGTTCCTGTTGATGATTTGCAACTTCTTGAACAAAAAGTAAGAGTATTACATGGCCTTTGCAGTTGGGCTACTGAGAATGATATAGAAAATGAAAAAAATGGTTTAAATCCACGATACGTTGCTGCACTAAATGATGCTGATGAAACGGCTAAGACCTTATTATTGATTCCACCTGAAGTAGTAGCAAAAGAACAAGGTTTTGGGGAACTGTATATAATCATGGGGGATATTTTTGAAATGAATAAAAATTTGACTGAAGCATTGCGCTTGTATGAAAAAGCTGTCGAAATAAAGCCAATTGCAGATGGATTTGCTGGGGCAGGTGATTTGCTTCTTGACGAAGGTAGAGAAAAATTGAATGCTGCAACGGATAATAATGAAAGAGCAGCAGCTGTAGAACTTCTTCAACGCAGTGCAAATGCGTTTAAAAAAGCAGCTGAACTTGAACCAAAACAAAATAATGAACATATATATAATCTTGCTTGTGCAACTGCATTAGCAAATGATGAAACTAAATGTAAGCAAGCGTTAGCAGATTTAAAGAAGAAAGTAGGAATTGGTGGAAAAGTTGGTACGGAAGCTGTTGGATTACTTTTAGATACGGCAGAGGATACTGACTTTGACCCTATTCGAGATATGCAATGGTTTATGGAGGCAGTAAAGAAAAAGTGAAAAAAAGCATTGAACTTAATATTTTGTGAAATTATAAAAATATTGTTATCGGTATATCGTTTTTTAAAGAAGTTTATACATTATATTATAATACAATCAATAACCTAAACCACAATCAATTCTCACAAATCTCACCACCATATATATAGAAATTGAATGAAAATTATAAAAAAATTAAAAATATATCAATATTGTCCGTATCTTAAAAATAAACTTATATACAACATACACATTTTATATATCCCGATTCACATGTAAATAAGATAAGATAGAAAGATAAAAAGAATAAACGTATAGTAGTAATAGTAGGAATAATAAAATGAATTCTTGTGGTAGAAATAGTAATAATGTGAACCACCAAAAGACGTTTTTTTTAATATTGATCTTGTTCATTATTTCTAATATATTATGTGATGGATATAAAGTCAAAGTCATTGACCGCATGCTTTCAAACAAACCATTAATTTTAAATGCTAGTGCAAATTCTCCATATTCCAAATCTGGTTGCGATGGTTCAATTTGTACAAATGTATTGAATCCGGCATGGATAAGTTTTGCTGGCGACGATCCATCTTTAAAAGATGATGGGGGATTATTTATAAGGTTGTCTTCTCCAGGTACACGTAACTCAGTCATTTCATTATTGCCAGCAATACCTAATTCAAAAGGACTACAATTTGACTTGCCGCAAGATAAATATATACTTAAAGATGGACCTAAAAATACGGATAAGGAAGTGGCTGAAGGCGACGATCCACGTGCTATTTATCGACCATTAACGGGTGAATATTTTGTTTTTTATCAAACACTTTGGAACAGAACACGAAAAACTCAGATTTCTTCTACAAAAACACCTCGCATATTGTCAAGTTGGAAAAGATTTAAACACACTATGTTTTCAAAGAATGATTGTGGTACAACGCTTTGGTTTCCAGAGGATGAGGATGATTCTATACCATTGGGAAAGAAAAGGGCATTTGCGATTGCAACGTTTGGTACTCTTCGTGGGGGTAACTTGTCATTAGTTACATCGAATGATGGCATGCAATCTTGGGAAGATCACGGAGAATTTATATTTACTCGCCCTGATCATTGGGATAATGCAACATTATCTTCAGGGCCACCTCCTCAAAAATTATCAGATGGCAATTGGTTATTTCTTTACAACGTTGATAATAAATGGCCAGTTGCAGATCCTAAACCATTTCCATATTTTGGGCGTTGTGCATTAGGTTGGGTGATTCTTGATAAAAACAATTTTACAAACGTATTGGCAAGAAGTGAAGAACCTTTAGTATATGCTCAATATCCATGGGAAAAAGAAGGCACAACAGATATGGTAGTGTATACCGATGGAATCCGTCCAGAAGGTGATGATACATTTACTGTATTTGCTGGTGGTGCTGATACAGTAATTGAAGCATTTACAATCAAAGTGGAACTGTAAAAAGAAGTATTATATATATATGTACGGAATATAATTATATGGTACGTATCATACGGTAGAGTTGCGGGGGAACCGCAAGTAGTCAGGTTACCAAAATACTCTCTTTTTATAAAAAATTTATTTTAAATTATTTAAATATGATATTAATAAAAAAATAAAAAAAAATTATTTACACAGACAAAATGTCACTTGTACCCGCATTTTCTCTTACTCGCCTGTAGAAAAAATACCGCGTATATATATTTTTTTCCTTTTGGTCCTTTTTTTACTCTTCTACTGCTGGTGGAGTCAACAATACATGTTCTTTTGTTGTCCATATACTACTCATGGACCATGATTTTGCAGAAATCAATGTAGCCACTGCATTGTTTCCAATTTTATGTGATGGCATTGGTCCAGTTCCCAGCGCTCCGCTTGTAATATCTGTACGAAATACAGGATCTGGTACAATATTTTTTAAGCAACAACGTGCTTGTTTCATTTGGACACCAGGTGCAACAAAAGTCCATGATTTGCATTTGTTATCATCAGCTTCACATAAACGTTGACATGTCTTTGGATCTTTATTATCAATACCAAATGTATTATTTATCATATAATCACCACCAGGAAGATCATAATTTGACATATATTCATACGCACGAGAAGGTGTAAAAGTTGCATTATTTACACGCAACATGATGTTATCATCAGGGATAATTGTATTAGTCATTACAACACGGCCATCTTGAAAATATGCCTCGATTATAGCAACATCAACCATCAATCTCAATGTTAATTGTGTATCACTTGAAATAATGGGCACTACATCGTTGTGGTTGTTGCCCAATTGCACATTCATTGTATTTGTATTGTTAATATATTCCATTATAATTTTATTATCACCAATCGAAACTTCAAGTGATACAGATACGGTAGGTAGATCCCATACAATCTCAACATCAATAGCATTTCCTCCAGTAAAAGTTAACGGTGCATCAGATGATGTTATAGTTTCTTTCATTAGCATATCAATTGGTGCCGTGCTACGCAAAGACAGCATTTCCTCTACAGGATTATATACAATCCGACCAATTCTTGGATCAAATTTCATCTCTCTTGGTACCGTATGTGCACCACTTCTCACAAGTGCCCAGACCCACATTATTCTACGTTTCTTGACTGGATCGTAAAAATCTTTCGATGCATGCGTTGCCCCGTTGTCTAATGGAATTGAATCGCCATATTGTACCCATGTACCTGGTGTTCCACCTTTCGCTTCAGGCCCTGGCTTACCTTCCGTCCAAACTCCAACTTGAACATGATCAGCTGGATCACCAGATTTATGAACATGTGTAGGTAATTCCAAAAGTTCTTTTTTTGATAAATTTCTACCAATATCTACCAATGCTGGCAATGGAAAGAATGTTGGACAATCACCTAATAACAAAGTTGTACATCCTATTTTATACCATGATTTAAAGTCTAGCGAACCATATATTGGTGTACCAGTACCATTGCCGCATTTTTGATTGCCAATCATACGCCATTCACCAGATGTTGTTTGCCAAGCTGTTGATGGATCATCGCCGGTACTATTGACAATTGGGTTATATGCTGGTTTTGTCCAATTCGTATATAATGGATCAGACGGATCGGTGGGAACTGCAACATCATATGTAAAACCAGTTGAACATGCATCACCTTCTGGTGTGCCTTTAGTACCAATACATTTACCAGGATATACAATAATCGGCTTACCATCCACAATAGTTGCAGAACCTGTGTAAATTGCTGAATTATCATACCACTGGTCATTCCATATTGCTACAGGCAATCTAGCCCAATGTAAAAAGTCTCGAGAAACCCAATGACCCCAATCAGGCCCTTGCCCAGCTTTTAAACCTACAGGCGATGGCTCAGCTAAATGATCTTGATAGAAATTATGATACACTTTATGTACTGGATCATAAAATGGTCCATTAGGATCGTTTATGGCACAAGCAATATCACTTAAATGAAATACAAAACGTATTGGATTACCTACAATACATAGATCATTTCCTGGTCCACATGTTCCGTGTGTACATTGCGTAGTATCAGCATGAATTGTTGAACAGATGAGAAGAATAGGAAGTAAAATATTTAATACCATCATGGTGTTATTCGTATTATTACGATATTATTATTATTATTATTATCTACAAACTTCGTATATGTATATATCTTGATCAGTTTCTACTCTCACAAATACATTCGCGAAGAAGCGTCGAGCAAGCTCGACTATACAATTACAATATCTTTTTATATAAATATCTTTTAATTGTTTTTTTGTTGCTGCTTTGGGTAAAATTTTTTGATGATGATGAGATAATAAGTAGATTATTACCTATATACAGTATACTGTATATGTTCAATAAGTATAACAAGTATAATTGTCCTATATAATATGAAAAAAATAAACCTACACACTATGGGAAAAATTAAAATATGAGAGCGATTTTGAGTTCACTATTTAACAAAACCACACAGCATCATAATCCACACACTACTCGATCCCCTCATCTTCGCCTGCTACAGCCCATAATCAGGAATCCAGTAATCCACACACCACACACCACATCACAGCTATAGCGGATCCTCTCTAATCACAGCAGTCTTTTTTTTTTTACGTACGGCCATATTATAGCACCGTGCCATGTACTTATACCTGATAGCCAGGATAGCAACTATTAATATACAGGTACATAATACTGGTATTATATAATATATTACTTCTTCTTTTTACTTCTGTATACATTATATTAATATTATACATGTTGCACATAATCAGTTAACATTTATGTATGATTCGATACCATGATAACCAGCATCATATACACAACTCTATGCATAACATTTACATATATACGTAAATTAGTTATAAAGTAAGAATATTCAATCTAAATGTCGAGAAGTGCTCGTAAAAAGAAAAGCAAACCAAAAAAGAAGACTAGAAAAGCAAATGGTTATTTAATACTAGTCTCTGGAGATGAAAAACCGGAAATATTTGAAGTATTAGCGCATACTATGTCACAATGTTTATTAATCGAACAGTTATTATTTGAAGAAGAGCCAAAATCACATTATGCAAAGAGCAGCGAGGCATGTCCAGACGTATTAAAAGGTAAGCGTATCATTGAACTGCCAAATATAAGATCAGCCATATTATCGCGGGTAATTGAATTTTGCTCATACCATGAAATGAAACCATTTCATGAAATAAAAAAACCTTTCGAAACTACAGATCAATTTAAAAACTTAGTTACTGAATTTGACTATAACTTTATAGATCAAAACCATGAAATCATTTTTGAATTAGTAATGGCAGCAAACTATCTCGATTTAAAGTCTCTGTTAGATTTATGCATGGCTAAGCTAGCATGGATGATGAGGGTAAAAGAGCCAGATGAAATATGCAATACTTTTGGTTTTGAACATGACTTTAGTCCACTACAATCATACGCATGGGCAGTAGAAAATAGTCATCTCGAGAATGCAGGTAAAGTAGATGCATTTGTTAGATTATTGGAAAAAAGTGGGGAAAAAGAAGCTGCAGAAAATAAAAATAATAATAATAACGGGAGAAAATCAATAACACAATATCACGAGATCAAGTTACCAGAGGAACGCATACGTGAAGAATCAAATAAAATAGCACATGCTAAATTTTTAAAGGCAAAAAAAATTCAGGAAAATATGCCAGTCGATAATGAATAGCTAGAAAAGATTTTATGATACACGCGCGTTTATTAAATTTTAAATTTTATTTATCTCAAGATACGCTCGTATTTAAATTATTAATATAACTCAAATATACTTTGTATAAAAGGCAAAAAAATAAAACTTTCTCTCGATTTTTTTTACGAATATTACACGAAGCGTTTTCGCATTTAGATTACATACAGTATATACGAATTTAAAACACCACACACGCACCAATTACACACTTCCTTGTCGGTTCATATCCAAACCATACACGTCATTACAAGTTTTTTTTTCTCTCTCGTCTCGCTCGCTCTTTCTAGATGCCCCAAAAATATACGTACCA
>JACLAD010017339.1_pt1 | contig 13655 bp, 10 predicted proteins | sample 8027901 | NCBI WGS metagenome assembly JACLAD01 (sample SAMN15725071, study PRJNA655200) | protist metagenome | isolation source: fluorescence activated cell sorting (FACS) single amplified genomes of... | place: Spain: Blaines Bay Microbial Observatory, Mediterranean Sea | collected 2016-07-05
AAGCTGAATGGGATAAGGGATTTCCAGAAGAAGCAAAGAAAAAAGGATACCAGGCTACAATGAAAGTTGGTGATAAGCAACAAACCTTTGATACAATGATAGAAAACGTTGAAGTCGAATATAAATCAGATAATTCGATTAACAAGGCGACATTGAAAGCATTGAAGAATGTACAACCAAGAAAGCAATTCAAAACGATGTATACAGACAATAAAAACGTGAATCGGGCGATTCAGAGGAGCGTCAATACATACAAAGCCACTCTGGATAAGGAAATTGAAGAGGGAAAACCATCTGGTACGATGGGAAAATTCACCATGCGTATAATTAATAAAGCGTTGTATGCATCATTATTATTAATGAAAGCTCTTACAGTTAATTTTACGGCATCTGGACGCCACGGAAAAGCTGAAGTATTTCTTCAAGCTATGAACACTATTAAAACACAAGTGGGTGAAAACCCAAAAGATAATTTTTCCAATTTATTGGAAACAAGAATTTTGGACACCAAATATAATAATATATTGCAATACGAGGCACATATTAATAAGCAATGTGTATCGACACATTATAAGGCACTTAAAGATTACCATGACCGCATGTCTTTAAAGAATTTAAATGTGGAAACGACTGCAAGAAGGTTAGCATCACATCCTGATTGGTTCCCAGATATTGAAATCACGATTGATGGTCAGAAATGTTGTGCTAAATTAGGTGGAAGGCCTTGTACCGTGGTAAAACCTAATGGAACCTATACAAAGGATACCTTTTGGACAAATTGCAACAATATGTATACGTTGTCTATCAACCAGCAGAATCATCAATTACGATGGTTTCAATTGGTGTTAGAGGTAATTGAATGCATGAAAGTGGTCCAAAATAAAGTTCCGATTCAAAGTGCAGATTATCTTGCATTTGCTAGGGATATACAACAAATCGTGAACCGAGCCAAAGAAATACACCGTCTGAATCAGAAAACCATTTGGAATACAGAGAAAGGCATCGGAGAACGCATATTAAACTTAGCGGATGACATGGGACGTTCTATCCATCAGCGCGTTGATGATTTACAAGTGGTACTAGGCGTCAAACGTGGTCTCCGTGACAATTCAGATTTCGATAGCAGTTCAGATGAGGAAAATGAGCCTATCAACAAAAAACAGAGAGTGACATGTCAGCGCATCCATACAAATGCATTCTAATTCTTCCGAGTAAAATGATTATATAATTTATTTCTATACTATACTAGCCCCATCTTTTCCGATAATCTCTCTGTATTTTTAATCCATATAAATACACGTAGATATACAACATCATGCAAATACTAGATGAATTAATATGTGGTACTATACCATCCCATCCCTTGTATCTGAATCTGAAAGCTGAATTGGCAGGAGTCATCTTCGACATTCAGAATCTACGGTATCGAGGACAACATGCTAGACGATTATTGTTTGTACAGCAAGGTAGTCATTCGCATGTTATCGTAAGGCGAAATCATAATCAATTCGTATGCGTTGTATCGGTGGACCACTGGAGACAAAGAACGGCGTTTACTATTATACAGGCAAATGTGTATATTGATGTTCCATCATAGGCAGAAGTAGACAGTATAGCCGAAACTTGCTATTAATCTGGTCGTTGCAACATCAATTCATTCTCTTCAAACACATCTTCTACATCGTCATCATCGTATTTATAGTATATGAAATGATGATGAATAAACTTTCCTCTCCTTTTTATTTCTTAAGCTTATTTTCTTTTTTATCTTGTTTAAGCTCTTTTGTATTTCTCATTGTTTCAATCTGCTTACTCCCTTCATTATTATTGTTATTACCTGTAGCAACATTACCATTATTATCAGCAACATTATTATTATTATCATTGCTTTGTGTTTTTCCCCTTTCCTTCTTCTTCGCCTTCTTCGTTACTGCCTTTTTAAATTGTCGCCGTTGAAATCCACTTAAACCAAGCTCTTCTAAATCTTCTTCTACGATATCATTTAAATATTTGGTTGATTTTATACCATATTTAGCAAATTTATTTTTATATTCACTTAATCCAGCTGTATCTAATATTTCTGAAAATGATTCACGTACTGTTGGCATTTCCAACATGTCATCATCACTAATCCGCTCTTCTTCAACTAAAAGATTTTCTTCCATTGTACTATTATCATTTGAAACGATAATATGGTCCCCTTTACCACCATATGCAATAACAGCAAGTAAACCTTTCAGACATCCTAAATCTTTTCGTAATTTGCCATTACGTTTCAAGGTTATAAAAATGTGTAATTTATATATCAAGGCGCATGCTCCAAGGAAACCACTAATGACACCAATGTAACGTAGTACAAGTATATATATTTTGACTTTACATATACCATCTCGTTTTGTGAAACCATTGATATCGTTGCATTTATTACAGAGTCCATTCTTTGTAGACCATTTAACACTATCGCATACATCGCATGCTTTCCCTGTCCATCCGTCTTTGCAATTAATACATGCTCCTATTTTATCGTCACAATCTCCACGTCCTAAACACACTGGGATTCCAGGACATCTTTCACATTGTTTTGATTTCGTTTCCTTTGCAAATTGTCCTGGTGGACATTGTTTGCATATGCCTGGTATGCCTCTGTTGATTTGGTTATTATTAAATGTGCCAATTTTGCAATCATCACATGTATTAGCATCTATTTTATCTTTAAGTGTGCCTGTCCCAGGAATACACACTTTACAAATTCGGTCAGTTATTGTAGTGCCTTTTGTTGATATATATTGACCTGCAACACATGTGGTCATTGGTGTACAATTATCTTCATTTTTATTTATGCTAAATTTTCCATCTGAGCATGTTTTGCATTTGCGATCGTTTGCTGCTGTACGTTTTGTTGATATATATTGACCTGCAACACAATTATTTGTATAAATTTTACATGTAGCATTTATGCCCATTGTTACATATGTATTTGAAGATGAACATGCACATGCTACTACTTTATTGTTTGCTTTGTTGCAAGTACCTGTAAATGGTGTTTCAGTACATAAATTATCTGAACATGTCTTCCATGTTGGTATACCTTGACTAGTATCTACATAAATATTATTATTATTATTACTTGTATTGTTGAAATATGTATTTATTAATGATATAATTGGTGATTTTTTTGTATATATTTCATTGCCATTACCAGTTGCATCATTATTGATAAATGATGATTGGCGGATGATAATGCCTGTATTGTCGCTTATATAGAGGCCACCTGCAGTACCAGCTTTATTATTTGATATGATTGTATTCATCATTGTTACATCACTGCCCTCTATATCCATACCACCACCACTACCAGCTTGATTATTATCTATGGTAGTATTATAAATAGTACCAACAGCATAATCAATACAAATACCACCACCATAACCAGGGATATCACCATTATCAATAGCTTCATTATTATGAATAATACTATTATATATATTCATAATCGCATTCTTATTCGTACTACTAGCACCTCTTGCAGATATTCCACCACCAATGACCGCTTTATTATTAAATACAATGGATGAATATAAATTTAATTCACCACCGTTTGTATAAATTAATATGGATCCACCCCAATAATCAGAACTATAATCAGAACTACTACTACTAACATCCCCACCAACTAATTTTAAATAACGTACTATTAATTTAGCATATACATCAGTTAAAAAAAAATGACGTTGATTTGTTGCTGCGGTAATTGTAATTAAATTGTTCATATCTGTATTTGTACCATTAATTTCTAATGTATCATATACATTCACATGATCACTACCAGAAATCGCACAATCCGTTGAACGATTAAATGTTCCTGTATTGGAAGTGGACGCACAATTCCATTCAACACCATTCATGAAACAACACCCAAACGCAAAAAAATGCAATAGGATGAAAAGTATCTTCTTATGACTATGGTTTTCCATCGTTGGTAGCTCAGAAACTTTCGTATGATCTGATTTTTGCTTGAACTCTAAACTATTGGTTAACTATTTTCTTACCACTATTTACACCAAAGAAAAAAGAAACGATACCAAAACGGTTTTTAACGAGACCTTTTGAATCTATTACAACGAATGTAGACTTCTCTATCCGATACGCAGCCTATTTTTTATGTGGGCTAGCTCTTCAGTACGATCGTTCACGCTTTTCAGACCTACCTGAATATTTTGTTCTCCGATTCCTAACCGATCGTGACGAAAAAAATAGGACGTCCAACCAAACGATAGGAAACACCAAACGAATGTTGGACCGAATTACTGTTTATGCTATATGTACAACCAATATAGCTCGTTTCAATCAATACGCAGTCTTCCTTGTGCAGGTTCTGGTAAATACTATATGCTTGCGTGTTGAAAGCTGTTCTTTGATTATATAACTGACTTTTGTTGGTAAGGACAGTATGATCATATGGTGAACACTAGTAAAACAGTCGAACGCACAATATACGAATAAGTTAACCTCGGATATTCTACGCTTTGTATAAAGGTTTTGAATACTTAAAATGTTTCGAATAACGGTATGAATGGTTCACCGCTGTGTTTTGTTTAGACGTTTGTTTGTTGTTTGATGGTTGGTTGGACAGTGTTGGTTAACTAAATATATTTATTTTATTTATATATATTTATTTATTCATTTTATTTTTTCAGATATGCCAATGGTGTGTAGGCCTAAATCGAGCTGGGTGCTTTTGGTAGTATCCACCCAGAGATTTTTCAGCTAAACATATTGAATTGACAAGACATATAGATATTGAATGGTAGTGTGAACACGTTGCAACAAAGACTTTTCTTTTCATCTTTCTATGCATATCTATAGATAGATAAATAGAGAGAAGAGAAAGCATTTATTATATTCAAACAAGAACTATTCGTACATTATATATAGATATACAGATTGTTTTGTGAAAAAAATAATAATAATATTTTGATCACGATTTTTATTGCTTCTTGCTATCTTCCTTGGTATCTTTCTTGCTGATCCCAAAAGTCAGAACTGCTTCAACGTTGAAAAGAATTTGCACTACGAAGTGTATCTACAGGAAACTATCTTACAAGGACCGTACAAATTAATTTATTACAACACCTAAAAGAACATACAAATTCAAAATGGCAACTGAATCTACGACATGGTGGTATTGTTTGAACAATAACGTGTCTTTAATATCTTATACGAAGGAAGAACTGAATGGATTATTGGATAATAATACCATAACTCGTGACACTCTAGTACAACAAGATGGTGATTCTAGTGGAACGTGGAAACATTTGAGAGAGGTTGAGGCTTTGAATCGTCCACTGCCACCTGGTTCATCAACTAGGCCTGCACCTCCTGTGTCAATGCGTGGGCCACTAACGCCACAAACACCAAAAACAAAAACTGCAAAAGCGTTATTCAACGAAGGATTAATATATTCAGATAAGAAATCAAGAAATATTAAATTATCAGACATGATTTTCAATGGAAAATCGGGGTCGGAAATTAAAATTGTAAGCATTGAAGGCACAACATGCAATGACGTGAAAGACATGTTCTCGGCTGGGCAATTAAGAAAGGTGAAAACTGCAACCGTTGGAGGAGGCACATGCGGCTCAGCGGTACGAGACCTTGAGTATATATATCGACAATACCATACGAAGAAAAAGTCAGCGATGAAAAATTATGACAAGAAACGAAAAAAAGCTTCGGATTCTAAAGCGTCTACGAAAAAGAAGCAGAAAAAGAGCGAGCAGAAAAAGAGCGAGCAGAAAAAGAGCGAGCAAGGCAACAAGATGGATGTTGATGATGACAACGAGACGGATGATGAACAAGAAATTCGTTTCACTTATCTAGACCAATTAGAGAAAGATATTGCCTCCAACTTTCATGTGGTTTTACAAGCTATAAAAGATGGTAACGTATCTGAAGAAGAGAAAGCAGCAATAATTGCTGTAGAAGAAGAGAAAAGAAAGCAGAAAGAGTATCAGTTAAAATATATACAAGGTGGAGAACATGGCACAAATGCAATATATGCTCAGCTTGAGAAGAAGCCAAGAGATGTGGATGGTAAACTGACAAGTGAAGAGGATAAAATATTGCATGAGTATAATGCATATATAAACTATCGGTCTAAAACTATTGTATCTGAATGGAGGCTTTGGCATCGCATCTGTCAGTATTTCAATAACGTGTCGCTGGAAGACTTGGAAGCACAAAAGACAAAGATTGAGAAACAAATTAAAGATTTAGATATCTTGATGTTGAAAGCGAACATGTCTGAGGAAGATGAAATTAAATATACGGAAGCATCAGAACCGCTTAACAAGGCATTAAGAGACTTACAGGAAAAGATTGTGGCTGCTAAAAATACTACGTCTGTTGAAGCAGTTGTGACTCCGCCTGTAATATCACCAAAACCAAATCTTCGTCTGACGCCAGATGAAATGGATGGACTATGTTTTGTTATATATAAACCAAAGAAAGATGGTTTAAACGCTTTTGAATTACGTATGTGGAATCAGGACAAATATGTTATCGCTCGTGAAATGATGCATTCGGATTTTAATGCTGATTTTATATCGAACAATGTGTGCACTCTTGGTGGAAGTTCTTCATCAAAAACTGATATTTTCAAATATTCAGATTCAAATGCGAAGCATGAAAACAAACGTTCTCACATCTATACCACTAAAGTCCAAAAGGCAAAAAAAGGTAAAGCTGGCCCAGTAATATTTTACAACAACATTCCTCCAGAATGTACAGAAGTGACGTATACACCTAATGATTCATTAAAATATATATTAAAACATGGTGTCGAGATTACAAAAGATATGACGCAAAAGGTAATCAATTCAGATGAACAGCAGGATGTATATTGGTGTACCGATGATGAACATTATGATAAAGTGCAAGAATTTATAAAAAATACGACAAAAGATAAAAAAGTTTTTATTGTGCTAGAAACAGAATTGACCGTCGCACTTTTATATGGGGTGACTGGTGGTTCGAGTAAACGCCCAACAGCTGAATTTACTTTTTATGGTAATAAACGCTGGCTGCAAGAGAAATTCACGAAATTATATGATTTGGTAGAAAAATGCACCAAGAAATGGGGAAATGGCAATGGATACAAAATGATCTTAGAAAATTACGCTACGTTAATGAAGAAATCGACATTATCTGTAACTTTCCTACAAGAGCACAGAATAGAAGGAGAAAGTACAACAAAACAATGCAGTCATTCCATGCAAAAGAAAGAGTGACTATCCAAAGAGGACGTAGATGCTAGAATTGCGAAGATTGTGGAACAAAATCCTATTTTCTTATCTACAAGTACGAACAATAAACAATATCAAAATAGTCAAAAAGATAATAGTAAAAAGAATAATAATAATAGTAAACAGAATAATAATAATAATAATAATAAAAACAAGGAGAAGAAGATGCCAGCGATTGTTACAACAACCACAACAACAACGACCAGAATTACGGATGTATTAACATGGAAATACCAAGATTCAGATGTATCTGCTAAGGTTGGAGATATAGTACATGACGATGTACATGGAAATGGGACATTAATTGGTTGGGGCAACAACAACGGAGACTTAAAAATAACGTTCTCGAATGGTGAAGGTACAAAAGATAGAACATGCGGCCATGTCAAACCAAGGGATTTTACGATGATGCCTTCAGATATGTCTGGTGTAGATATAATAGATCTTATCAAGGAGGACAAGGATCTAAATATGTCAGATTCAGACGATGACGAACCAGAGGACGAAGATGCTGGACAAGCCATTGCAAATAAACTAATGAAAGCATCAGTTGCATTAGAACATGCTACATTTGCCCCTTTTATGGCCAATAAACAAAAGATTATTACAAAACTGCCGCAGGGAATGATGGTATCGCAAAAAATGGATGGCAATCGAAAATACTGGAATGGTGGCAATCTCTTGTATAGTTTTCGGTCGTTGAAGACACATTCTTTGCCACCAAACATGGTAAATCAAATGAAACACTTACCACCATTCGAGATGGAAGTGATTGTAGACCCAGCGGATGATGGACCAAAGAATCGAGAAGCAGCAGCTGGATACATAAGAAAAGGTACTTGGAGTCGCCTCCAATTTGTTATGTTTGATTTGCCAACATCAGATAAAGTATATCGTGAGCGTCTAGCTGATATGAAACGTCTAAACTTACCACCTTTCATCAAAGTAGTAAAATCATGGGGTAAAGTACAAGATCCAACGACAGTAAACAATATCTTAGGAGAGGTATGTAATGGTGGTGGCGAAGGTCTAATGTTAAATGTGCCCGATGCAACGTATCAATATTGTGAAAGAAATAAAAAAGGGAAACGACCTTTGAGCAAAAATATATTTAAGTTAAAACCTTGCATCGACATGGAAGCTAAAATTATTGGTAATTCAGGTAACAATGGTCATGGTGTCATTTGCGAAGACAACCAAGGGCGTAGATTTTACGCTGGTACTAAAAAAGGGTACAACCAACCAGATAGAATAGTAACTATCCATCATCAAGGTGAACGCACAATAATCTCAAAGGAGTATGACGTGTCTTATGAAAATTGTAGCATTCAAGGTTGGTATAACGGTGGCCGTACATGGGCAAACATTTGCAATGGTGATGTTTCATCGTCAAAAAAACAGACTGGCTCTAGTAGTAGCAGTTTAGGTAGCTTGTCAAATGATAAAGTTGTGTTTCCGTGGAAGATACCAGATTTAGGTTTGCACGAAGGAAAACCATTTACTAATGAATATATAGAAGTGTTAACCGCAAGTATATGGAACAAAGCACGAAAGAAAATAAGAGAGGAAATGAAAAAGCTGAATGTAGATGGATTACATCTGAATAATGCTGTATCTTATTTTGCGTCATCTGAATACAACAAGCGGGTCAAAACAGGCAAAAAGATATTATTTTGTCTTAGACAATATGCAAAAGGGCAATATATTACCAAGAACATAGTAAAAGAATTGTTTGGTTCGGAAGCAATATCGCCCCAAGCGTTTGTGGATGTGTTCTTAAAGAAACTTAAATGTGCAGACCAAGTATCTGAAAGAAGCATACGTTCTCTGATACATTCAGATAAGATAGTTCCAATGGACTTTATAAATAGCATTAAACGTCCATTTAATTTAATCCAATATGTATGTCGATTGATAGCAAAGCATAAAGTGGATGAAAAGAAACCAGGGTTTTTTGATTATCTAGATGATAATGGCGAATTTAAAAATGCATTTGATTTTGAAGGGGGAACACATTTTCATGCCTATTGGCATTACTATAATGGCAACGGTGACGTTGCAGCTGATGCTGGACCAGCAGATGAAGTAGGCGGCAGATATCAGCATGTTGTAGTGATTCGAGTAGCAGCGCTTATGTTTTGTAGACTTAATAGTTCATCTTCGGATGCTACTATATTAAACAGACTAACCGAAGAATTACAGGCAGCAATGATAGCGAATGATACAAAGCAAATGGTTCAGATACTGTTGGCTGTATACAAACAGAATTTTAAATACAATGTGATGAAGTCATCTTTTTTGTCCGATATGAAGAAGATAAAAGCAATGAACGAAGCAGTGGTAGCAAATTTGAAGAAGAACAACAACATTGTAATGCTACAAAAGTTTCGTCGTGCTATCATCAGACAAGCTAAAAAGAGAAACTGGAAAAAGGATGGCAATGCAATAACATATTATTGCGATTCAGATGCACGCGTTGGCCAAGAAAAGCCTGGTGTGACACAGGAGGAAAGTATATTTGGAATTGATACGTCTAAACAAAAGTATGGGGATGGGGCAGATTTAATGGTGCTGATAGAGATATTGAAGCATGAAATGATACATGGGTTATTAGTTTTAAAAGATAGAGTTATGGATGATAATAGAGAATTGCACCCAAAATATCCATCAAATGAGTCCCATAACAAATATTTTGTGGAGCTAACATTTCGGTTGTTCAGGCATCAGTCGATTACTTGCCGAATTAACCATCACAATAAGTGTAAAGGAGATAATGTGAAAGAAAGATAAAAGTAGACTATATAAATTATAAAAATATTATTATTATTATGCAATTCTTTGGAACAACGAACACTATGATGGAAAATAATTTATACAGGACGATAGGGTACGATATTATGGCGTTGATTGTTATTGTATCAAATATAGAAGCTGTAAGAGTATCTGACCTACTAAACTGGTCCATATCTTGTCCAGAATTGGACGAAAGAATCAGGCGTGTTACACATGAACAACTAGATTTAGAGGGATTTTTGGTACAAACGTTTACTAATATAAGAACTTCGTATGCCAAAAAACATCAAGCTGTGTTGCAATCGGAAATTTGTGAATTAGAAGCTAATTTACGCTCTCTACGATTCAAGAATACATCCATCTTACAACGAATTCTGGGGCACAAAAAGCGTTTATTCAGATTGGGGCAATTAGCATCTGAATCAGCTGAGAATCAGGAACAATCGTCATCTGAATCCGCTGAAAATCAATAAATAACCGTTTTATTTGAATAATGCTTACATTCTTAATGACTTTATACTTTCTTTACTATCTATAAACTCTATCATTCGCTGAAATAAATTTTGCATCTTCGCCATGTCCTTTTCAGCATCAACCAAGTCTTTTTGGGTATAAACAAATCCAGACTGGACCTTCTGTAATTTATCTAATATAAATTGTAAGCCCTTTACAGTATTTACGACTCTTAAACCGTGTCGGATGGCACTATTGTATATGCGCTTGATGTATTTTTTGATGCTCTCTGATTTATTGCCTTTCGACTTAAACGTAAATCCCTCTACAAAATCACTTTCAGACAACGAATTATCTGAATCGGATGCTTCAGATGCATCTGAAACTTCATTATAATCAGATATTTTGCGTTGTGCCAGAGAATCTAATGACATCGCATTGTTTTCTCTATTTTTTTTACGAATTAAAATATCCCTTTCCATCGCTTCAAATGATTTGGATGGGCTATGAATAGTTTGGCCATTTAACATCGTGTTTGAGCGATATAAATTCTGACCTAAATGTGTTAATTCTACTCGTTTCTTCTGTTTTATCTCCCGTATGTTATCGGGTGTCTCTTTCATCGCGCGCCTTTTTACGTTGTCTGGCGAAGACATCATATTAAACTGGCGTGTTAAATTGCTCATTTGCCGAGGTTGTGATAAATTTAGATTGGTGAGTTCATCTGTGATAAGAACCAATGAATCCTGGCAATTTTGAAGTTGCAATTGCAATGCATGGATTTGCCTAAAAATTCGATCTTCCGTTGATTCTCTGCGTTGCATGTTTATAAATACACTGGTGCTTAAATACGGACGTATTTAAGATACCTAATACTTAGATAATATGACACAAGGAAGGACCGTTGAGATAGGATTGAGACAAAAACGTAAACGAATGGCTTCAACTATTATCAAAAAAGGGTTTGGAATGTATAAAACATTCGTTTCTACCGACGATTTGTTCCATAACTTATACCCTTATCTTGTTTTACATAAAAATCAGATAATTGGGTTGTATCCAAAAAGCGTAGTGAAGCCATTACACAAATTTAATGGACATAGGGATAATATACCGATGCTAAGTTTTTTAAAACAATTATGTTTGTTTCATCACAATATCATTTACACCAAACGTACGACTGAAATGGTCAACGGAAAACGAAATTCAAAGTTTTTACATATGGTCATTAAAATTTGAAAATTGCAATTGTTGCATATGCTGTAGAGCCTTCTACATTTGATTGGAGAATCTATATTGTTACATACTAAACTAAACTATTATATAATATTTTAATAAGAATTCCATATTTCATTTAATATCTTATTTACATCTGAAGGATTATCCTGTTTTGCCTTCAATAATTGTATACGTATTCTTGAACTGAGAAATTGCATACGATATATTGGATTTGTAGAATGGTACATTTGCAAGAAAGCTTGTTGGTGAGTTAGTTGATTTTTATGCATATATTCACCAATGATTTGGTCTACGTTGGTTGTTGTTACTATGTTTAATGGGATTCTCTCTCGCTTTTCCTGTGCTAATACTGACAGTTCATGGCATTCAGCTCGTAACGAAGGAGTCATTTCTACATGATACAGCCAATAATAGTCTGAATTTAAATAAGCATCTTTTAATGCATACGAAAAGAATTTCTCTTTGGTCTGATTTATTGTATTTTTGTTGGGCTGAGAAGTTTTTATTGTACTTGGAGTTAGTCTCGCTACTGGAAACAGTGATTTCACCTGTGTTGTGGTCCATTCTGACCGCCGATTTCGTGATAAAATCATCCTAATGTGTAAATGATTTGAGTCCTCTCGATTTGTAATAGATTCTAAGCCTATTACAGCTTCTAACACGGTTTTTTCATGAATCAGATTGGATATCCATGTACAGATGGTTTGGATTTCTTTAGGGTAAATACCATCACAAGGTCGAATGCATACCGAATGACGATTGGTGACTCGGTGTCTCGACATACTATATTTATGAAGAGGATGGTTATATAGTCACAAATATTCAATGCCAAGCGGATTTTATATTTGGCACATGTCACTGTAAATAATATTAGTATAACTATTTTATGTACATTTTAAATGTCTGTTCATCTGAAAATGGTTCAGAAACAGCGAGTATATAAGTTTCAGACATACAATAAAATGGAACTATGCAACAACGATTTAATGGATGATACTTTTATATCTGTGGCAGCTGAAAATGACGATACGGCCTGTTACCTTTGCTCTATTGATAGAGACAATCAGATATTACGAGTATTGGATAATCTAGATTCTCGGTTAGTTGGTCGATGTAAGAATATCGAGATTTTTAAAACAATGTGTAAGTGTTATCAAGATAATATACAGACATTGAAGCAACAAAACATTAAAGTAAAGACTTTGACCGTAAAAGATTTTGAAATTCACTACACTCAACATAATGTGACGCCAACGCGTCATATATTAAACGATTTAGAAAGTATTAATCATGTTATGGATATACTAAAACGAAATCATCTTTTAGTAAAGGATTCAGATGGCGAAACATCGGTAAACAGTGGTCAACTGAAATTATTCAAACAGATGGGGACATGGAAATTAGATCTTTTAAAAGCGTGGTCGAATTATAGCACAGATGATTTAAAAGTGGTCCAGATTGAACCTTATTCGTTTAAATAGATGAATACGTTACCATCAGATGAGACCGCCAAATAACGATTATATAAGTCATACTGCTTAAATAAATGAATCAAGATATTTTCTCTATGTTACAGCTGGCAAAACAACACCATTTAATTCCTAATTCCTGTTATGACTTCGAATTCACAATAGGGGAGACCGCAAAAAAAGATATAATTGTTCTTGGGCTGGAATATTGGGAAACAAATGTACGTTATAATGATAAAGGATATATTGAGCCAAAAAAAATAGGAATTCCAATGCAATTACAGCAAGTGTTTAATCAATATGGTAAACGAGTAGTAAAAGGAATCAATACATTCTAAATATAACTAATTATTTTATAAATCTCTATTCAGTATGACATACAATGAAAATATTTTTA
>JACLAD010001926.1_pt1 | contig 13647 bp, 12 predicted proteins | sample 8027901 | NCBI WGS metagenome assembly JACLAD01 (sample SAMN15725071, study PRJNA655200) | protist metagenome | isolation source: fluorescence activated cell sorting (FACS) single amplified genomes of... | place: Spain: Blaines Bay Microbial Observatory, Mediterranean Sea | collected 2016-07-05
CGGGGACCCGAGTATTGAGAACTACGGACGAATTGTCTTCCCAGCCGCGAGAACCCTGCGCCCGGTAGCGCATTTCTTGCTACACTTGCAACACATCAGCTTGTACCGGAAATTCCATTGTGGATCGTTGACGGGAGATCTGTTGCCGGCTGGGCGTCCGGGACCCACAGAGGGCTGACGGCTGGCGAGCGCTCGAAGCGCAGTCTTGTGCTGGAACAGCTATTGCACTTGTGGGGTGCAGGGCTAGCTGTCGTTAGCTGAGCCAAAAATGGCTCTGAAAGTTTTTCTTCCGGTTCTGCTGGCAGGATTGGTTCGATTTGGGACTCCGGCAAGTATTCTCAACAAGCATGCCGCAATGGCAGCAGCGGCGGTGAGGGGAAACTCTTTGGAAGATGCTCGGTTGCAGGTTTGCTCCACGGGGTGGGTGATTGGATCAAACGGTACTTGCCTCTGCAGTAAGCAACCGGAGATATCTGGGCCCCCTGCTGGCACTTTGAGCACAGAGAACTTGGACGAGCGGTCGACAATTTTTCTGGAAAGTCTACAGAGATTATTCAATATATCCGGCTCTAGTTTGCAGTCGCTTCTATCTCAAATATCAGCTGAGTGTGTCGCACATGATAAGGAGATGCATGACCTTTACTACGAAAAAGAGCGCCTAGATAATGATATGACGGCGCTCAGTATTCCTGAGAGCCTAAAGCTTGCCGTGGAAGAAGCGAAAGCAAATCTGACCCAAAAGCAAGAGACGTCATCCATGCTGAGAGATAAACTCCAAAAGCTCCGCTTTGATCTTACGGCTGCGACTGAAACTTACCAAAAAACCAAGTCCAACTGTACTGAGCAGGCCCGCTTGCGGGATCGAATTATGAGAGGTCTAAAGGCATTGCATGGGCACGTCCTCGGCTCGAAATTTCACTTTCCACAAGCAGGAGCTCTCGTGGAAGAGAAGGCCAGTCGCCTTGTGTCGCAAGTCACGGGAGTGCCACCGTCCCCCCTCCTGGTTGAAGACACCACATGTGCGTCTCGTTATGCATACTCTCACCCTCTTCCCGATATGGAGCGGTGCGTGAACTCTTCTGAGCCTCTCACCTACCATTTAGCCCACGAGAGCGCTCTTCAACATGCCTTCAATCTTGTCGTAGCACATACTGATTCAGACGAGTATTGCAAAAAGACCCTACAGACGCTAAAAATGTCAATGGAGGTTGCCCGCAACAGCACGTTGGAAGCTTACGGTCTCTATGTTGGAGATTCACACCACAATCTTGCTGCTGCGTCGTTGAAATACAATGCAACAAAACAGAAATACGATAAGACTGTTAAAATGACGGCCCGACTAACTGCACAGATCACAGAAGCTGAAGCGAAAATTGCCTCCAGGATGGAGATTAATCGTGAGAAGTTGAAAGGGTACCAGAAACAAATGGATAAGCAGAATGAGCTGAAAGAGGCCTTGGTCAGAGTGATTGGGGTAATCGCTGAACGGGGTAATGAAGCTATTATGATGGTGAACATGATAGGGATGCAAGCACCCAAACCACCACTGGTGCAGGCAAATACAAGTGCAGCAGGTGATTCGGAAAATGCAACCACTCAATTGGATGGGGAAGCTTCTGAGGAGGCGCGACTCGGACCCAGCCTGCTGAAGTATATGGATGGATTGCAGTTGGGGCAGATATCTGAAGACCAGTATGGTTGCAAAGTGATGAAAGGCGAGCACTGGTGTGAAGCCCTAAATAAGTGTGTGCGTATGTATGCTGAGATATGTCCGCCGGCAAATGAGGCCGTCTCGAAGGTGGACTAGAATTTATTTTACAACAGTTTGAGCTTTGAGCTTTGAGTTAACTATTTAAGATTTGATGTTAATGTTACGGTTTGATATTACTTTTGCTTTTATCTTTTATATTATATATTATATATTATTTATAACTTATTAATATTAATATTTACGATTAACTATAACCGTCACAGTCACAGTCACAGTCACAGTCACAGTTACAGTTACAGTTACAGTTACAGTTACAGTTACAGTTACAGTTACAGTTACAGTCGACGATTTAAAAGAAATTTTCTTTGTGAAATAGTAAGCTCAAACTCAAAGGTTTGAGACTTGAGCTCTGGTTCGAAGTGAAAAGGAGGATCTTTCACATCCACCAAATCTATCCATGTCGTTTTCACTTTCACTTTCACAGTCACAGTCAATTTTTTTAAAACTTTCAAAGTGAGCGGTTTGCCATCAGCTCTGGATTCCAAAAGTAGCTTGTTCACTCACTTCTTCTGACTTCCTTTCAGCTTTCAGCGTTAATTCCTGTGTTGTCCTGGTGTGTCAGGACGTGCGAAACCAAGATTTCTTCTACAACATCCGCATAATCTTGGTTTCGCACTTTATAGGTTGTACTCGTACGAGTACATTTTACTCCGCTTTTCTCACAACCTCCAGCGACTCCCAAGACAACAACTGATAGCGGTTATGGACTGATACGCTGGCGCGGCGTCGCAGTGTCACTGCGAATTTCTTCCTCCTTTTCGACTTAGTTCAATTTATTTTTCTCGCAGTAAAAGTAAAATTAATAGTAAGTAAATAGTAATAGTAAATTAAAGTAAAAATAAAAAGTAAAAAGTTTGACTAATTGACATTTTTAACTTTTTAGGCAATAACTGACTGTTGTAAATTTTTTAAAAAGTTTAATTGTGATCCCACGAGGAGATCCTGTGAAGCTTCGCAATCGGGCTGCTCATAAAGATGGATGGCTTCTCTAGCACGAGCTATATGTGTTTCTGGATAGGTCTCTGGGGCATCACTGCGGAGTCTTCTTTTCAAAATTACAGGCCCGTCTCCTGATTCTCATACTGGTTTTTGTAAGTCCTATCGTGTGAGGCAGCTATATCATCTAAGTCGAACTTTTCCTTACTCCACATAGCAAAGAGGGCCCCGAGACAATCCAAAATGCAATTTACTCCATAAAGAATAGAATGGTCACGTGCATTATCAACCATCATGTATGCAATTTTCTCGCAGTCTGCCATTCCAGGACCAACAGCCCGAGCAGCTGATTCAAGAACTGGCGTCTCGAGACCAGTCAAAACGGCAGTCATACCCACTACAAACGCAAAAACCATCATTGCCATGCCGTACACGCGACAATAGTCTTTATCTTTGAAAACTGCAGCATAGATCCCAATGCATATCACGCTAATACCGCACATCAAGATAAAAATATCGCGCCACCGGAGCCCCCCAAGCAGTCTGCACCTGTTGCAGTCCACCTCGATTGCTGAACCTTGCGGCAAGCGAATCTCACACTCAGCTGCTCCATGGCCAACGAACACTCCCACAATTAGAACAAGTATTTGGCATAGGCAAATGACGAGAAGGCGTCGGGGTGCTGTGCTCACTGAGTCGCGAAGATTCGCGAGTGTTGCCGAATAGTGCCCGTATCCATCCATCCCAACCCAGCTGCGAGGTGAGGCATGGGGTCGGCCCAGGAGAAGGGGCGCAACCCAGTAGTGCTCGTTAGCGTGGGTCACACCGCACGAGCGAACTTTCCGGCAACGTGCTCCGTGCTGCGGCGACGGGCACGCCCTGTCGATGCCCATGAAACGAGGAAACAAACTGAGGAGCGGGCGCCCCCATGGAAACCACACGATCTGCCAGGCCCGCAAGGCGGGCGCCGCCGCCGCCGCGTCTACGGGTTGAAGCGTACGCAGACCCCCGCCGCCAGACGCCCAGCGCCAAAAAACTCTCCACATCTCTCGAACTCTCAATCTAGTTAGTCTAGTCCAAGTCAAACAATTACGGAACGATAACTAGATTGAGAGTTCGATAACGTATTGATTTGGAACAATCTTCTCCCCTTTCGTCAATATCACGTACTCCTAGCTACTGTACGTAGTCTCTACGATTTACCTATTCTAGGAATGCGCCCATCGACCAAGGCAGCTGAAAATGTAGTAAGGTAAGGCGGTTGCCGACTGTCTATTACTACTGTGCTACTCGGTTGCAGTACAGTTGAACTGTCAGCTGTCAGTATTCTTCTACTACTAGTAGATAGCTAGCTAGCTTGATACTGTACTATGCGACTTGCAACTACAGAGTGTGCTACAGAGTACAGTACGTACGTGCGTACTGCTGTAGTGCTACTGTAAGTGGCTCGAGTAGCCAGCAAAGACGTGAGGAACATCCAAATCTCACGAAGGCCGTACTGCTGTAGTACTGTAACGTAGTAACTGACTCTGCACTTATATCGTGTACTAACTGACTCTGCATAACAGTGACCAGAGGTGTTCTCCAGGCCCGTCGAGGCCTCTGGCACGTGCAACTGCAAGTCGTACTACTACTACTACTGTGTACTGCGTACGAGCCTACGTGCTTACATCTGTACTGGCAACGTCGTTGTCAGGGGACGGATGACTCCGCGTACGGTATATTACGAGTGAGTGGAAATACGGTAGTGGATACGCTTCAGTTCATGGAAATACCGTAGGGTAGACAGTACTACCTATTATTGTGTTGTCAGTACTCGATCTTTAAAATTTAAATTGTGATACAGAGTAGTTGACGGTGGCCGGCCCATCCGACGAGGGAGAAGCACGGCCAGCGACATTTCGCTGGATTTAGCTTTGAAGTTTCGTAAGATTGGTCGACAACAGTCGGGTGTTGGTTATGTTCGCCCCGAGGCCTGCAACAAAAAAGAAGTGGGGCAAGGTACATAGAAAGCTTCACGACATTTTATCAATAACCAAGAGCAAGGAGAAAAACACTGAAGATCTGCAGAAAGTTCTGAAAGAAATTGCCGACAGCAGAGGAAAGCGGAATTTCATCAAGAAGACGCCGGCTGTGATTGATGTTATTTCTAAAATGTTTCATTTTATAGACCGTGACGGAGGTGGTGACATTTCAGTGGTGGAATTCATGACAACGTTAAGGGTGATCGGTCAGAAGCTAGGCGAGGGTTTCAGACACCCCTCTCCCATGGCCCTTTTCGCAAAAATTGATATTGACCAGGGCGGCACTGTCAACTGCGAAGAACTTATAGACGGCATTGTGAAAGAAAATGATCAGATATTCATGAACATTTGCTATGCGCTGCAAGCCTGTGCAGCGGAGCATAGTGGTGCTAGTTTCGATGTGTCCGACACCTATAGTGACATCAGCAACCTGACGCAACAAGAAACTGAAAAAGCACTGAGAGAAATGACGGAGTTGTACAAACTGCATAAAGAAGAGGCGGAAGAGCACAAGGAGAGCGCAATTGAGCATAGGCGCGAGGCAGAAAAAATGCGCATTGAAGTCGAAGCTCACCGAGCTGAGATTTTCAAGCTCAGGACCGACGCTCTACAACTTCAAAAATCCTCTCCAGCTACCGATGCTCTGAATAAGAAGGTTCAGTCATTGCGGCGATCGCATGATGCGACACAGCAGAACTTGTCCAACGCGGAGAAAACGATTGTAAGCCTTCGCAAGGAGATCAAAAACTTAGAAGGAACGATAGCAAGGTTCCGTAACCAGGCAGTAACAGAAAGAAATTTGCGGCGACGATCTCTCACGACGACAGAAGCGTTCGAATTGCGCGGACAGCAAATTCTCGATTTACAACAGAAGTTGGCGTCTTCGGAAGCAAATGCAGAACTCCTAAAAAAGGAAATGCACAGTAAGTCAGCCGACATCAGATCACTGAAGATCGAAATAACAAGACTTAGTGGCCGTCTTTTGCATGCCCAAGCCCGTTTAGAAGGAGATTCACAACAAGCAAAGAGACATCTGTGGGCTGAAAAGCACGTCGCTCTGAAACTTCAAAGTGAGAGAATTATCTCACTCAAAACTGCATTAGAATCTCTGAAAAATGAAAACAATCAACTTTGTAAGCAACTGACGGGCGGAGAAGCAAAAAGGTCTCGCCCCAAAAAACTTCAGAAAATGAACGAAGCTTTGCTATTAAAAATTGAGCGCATGGAGAATACACACGCCAAGGTAAGTCGCGTAGTTGTCGCTTTGGAACAAAAATGGTGAACTGCTGCATAACTACGCATCACTAACATCCCTATCTCTCCAAACTTACTCCCGTTTCTTTCTATGCAACCATCTAGAAACTCGCCGACTTGCGGGAGGTTACTGCTGCAGTGACTTCTGCACTCGAAGCCGCAGTCGGTGGGCCACATAAGCTCAAAGCAGTTTTATTGCAGTCAAAAAGAGTCCGTATGACTCAGTCGCCATCAACCAGTCCAAAGTTCATATAGATATAAATTAGGGCTTGAATTTTTAATTTTAAGTCGTAAAAATTCAAATCTTTTTGGGTGAGATGGTGAGATAGTTTGCAGTCACACGTTAAACTCAGCGACAGTGGTGACAGTGACAGTGACAGTATTGTCGCAGTAGCAGTAGCAGTACAGTAGAGGTAGAAGTAGAAGAGCATCGTCTAATGTCTAATGTCTCTAACTCTAACTCTAACTCTAAGCTCTAAGTAAGAGTAAGCGTAGGTAGAAGTAGAAGTAGAAGTAGAAGTAGTAAGAGTAAGAGTAAGAGTACTGTATGAGTATGAGTACTAGTACAGTATGAGTAAAAGTAAAAAGAGAAATTTTAATTTTTTTAGATTTTTCCCCCGTCCCGCGAAAGTGGCAATTGGTGAGACAAAGTACTGGAGCGGGGATATACAGATATCCTTTTGTAGTTCAATACTCAGTTTTTTGTTTATGTTCATCTGCATTCAGATCAAGGGTCAAGAGTAAAAATGTGGAAAATAGTGCCTTAATCTTAATCTTAATCTTAATCTTAATCGATTAGAATTAGAATAGCACAAAGGAATTACTTTCCTTTTCCCATCTCCTCCTATAGTAGTTGTAGAGCCAATTTTGACGACGGTCTCGTTCGTCATCTTGGTTCACTAGCTCCTGAAGAGTACGCACATTTTCTGTAGCAGCGGCATTATAACCGCCACTCGTCCACTTCCGCTTCACACCGGTTCCATAATTTCGCCCAGCGGCGTTCAGCTGCCAGTATCCAGTTAGCTCTGCGTGAGCTGCAGGATCATTTTCGGTATCCTCACAGAGCCAGGGAGAAGTAAAGCAAAGCTGGGAAAACACCTCCACATATGCCTGCGTAATTTGATTTATCTCCGCCGTCGAATACTCCAATATGTTGCCCGCCAAATCCGTCACGCGGAGTCTCTTTACGGTCCATGTGCCGTTCGGGGCGAGGGGCTGAATCAGCTTTGACAATTTCCAATAGCCGTTGTTGCGGCTTCCTGTTCGGAAAACTGCTGCACGCATGAGCGAGGTTTGATCACTTCCCTGCCGGCCTGCAACTTCAATTTCCACTTTAGAAGTCCCGGAGAAATCGTCCGTGACGTGGACCGCTGCCTCCAACATTTTCGCCTCCGTCCGTACGTCGAGCACGGTTGGGCTGATGCTCAGACTCAGCACTTGAGGAGGTGCCGTGTCGTGTGCTCCAAGAGGGCGGTCCTGCGCACAACAAACCACAAAACACATAGCAGCCAGGACGAACCATAGATTCCATATTGGCATAATCACCCTGTTCTCCCCACCTCGGGGCTGGCCGGCCTAGGACATTGGCCACCTCCACGCAAGTCTGCTGGTGCCGGGAATCTACAGCGACGTCGTCAGCAGCAGTTAAAGTTTTTGGAAGAGCGAGGAGGAGCGAGAGAAAATTTTGTAGGCAGCTCGAGCCAATGAGAAGACACGACGACTCGCGAGGTCGTTTTCATTCTCCCGTGCCGGAAGCCGCCCCCCCGCCGGCGACGCAACGCATCAGAGCCTACGGGAATTTTAACCTTCGGCGTGTAGACGAGAACTGAGAATCAAATCGACGCCTGTGAAGGGAACCACATCGTAGTCCACAGTACGGTGGGGTTTCTGGCGGTTAGAAAAGCGAGAGGACAGCGCAAAAGACTTTGGCTTCCCCTTCCACCGCGATTCGAAGTCGAAGCGTCTGCCCTCTTGAAGCTGCTCCTCTTGGTGTTGCGATAGCTCCATGGCGCAAGTCTCGACCGATCACCTGAATCAGGGCCTCGGACACCACGAGCATGTCGTGGATAAGCGGGACACAGCCGAGGAAGATTTTCCTGAGCTGACAGACCTGAAGGACATTATGAATGGTCTCATCGGGCACTTTAGCCGTCCTGACGATGCAGATGTTCTGCAAGAGTTGATAGACACGGAACATGCTGTTGTGAAGTGTGTCGACCAGCTGGAGAATGATCCAAGACATTTGTGCCGCGGTGAGTTTTGGTTTAGTACTTGCTTCGTTTCTTTTCTGAATGACTTTCTGACACATGCGCCGCAAACTGTATGCCTTTCCCACCACCTATTTCTCATGGCTCTATGCTGACTCTTTGGGCAACCTCAGAGCTTACAAAAGAAACTACAGATTTGCGCAATAAGTGTGCGGCCCAAGAGGACGTGCGAGATGTTCAAAATCGTCTTGATAAGCTAGCTGTTGAAAAGTCGGACGTTGAGAAGGATCTCGTCCGGTTAGGAAGTGCGGAGGAGGAGACATTGCGCTCTTTGGATAATCTGAGAAACCAACGGAAAGATGCCGGCGCTAAATACAGTTCTTTGAAAAGGGTTGCATCTATCGATTTGCCCAGAGTGAAATACGCTCTTAGCCTTTACACGACTACATCAAATATAGTATGGGACCACAACTCAGAAAATGTGAAAGGAATCATTACTTCGCAAGCTGGTGAGCCTACAAAGTTTTTCGATATTGACTGCTCCGCAAAAACTTCTTTTGATATAACAAACGAGATATGGGACTTGCTGGACTGAAAGTGATATGATACTGTATGTAAATGTTGCCGGGAGGACGGCATCGTGTTTGTTACTTTCCCTAATATAGTCTTCATAATTGTGGCATTGTGTGTTGCATGCATGATAATGTCGTGTCTGCTTTGTCACTTTCACATCCACATTTGCTTTTAATTTTTTTAAATTTTGTCAAAATCAAACAAACAACTACACTGCTGTGTCAACTGCAAGAGGCATACGGTACAGTACACAGCCGTAGTAGCCCCGTGTAAGTGAACCTATTCTAAAGGAGTTCCTGGCCTTCCCTGGGGGCGAGAGTCCTCTTTTCATTCACACATCGGTTTCATTCGTCGCGACACTTACGTACTGAAAAGCAGTACAGTACGTCTAGTCTATAAGTAACCCCTAAAGTTGTCTTTTCGTCTTTTCGTCTTTTCGTCTTTTCCCTCAGGTCTCCCGCTCCTCTCTCCCCTCTCCGACCTCCGACCACGTGTCCCTGTGTCCGTCGAAACACGGCGGGGGCACCTCTCTCTGGACTCTGGAACCAGCCTTGAACTCCTCCTGCTTTTCATCTTCAACCATGAAGTCTCTCACTAGGGCGATGCGTATTGTCCATGTGATTTCAAGAATTCGACTGACTTCCAGCCAAGCTGTGAGGCATGTGCACGGTCAGGTAGAAGCGGAGGAGACCATCGTCTCAATTGCTGAACAGCTCAAGGCGAATATCAATAAGTCCCATAGCGACCCATCGACCGTGGAGGAGGAACCAACAAGCGACAGCGATGCCGGTATGAAAGGCGTAGTCACCAGTCACCGAGATGGGAAAATCATGATTAGTGGGCTCAATAATGCGGCTTTTGGGAGCGTTTTGGGCCTCGACAGTGGTGCTACTGCTGTAGTGTCTGAGCTATACAGAGATTCTTTGTGTGCCATTATCATCACTGGAGATCAGGTGTCTGCAGGCACAGAAGCATCAATTTTGTCCCAAGCTGTTGATTTTCCGGTAGGATCACAAATGGACGGTCGTGTGGTGGATGGAATTGGAAGGCCACTAGATGGGGCGGATCCGCTAGAAGATTGTTCTCGCGTGCAGACACTGTCAATGAGAGTGCCAGGCATCACTACACGCAGGGAAAGCAGGAAGATGCTGGTGACGGGCTTGACCAAAATTGATTGCCTAAACCCTATCCGCCTTGGAGAGCGTGTAGTTTTCCTTGGGAATGTGGGAACTGGAAAGACGACTACTGCCCTAAATTGCATGATCAATCATGCGAAGTCATCCCCTGACGCAAGGTGCATCTATACGTCATCCTCCATCCGCTCTCACGAAATTGCTGCAGTCTTAAATCTGCTGAAAAGTGAAAATGTTCTGCCTCAGTTTTCCATAATTGCGAGCGGCGAATGTGGTGGGTCTCAATATTTGGGGCCACTGGGTGCATGCGCTTTGGCAGATTTTCAGAGCCGGCATGGCCGAGATGTGATCATATGCTATGATGATATCATCCACCACTGTGCGCTTGGCGAAGAATTAAACTTTTCAGCAAATTCAGGGAGCGCCCATGTATCTCTTTTGGAATCTGCTGGTTATTTTGGCTCAACGGCGACTGGTAGTGGCTCGGTCACCGCATTTACAATTCTCGATACTGCTGCGGATAGTTTGGGCACGCATGGAGGGTGGTCTGAGCGCTTCGAAAAGCGTGTTGTTGATTCAACTGTTGGAGCCGTAGATTTTCCTCTCCCTTTCAATGCAAGTCTGTCTGCTGAGAAAAAGTGGCCTGCTATCAACTTTAAGGAGCTTTTACCTCGCCATCGGGTTATGCCCGAGACTGCTGAATATGATTTTGCAGTCGCAAGTAGAGCTTGGGACCGCTTGCTTAGCGGGAACCGGGCGCTTTTGAAGCAGCAGACAATGATGAGTTTAGGCATAGATCCAGAAGATGAGGGTGACATTGACATTGAACATTGCATAAATCAGGCCGTAGAGCTGGAGGATTCTCTCCATTCTGTGACTATTGACAATGCACGCTTTCCCCGCATGGAGCATATATCATTGGGTGAAACATTTTCCCTTGTAGGTGCCAAGGTTAAACACAACGCATAATCGTAAAATATGATTTAATAAGTTTTTAAAAAAGTTAAAATACGCTAAAATTATAACGCTGCCAAGCTGTCAAGACGTCAAGAGACCACTTGTCTCACACCTGCAGCTGCGGCGCTTAAGTGTTTGCAGTTATTGGCCGTCTCTTCCTTTTCCACAACAACCCGTTCATCGGCTGTGAAGCTTTTCTCCCGAAGTTTTGAGTATGAGGTGCAGTATGTGGCCGAGACATAGGTTTTAAACCTGATTTTAGAAATGGAAGAGCTTTCCGCCGCGCCTTTTGAAACAACCTGCCATTATCCTGGACCTTGATCTTCCTCGCTGCAAGCACCAGAGCATTGACGTCATCTTGTGGAGCAAGTTCATATTTTTTAGGAAGCAGTCGCTGTGGAATTGGCCTTCTTCTCTGTCGTGGGATCGCAGTTGCTGCGCGCCGTTGCTCGTTTTGCGCAAAATTCTTTGTAGCAGTCAGAAAAATGTCGGACCGAGGCATCCGCCTGTGGTTGTTCTGCTTACGCTCTTTCATGTTGTTGCGAGCCTGTAGTTTTCGCCATGACAATGAAGCTCTTGTGTCGCCTAGGCGTTGTATGAAATGCAGTCGCTTCTTTGCACCACGCTGCTGTTGTCTTCCAAGCTTTCGAAGCATTGTCCATATATTTCCATTTCCTGACGTTAGTCTTGCTGAAGATCTCTGCTGTCTTAAAAAAGCTGACTGCCGATATCTCGTGATTTTGGCCTCCATGCCTTATTTGTCCGTCAAAGTCGTCAAAATCGCCACAAAGTCATGATCCTATCTGAAGATTCATGGAGCTGTAGTCCTGAGATGACGACCAAAGCGGCAAAGCGACCACTCGCACTACTACTACTGGTTCATTTTGTCTCAAATTTCTTGGTAATGGTCAACAATGAGACGGATTTCTAGGGGGCGCTGCCTCGCCCGCGACGACTCTTTGCACCGCCGCCGCAGGCGTACGAGCGCTATGGCCGCGATGCATACGACAACGACGGCTGCCAGCGAGGTCACTGCGACATGGACTGGGATCCACCAAGACGCATCCTGCCCTGTTCCTGGGCACGACTTTGGGACGACCGGAATGCTCTGAGTATAGGAGCTGAACATGCCACTGGGATCGTATAGCGACTTTTGCTGAATGAGACGCTTCACATTACCCGCAAAATAGGCCTGGGGCCATGACGGCTGGGTCTCTGACGGATAGTTGCGGTAGGCGTACCCGGAGGTGTATGGAAAAATTGTGGTTGCGATATTGTCTAACCATTCCTTGCTGATCGTTGATCCTTCTTGCCCCTGCGCTTTGGACCACGAACTGTAGGCCTGAATGTGGAACAACGTTCCCTCTCTGTGAGGAAAAGCTGTGGCATCTGCGGGAATATCAGATATTTTGCCACCGTAGAGGTCCAAATTAATGGTGTCAAGATTGTTGGGGGCTCCTTCGATGCTCTCGCGCAGCGCATCCACAGCGGTGGATGTCAGTTGTCCCGCCCTGTAGTCCGCAGACAGAACCTGACCGAGGCCCGACGCCTTCACAAAAGCTGACCTTGCTCGAAAGTTTGGTCTCTCCCAGGGTACCATGCAATCAAGCTGACCAGCCCACTCGCGCCACGGCGGCACGGATATCTCGGTCGTATTGCAGTCTGCGAGAAAATCAATCATGTCCGGACCCCATGCATGCACCGTCGTGTTCCTCGTGTCGATGGACGACAGGTTATACCCTTCCCACGAACGGAGTATAGCGTGGAGGACCTCGGCAGGATTCTTTCCAGGCGTGCTGCCTGGATCATCATAGTAGAGAGCATCTAACTTTATGCCCTCGAACCCCATCCTCGTGCTGTCATCGAATTTTGTGAGGTGGAGAGAGAGAGTCACAGAGTCTGGGACATGTGGCGCCCACTGCTGCCACAGGTCGAGGACGCGGTGAAAATATATCCACTGGAAATGAAGCTGCGACCAACCAATGGTTCGAATAGGATACGCCCGAAGTGTCATGCGGACAACGACTCCCAAGAGCCCCCCCCCCTCCACCACGCAAGGCCCAGAACAGCGACGGCGAGTGTTCTGCACTCGCTGTCAATCTGGTGCCATTACCGAGGATGACGTCGGCGCTTAGAAGATTATCAGCAGTAAGCCCAAGCTGGCGCGAAAAAAGCCCGTAGCCACCCCCGAGAACAAATCCAGCAATTCCCACCGTCGCACATGATCCTAAAGGCACGACGAGACCTTCAGTAGCGAGGGCCTTTGCGATGGGGCGGAGGCGAGCTCCAGGACCAACAGTCACCTGCTTGCGCTGCACATCCACCTCAATACTGTCCATACCGCTAACGTCCACGACATAGTCCCGAGAGGAGTTCCCGAGGGAATTCCCCAGGTACGAATGACCCCCACTTCTAACCGCAACCCTGCGGCTTCCATCTTCCCGCGCGGAGCGGAGCGCGTCCTCGACGTCGTCGTCGGACAGCGCGATGAAAATTTTCGCTGGGCTCCGCCTGATGCGTCTGTTGTTGTCCCACCTGCTGGCCTCGTACGCGGGGCTCCCGGGCTCCAGCACCGTCTCGCAACCCTCTCTTTTTCCACGCTCACCTGCCACCGCGATGACTGCGGCAAACATGATGGCGGCGGCGTGCCGGGGGAGCGCCGCGCGGCACGGGAAACGTGGTGACCGGCCACCTCCCGCCATTTTAATTTGGTACTGTAAATTTAGTAACTAAACTTTAAGGAGACCTCAACCTTTGGACGATTGAGGTGTTGAGGTGCCTTCTTCGCTAAT
>JACLAD010017340.1_pt1 | contig 13642 bp, 6 predicted proteins | sample 8027901 | NCBI WGS metagenome assembly JACLAD01 (sample SAMN15725071, study PRJNA655200) | protist metagenome | isolation source: fluorescence activated cell sorting (FACS) single amplified genomes of... | place: Spain: Blaines Bay Microbial Observatory, Mediterranean Sea | collected 2016-07-05
ATGCCTCCATTTTTAAAATAGTGCCCATCGTGCATTTCGTCCCTAACAATTAGAGTGAATGTATTTTAAATATCATTTCCCTTAAATAAACTTCAGCGGCAATGCGTCCTTAAGGACTTACTACATGTTGTGGTGCTGGTAACGTGTTACCAGTGCCACAGGATGTACCTAACTCTAATGTTATTTGCCTGCTAATGTACATTAGCAGGTAAATAGCATAGGGAGTTAGGCGGGTTGCAAATTTTCGCATGCGTTATTATCCTTCTTCATCGTCGTGGAAAATCAACAAAAGTATGGTGTAAAATTTTCAACTTCTTCTCAGTGTCTACATCAAAAAGCTGGATAGTAATCTTAATGTTAATAAAAAGAATCCAATGAAAAAATTGCGTTTAAGACGTCGTCCCGTCGATTCGTCATCATTGAATTCTAACCAGTTTATAACATTAGATTTAGAATATTCGCAAATAGCTTCGCTGGAACATAAGCAATTCATAAATAACAATCGAGAAGACAGTTTCTTTCAACTAAAAAGAAAGGAAGCTAGTGGTGCTTTGCGCAAGCAAATTGTGGAAAACAAGTTTAGCAAATATCAAAAGAAGAATAAGCAAAATTATCAGCAAAAACAAAGCCAGTATTATATCTACTGCCCATTTACATCGATATCTACAGAAGAAGATTTGGAAAACTGGAATCAATTTATCTTAAAGCAACAAAACAACATAATGTTAACGATTAATGATTACAATAATATATTAAAAACGATGCGTACAACAAAAGGGGTAGAAAATGTTCTTAACGAAATGAATAATTCAGTTTACAACATAATTTATGACGAAGATACGTATTATATTTTAATTAATTTTTATTTTAATTGTGGCTTTATATCAAAAAGTAAAGAACTGTTTAAGGAGTATAAAAATAGCTTGCCGGTGAATACAACTAATAATGAAAAAGTAATACCAAATCGTTTCAAGACATTACTGTATAAATACGGCATGACAAAATTAAAAATGACGCCGGATTTATTATATGTGTATCAATCGAGGAATGATAGAGATATTTTACGCCAGACATTATTAAATTTTCTAGAAAATTCGGAAATCGTTGAAGGATTGAAATATTTCCAAATAATAAGACGGTATCAATATGAAAATATTAATGATTCAAGTAATTTTTCGAATACGTTGACATTATTGAATTATTCGGATTATGTATTGATAATGTCGGTATTAAGTGATGCTAGCGACATGAAAGACTTAATCAATAGTTTAATAGGCACTGGTGAAATAATTCCTCCCAAGAATATCACTCAAATGATGGAAGGAAGTTTTGCTCGTGAACTTTGTATCATGCAGAGTTCAAAGAAATATGAGGAGCAAGTTAGAAACAATAGTTTTTTATTTACTACATGTGCATATATGTATATGAATCAAATTTTAGTAGAAGAAGAAAATTTTGACTACGAATACGATGATAATAATAGTCGTAAAAAACCTACAAATGAGCATAATATAGAAAAACTGTTAGATGGCAAATTAAAAGAATTAAACGATATATCACAGGAGATAATTGATAATTTAATCCGTACATATGCGATAGTGACAAAATATAACGCCACGAGTGAAAGTGAAGATGATTCTGCAAACGATGGTGGTGATACTCGTGATGTTACTACAAAGGCTACCGTAAATTATGTACACTTCGATCGAATTAAACGCAGATCCATGCGCTTGAAACATTTAATAGCAATTGGTTCGCAATTTTCAGAAGCGTATGATTATTTTGATCGAATGCGTGAGAATGGCGTAGCATGTGAAATATACGGTTACTCTACCATGTTTACACATACACTGCATAAAGTTTCTCTTACTCATAATTTATATAAAAATTTAATATATATTTTGATATTTAAATAAATTTTAGTTTATCTCATTAATAAATCAACAAAAAACCCGGGAAAAAAAACTTGCGTTTATTACTTCGGGTAGATGACATTAAGTTAACTTTAACTTATGAGCATAAAACACCTATTATACTCTAATAAAAGCTGCAGCTGCAGGTAAGTGGCAAGCTTTCCTTAATCATCCTTTTGCTTATTGATAGAGGAAGATTTAAAAAATATTAAATATATTATGGTATGATAGGAGTGAAAGAAAAAAAAAAAGAAGAATGCGCTTCTTCTAAAAAAATACGTATCATATATTTTGAGCGAGAGGAGTAAATGTAAGTTAATTTTTTTTATGCCACACTCCACCATGTTTCTAAACTAACTCATTACACACACACACACACACACACACACTACTACTACTACTACTACTACACTTTGTGATCATCATACTTTCTCCGCTTTGGAAAGGGCATAAACGAAAATCTTTTAGATTTTGGTAAAGAACTAGCGCAGATCCTTCGAAAAAGCATGAACACACCAAGCAGAGTAACCAAAAGCGCTAAACATTGAACTAGTACTTCAACTTCAGCAGGAAGTACTGCAAATTTATTGCTTAATTCAGAAGTCACGTTAGGAGATGCGTTTTTGATGTGTGTGGAGATGCGTTTTTGATGTGATGCGTTGTGATGTGTGCGTTTTTTAATTAGCCGGCACAACCCTGGCATTCTCTTCGGTAAGCCAGCATCCGTAACTTTGTGAACCCAGACATCCTTCCAAACTGAGCTTAGTGACTGAAACCATGGCTCAAGTTTTTTCTCTAATTCTGTTGATGTAAGTGCACAGTCTGTCTGGTCTTCCCATTCCCATCTAGCAGAAAAGTCACTTCTTTCAAAATTCCCTTGCTTGCAAATTGATGACATGTGATTGCAGAGCGTCGGTGCGGCAAACTCGCTCCATGCACTATGGCCAAGCACTGCCTCGTTCTGCAGGGCAGCGAGAAACTCACTTGAGTATCCACGTATTCCTTCGCCAGAAAAAAACAGTTCCTTGTGGGCTGCATTATTTTTGCCAGGCTGACCTACAAATGGATAGGTCCATATATATCTAGCAGAATGTCTAGCAGACACACGGACACTCGGATGAGGGCTAATGAGATCTAATTTTTCGAATTTGCGCGAGAGTAAGAATGTGGCGGGGTCCCCAGTGAACTCGACGTCATCTTGTATTACCCAAATCTTTTTGTAGGTCATGCCTTTGGTTCTGGCTGCTGAGAGCCACAGAAGGATGAATTCTGTCTGGAAAACTCTTGCCCAAACATCACAGTATCCCCAACCAAGGGTCGCCATGCAAATGCGGTGCAGCTTCAACAGAACAGGATAAGATTTTGCAGCATTAACTGCTGTGTACTCGTGGAGCCACCAATATTCGATTTTGTTGTCGGGAAGGTTTGACCACATTGCATTATTTGTGTCTGTGAGTGGTTGTGTAAAGCTTGCAAATGACCTTTGAACAATTTTTTGTGGGGGTTCCAAGATTCCTTCAAATGCTAAAGTTCTGTTAGTTTTGTCGTTAGTCTCGGCAACCTTTTTCAGTAAAAGCCTATCTGTATCAGTTGACAAGTCTGATGTTACCCACATATGACAGCGCTTATCCAAGGGCTGTGCAGAGAAGCTCTTGCTCCACCGTAGCATTCGTCTTTGAAGAGCTGGCCCTGGTTGACAGTGGGAGCGGAATACAATTGCACACTCTCCAGCCATTTTTGATGCGTGGACTTGGTCGTCTATTTGGGTAGATGGTGGGAGAGCTATGAGCAGTGTAAGCGTCCACTAATCTATAATGTTAGCCCGACAGCCCGTGGCGTGGACACAATTCTATAAAAACCCGTGTTCAAAAGAAAACTATACCCTCGAAACAATGTAAACTCGCAACGAAATATGCAAATTGTCCAACAGTAGTAAAACCTCTTTAATACAAAAATTCTACTAAAAAAATATTATATCTGTGCGACGATCGAAAAAACCAAACAAGTTTGTTTTTTTACTCAATCATGGAAAAAAATAGAAACACGTTCGTTCTAAATAATAGAAGCATGCCAATACAATCCCGTGTTGCAAAGAAAAGTGTATCTTCAAAGAAAGTTGCAATCCCTTGAAGAAAAACAACGAAGTCAATAACAATACTACATTAGATCAACAGTTATACAAGAAGTCTACTAAAAATATATTTGCTCCACGATCGCCAAAAAAACAACGGGATGATGATTATTTAAAAAATATAAAACCTCACTAATAATAAATACACATTCTTCTACAATATTTGCACAGGAAGTGCTGATTTTTAGATTTAGTACCAAATATTTGTACAGTAGTGATAGGAACCAAAACTAAGACCATACAGTATTAGAAACATCAAATATTTGCATACCTGTGCAAATATTGTAGAAAAAAAGGACGTTTTTTTATGTACTCTCTTACAGTAGATACGTATAAACTTTAATAGGAGCCGAAATTGATTCACTTTTTTCTACAATATTTGCACAACTGTGCAAATATTTGAATAGCATTGCTTTACCATTAGACTTTAAATAATGATATGCCTATAGTAGATTTAAAGAGTAGTTTAATGCTGAGTGATGTTATCGCAACAGAATTGTCTGAATTGCCTATTGTATGAGAAATGTGGAATTATAATAATAAATTCAAAGGAATCGAGTACATCAATGGCACAGTTTTTTTTTGTTGGAGCCGCAAGTATTGATAGGAACATCACACTACAAAATATATAGTTTCAAGTACCATATATTTTCTCGATCTGAACTGCCATGCTCGTGTTAGTGGTGTATAATAATATAATAATATTTATTCATTAGACTAATTACAATGAAACACGTTGAGTTGAGCGAGAGTTAATTCAGAAATAGCAAATCATCATTGGGGTAGAAAAATTTAAATTTATTATTATGTATACATCCTGATCAAAACACATCTTTCGCTTCATACACACAGAATATAAATACCTGTGTAGAAAGGTTTTCTAAACAAGTTGGGCATTCTTACGTGTCAGAAATTCATTTACGTGTGTGTAGGACCTTATTGCTGGTGTTAGTATTGTTCGGCGCGGTATATTTATATACGGTGTTGGATATCGGCGTTGAGAGCTACGATCGTATACCAACGTATATAGACCTTTTTCTAGGACGCGTAGAATAATATCCAACGGCGGTATAAAAAGATAGACAGGTGTGCGTGTGACATTGTACCGAGCATATTATTGATTGGCAGGTGTGGCTGGTGTTGGTCGAACTTGTATGTGAATTGTGTGGCAGTGTTGGTGATTTCGTTGACGTGGTTGGATATTTTCTAAAAAGGTAGTAAACGACGTGATTAAATCAGAGGTTATTCGAGAAAAGTGGGGTCGTCGTTTACGTTGGCGAGACCCCGTATAACTATTATAACATTACATGAGCACGAAGATGTGGTGTAGAAAGAGGCGCGCGCTTTACCTACTCGCGATCCTCATTTTGTATTCCTTAGCGTTCTCGCTATTAGTGTTGTTTCCCACGAAACAAAGGCTCAGATTTGTCAATTGTAGGAGCTCTCGTAGCCGCAGCGATATTTCTCATTCCTCCCTGAATGTTTCTGCAGTCAAAAAGTCGAGATATCTTGTTTTTCAAGCAGCTTCCGGTAGCGGTGGCTGGGGAGATAGGTTCCGAGGTATGGCATCAGCATATGCTCTTGCAAAATTCGCTGATCGTGATTTTAGGGTCCACTTTCTTGATGAGCCTTTCGTAAACTGGCGCGCTGGTTTACTACCTCTTGCATTTGATAATGAAGATTTGTTTTCTGGTACACAGCTCACGGGCAAGCGAATAGACAAAAGTGCAGCTTCACATAATCAAGTTTGTCTGACAGACTATAAGGCATCACGCATCGCACGAAACATAACGTTTCAAGCATGTACCAAAAATTGTTTCGAAGACGACATTTGTAATGGGGTCTCATGGGACGCAGGGCGGAAACTTTGTATATATTGTGCTAGTGCTTTTCCAAACTGTGGAGGACGTATAATCGGGACGTCAACACATTCAAGTTATAATACATACTGGAAGCAATACGATTCGTCCGAGATTGATGTATACTCCATGATTGATGGCCAGATATTGAAATGTTTCGATGGTGTTCATCGGATTTCGAGTCATTCATTTTCTAGTCAGGTTTTGGCTTCAAAAGCCAGAGTAGTTGTACTTAAGACGAATGAAAATCTTTTTGACAGAATTGTGTGGGATTGGGCTGCTTCCCAATTGTTGGCATCAATGCAAATAAAGAAAAGCTATCTTCATACCCTGTCAGAGCTGCCAGTGAATATTTCGTGCGGTCAATACCGGCTTGGCGCATCAGCAAATGTTGGGGACTCTCTGCGCATTGTTTCCGAAAAAAAAGAGAGTATCTTCTATGAAAATTTAATGCAGTGGATGTTGAAAGCAGGTGATGCACCAGTTCACTTGTGGACAGACTCTGAAAAAGTCTATCTGCAGTTTAAGAAAACACATTCAAATGCAATTAATATCACTGGTCCAATTTTGCACATAGATAAGACTACAGAGATATCATCAGAAAAAAAAGTGCGGGCGTTTAAACGAGTTATTATAGAGTGGCTTCTAGTCTCCAGGTGTTCAAGGATTTCACAGCAAACAGGATTTATCAATACTGCTTTGTTTAACGCACAAAAAGGAGCAAAGATTTTTCGCCATTATTTTGGATAAACCTGGTCGGAAAAATAGAAATAGCAGGACACAACGGACCGAGCAAAGCGAGGTGTATGGGACGAAAAAAGAGGAAAAGAGAGAAAAAAGAAGAAAATTAGTATAGTATTTTGTACCTAAATGTTCCTACTATTTGTGTCCCGGGACCTATTTAAAATGGTACCAAAACCCTAATTTTAACACATATACCGGATATTTTCCAATATATTTTTTGATTGTTATTTTATGGTACAAATAGTAAAATACTCTGATTTTCCATAAAACTCGATTCCTTTACCTAAAATTTTGATTTCGCTCTTTCGGCTTCAAAATGATAGGAGAAATGAAGCAAATCCTGTAAAAGTTGTGCTGTGAAAATTATTTCTCAAATAAAAATTAACCTTACAGTACTATATCTATACTTAAAAAACATTTATAAATTGTAAAAAAAGGCAAATATTAGTTTATTGTCTTTTTGAGCATAAATATATACTGTAACAAGTATGAATAACAACATCAAGCAGCTGAGAGTGTTTCATATATTTGAAATTCCTATCAAAGTATTTTAGATAATCAGACCCGCCGATTGGACAATTTTCGGTACAAAATTTTTTAGTATACATAAACACTATAACATATTAATACTGTATGTCAAATACACAAATTAATCGGCTTTTTCAAGCGCATGGTGTTGTTGGCGTGAATTAGAGTTTTGGAAATAATTTGTGCAATTGATAGGTAATTGTAAAATATAAATCCTACCACTGATGGTACAGGAATAGTATTTCAATTATAGTGTGTTTAAGTATACTAAAAAATTTGTACCGAAAATTGTCCAATGTTGCCAATCGCCGGTTTGATTTTTATGCCAAAATCTTCCTCGCCTTCTTCATCACCATCCAATTTGCACATTTTGGTTGCAATTTTGTCTAATTATGGCAGATACAGAAGCATTTTTTTTTGCATTGCGCAACCATTAGCACTACACAGGCCTAAATATGGCCAATCCATATTAATAAAATATTAAATGTGTAATTGATATATAGTTGGAAGGAGAAAGATATATATATAAAAGAAGGTGAAAAAACAATATTGTAACTTCAGGGTGGAATAAAATTATATTTACTTTTTCATTCAATTGTTTCTACTTTTTACTCCCTCCCCCTTCCTTCCCTTGTTTTTATCGGTTTGTAGATTTTTTTTTTTTTTATACATATATATAATTATATAAGAATAATACTACAAAATGAACGTAGGATTTAATAAACCTGACCCACCTAGTGAGAAACAAATGCAAGAGAATGATGATACAGGTACTGTATTTGTTCGTGGATTAGCCTCTTCAGTCGATGACGAAAAATTATTAAATAGGTTTTCAGATGTCGGACCCGTACGTAGTGCATTCGTAGTTAGAACTGGTGCTGGTGGTGCAAGTAAAGGGTTTGGATTTGTCAAATTTGCTATTGAAAGTGATGCACAAGTTGCTATTGAAACGTTAAATGGTGCACCTATGGATGGTAAAATATTAGGTGTCTTTCCAGCGCAACGCAGAGGCGATGGCAAATCGAGCGATGATAATGATGGCAAAAAAAAAAAATATTTAACAAGCGACGAAAGGCAAAGGAGAAAATTGCAAGAAAAAGAAGCAAAACAAGGACGTTTAGAAGAACGTATAGGTGGATTTTCAACAGAGTTACTAGCAAATACCAAAAGACGTTTATGTGTTTTATTATTATGGGATATTCCAACAAAAGCTTCTGCTAGTAAATCAGGTTTAAAAAAATGGCTGTCTAAACGAGATATAGATATTAAACGAGTGAAAAATATTGTTTTAAAAATTGATAAACAAGATCCAATGTTAGCTGCAGTTAATATTTCACCAGCAACTGCAATTGAATTCGAAAATGATAAAATAGCAAAAGCTGCATATCACCGATTAAAGTTAGCTAAAATTATTGTTAGACGTCATGCTGCTGTTACCTTTAAACATGCTTTAAGACAACGATGTCGTTTAATTATTAGAAATTTAGCATGGTCAGTAAGAGATAATGATTTGATCACAATATTTTCAGAATTTGGACCAATTCAAGAAACAAACGTACCAACTGTTCCAGGCGATGCAAAACGTATACGTGGTTTTGGTTTTGTACAATTTATTTTTTACTCAGATGCTATGAAAGCTCTACAAAATTGCAATGGCCGTAATATTAAAGGTAGAGAAGTTGCTGTTGATTGGACAATATCTGGTGAGAAAGCAGATGAAATTAATGTATCATCAAGTGATGATGAAGATGATGACAACAGCAACGACTTTGGTGATGAGGACAATAATGTAAAGAAAAATTCAGATTACAGTAGTAGTAGTAGTAGTAGTAGTAGTAGTAGTGAGGATGATGATAATGATAGCAACGATAGTAGCAGTGATAGTAGTAGCAGTGATGATGAAAATGATGAAGAAGACTTACATCAACCCTTAAAAATGAACGATGATAATAATGAAAGCAAAAATAATCATGCAAAAATACAAGAAAATGAATTTTCAATATTTGTACAAAATTTACCATTTGAAGTCAAACAAAAAGATGTGTTTGATGTATTTAAGCGTTATGGGCCTTGCAAAATGGTTAAACTAGTGCGTGTCAAGGCAACTGGTCAACACCGAGGAAGTGCATTTGTTCATTACTATACAGAACAAGGTGTTAAAAACGCGCTAGCTGCTGGTGCTGGTAGGATCGTAAACAACGACACTGATGACAATACTAAGAAGAAGAAAAAGAAATCAAAACGTGATCGTGAGATACAAAGTGCATTAGCAGAAGCTGCATTAAATAGTGGTATTTTGATTAATGAGCGAAAACTGAATGTGCTGCCAGCATTAAAAAAAGATGAATTGAAATCCATTGAAGAATCACGAGAAGGAAATAATGAACGTGGAAAAGTTGATCGTAGGCATTTATATTTGGCAAAGGAAGGATTTATACCGGAGGGAGATGGAACATTACAAATTCCTAGAGGCGATCGTACAAAAAGAGATAATATACAAAAAGAAAAGAAAATGAAGTTGAAAAATCCAAATTTCTTCGTTTCCCCAACACGCCTATCCATACGTAATATTAATACCAAACCATGTCGTATACCACGTAAATTTTTACCTCCTAAACATAGTACTCAAGCCAACAAAGATAAAATGGAAGAAGATGATTCAGAGGAGGAGGAGGATGGTGTATATAAAGTTGTTGATGGTAAATTGTTAAAAACCATTGCAATCAATGCAGCACGAGATGGGATGCGTTTAAATGTTGTACGGAGAGACGAAGGTGATCAAACATTGATGTCGACGAAAGATGCTGTATGGGAAGGAAAACGTGTTATGGTAACGGAAGCAAAGGTAGTTTGCGATCCAATTAATACATATACAGATGGTACACCAGTGTCACGGGGTTATGGATTTATCGAATTTACGGAACATGCTCATGCTTTAGCCGCACTTCGTATGTTAAATAATAATCCAGAATATTTCATGTTTACACCAGGACCAAGTGGTCCTGCCACTCCAATGAAAAGTAGACAACGATTAATAGTTGAATTTTCTTGCGAAGATGCTCGTAAATTATTAAAACAAAAAAAAAACTTAGAAGCTAGAAAAGAGAAAAGTTTACAAAGGGCAGCAGAGTTAGGATTAAATAACAATAGCAAAAAGAGCAAAAAGAAAAGAAAACAAACCCAAGATGATGCTGCTGCTGATGATGATAATATCCTTTCAAAGAAGAAAAAACATAAAAGACGCAATCGTAATAATAAGTCAAAACATACAAGTAATGATAGTTCAATGATAGAAGATGATAATAATAATGCCAAAAGTTCGAAAGGCGATGAAAGCATGATGGATGTAGAGCATACGCTTGATACAAACAATAATAGTGATAATGATAATAAAAAGAGAAGGAAGGATAATCGATCAAAAACATTGAAAGCGATTGATAAGCGTGGCGGTAGTCTAAGTTCAAGACGTGAACGTAAAAAAAGTAAACGTGGTAAGGACAATGGAAAAAATGCTAAAGGTAAACCACAAGGTTCTGGTGAAGTGAATTTTGATGATCTTGTATCCAAATATAAAAAACGTTTAGAAAAATCAAATATTTTACAACAAGGAGCATCATCATCATCATCATCATCAAAGAAAAAATCGCGATGGTTTGATGAATAAAAATAGTTTTATACGCGTTCGTATTTATATTATACATGTGAATAAATATATATCATAAAATGTTTATTTTTTAATTTAAACTACGCGCGTAACTTTAAAATAAGAAGGAGAATATTTAATTATTTATGCATATCATACGAGTGCGAAGTACTATGATATCATATCATATACTCGTATAAAATGTTCTCTTACTCATATACGAGTATTATATTAAATTTCTTTTACTCCCGTATCATATCATATATAAAAAATTCTCTTACTTATAAGTTAATGATCATATCATATATATATCATAATTTTCGTTTTTATAATTTTTTTTAAACTAATTTGCCAGCAAAGTCATTGTTGAGAGACATTTGCCCAGATCCCATATGTGCTAATTTTGTAGCATAATATTCTGCATGAAAATTTCCTTCCCGTTCTTTGTTATATGTTAAATAGGCTAATCTCCTTGGATGGTCTGTCATATTTGGTCCACTTTGATGTGGTAAATAACTATCAAATAATACAATATCACCAGGCTGAGTAAGTACATTAACAAAGTTCATCTCTGATGTAAGTGATTCACATGTAACCCCTTCCTTATTCTTTAATACACCTTTCTTATGCAATGCAGGGGCGACTTCCAAACACCCATTTTCAACGGTGGCTTCATCAATTGCTACCATTGCACTTATGTGATGCGTAGCTAAAGCACCAGTCGCATATGCGGTAGCATCTTGATGGCATAAAAATCCGGCACCACCCGGCATTTTAAAATTTAATTTATCTTTAAATAAGACTGCTTTTTCCCTATATACTTGACTTATCAAGTCATTTACTAAGCCAAAAGTTAAATTTCCCCAATGTGCATGACGCGTTGAAAAATTTTCCACTCGTGCCAATTTTAAAGTTGCTTCATTTCCACCTACTGCTTCGAAATGTTTTAACCATGGAAAATTAGTACCACTTTGATTGAAATTACTATTATTATTATTATTATTATTTTCATTGTTGTCATTTGCAATTGCCCATTCAGCAATTTCATCAGCCCAAATTTGTAAATTATTTGCTGCTTCAACTTGATCATCAAATGCATCTGGAATATGAAGCATACCATTTTTATCCCATTGATGTAATTGTGGAATTGATAAAACATATGAATGTGCATATGGACTAAGTATACTACTATTTTCAACCTTGCCAAGGTTTTTCTCTATATGCTTTGCAATCATTGGTACATAAGCATCCAATGCAGGTATTTCAAGCCCAAATGTTTTTGCGGCATCATCATATTTACGTACCCTAGCTGCAAATTCATATGACTCACTGCGTTCAAATTCCTTACATTCTTCCTCGGTCATTGGACCATTTTGATATGACAGCGTTGTTTTTGATGCAGGGCTTAATGCACTATAATAATCAGGCTCTCTTGCACATAAATACCGTTTTGCATCAACATGACGTTTGGCAACAAAACTTACATTTTTTGAAAAACCTAATTTTTCTAAAAAATCGCCGCCTATTGTGTCGTGATCCATTGTACCTGTGCCTTCACCATTCTCATCTTCCATTTCCATTTCTTGCCCTGCTTCAAGGGCAAGCAAGTGACCTATATCATGCATTAAACCTGCTATTTGTACTTCATCTGACTCCCCAGCTTGTTTTGCAGCATATGCTGTTTGCAAACCATGTGTTGCAATTGTAACAGCTTCACCAATGTATTCATTTGAGCCAAATGAGGTAAACAATGCACTAATTCTGTTTCCACTTGCTTGTTTAATTAAATTGTTCATTGTTTATCTTATTAATGACATCTATATATAAATACGATGTTACTTGGTATATAGAAATATTAAAAATAGCTTATGGTCTATATCGTACGTTGTTTTCGAATTTATTATTTGTTTTGTATTTCTTTTATTTTTTAGTGATGTGCATAGAGAGGATCCTCTCTAGACGTGCACATATATGTTATGTGCTTATTCAATATGAGGGCTGGTTTGTTGTTGATGATTGAATTTATTATTATATTTCTTTTTTTATTTAAATCTATCTATATAGAATATATTCAGTACCAAAGTACAAAGTATAGTACTAAGCGATGTTTTTTTTTTGATAATTGGCCAAACTCCCTTAATTTCTTCCTTAATATTTAAAAATTAATAAGTGTACACCTGGTATAATAATAAATGATTTTTAAAAATATCTCATCATTGATTGAGCAATCTTAATCTGGGCAATCTGCTTCCAATTTAAATATTAATAATTTTTTTTTATTTTCAAAAATATTAATGAAATTAATAGTAGTTCAAAAGAAGTGCACAAGTGTATGTAAAATACAATTTAGAAATATACAAAATCTTTTTGCTTTGATAAAACAAAGAAGATTCATACAAAACATATATGATAAAATATTAAATTCGTATCATAAATTCGAAAAAATATTAATGAAAAACATGGCTTGGAATATCGTATTGATTGTTATAAACATCTTTGTATTATATCCTATTGTATTTGTATCTTCGCAAACGTATTCTCCACCATGCAAAATTGAAAATAATGGATATACACTTGATTTTTCCACACTTAAAGGAAAGCGTTTTTTATCAAAAGGTACAGATCCGAAAGGAAATGAATATATATACCATTTTGCTCCATGTGATACAATTGTTGATGCAGATGTTGAGTGTGTAGTGGATCCTGCAGGTGTAATAACTGGTATGGCTATTCAACGTCCTGTGGATGGCTCCTCTTGCTTTGTTTTAGGACAATTTGATACTAGTATAACAAACGCTAATTGGAAGGAATATAAAGATTCAAA
>JACLAD010009174.1_pt1 | contig 13641 bp, 6 predicted proteins | sample 8027901 | NCBI WGS metagenome assembly JACLAD01 (sample SAMN15725071, study PRJNA655200) | protist metagenome | isolation source: fluorescence activated cell sorting (FACS) single amplified genomes of... | place: Spain: Blaines Bay Microbial Observatory, Mediterranean Sea | collected 2016-07-05
TACAAATTACAATACAATAGTTAATACGATTATGTACCCGCGAGCAATCTCATTAAAGCGCACTGCATCTCGCTCCTTCATGAATGCAATTAATGAAATTCATAAAAATGGTTCAAGAGCTTTGCTTACAGGAATTATGATTCCATTAATTACGATAAATATAAAGAATGATAATACAAATCGAGAAGGATCACTACATATGAATTCACGCTCACCACAGATTGAATTATTAACTCGTATATTGAAAATTACTACTCCATCAACTGCATTACTGTTCCTTTCTGCATCTTTGACCGAAGTAGATCAGCAAAAACATAATAAAAAGATGTTACCATGGAATGAATTTACTTTCCCATTGTTGAAAACGTTAATATCAAAGCCATTTGATTTAAATAATGATAGTAATAGCAATATGTGTAAAAAATTAATTGATAAAATTGAGAAACATTCAAAAGAATTTTCAAAATCGTTGAAATTTGTATCTGTCATAAATGCATTAATAGTGAAACACAAAGAGGTAGCAAAGGTATATAAAATCAGTTTAGAAAGAGCTTTGGCGAATACGAACACGTTCTTGAGTAAGACTACTTTAAAATTATTAAACAAATTGTAAAAGAAGAGCGCGCGCGCGTGTGTGTGTGTAAAATAAATACTTCGTAATCTCGTACTTCTACCCTTGTTCGTAAAATAAACTGTACAAAACTGTACACATCTCTCTCCTATTCATATACTTTTTGCAATATTTCCACCAAAATTGCTAAAAAGACGACCCACCCCTCTAAAACGACCTACCCCTCTTTTCTCTATTTGAAATTTTTGTTGTAATAAAACCTAGTTAAACGTGTGGCAATTATCTTCTATTACTGCTGCTGCTGCTGCTACTACTACTACTAGAGCTTGTTGAAGGCGCACCTTCATTATTACGGACATTCTTATATGCCTTCAAACCTTCTTTAATTTTCAAAGAATATGGTGATTCAAATTTGTCTGTAAAATACATTTGCAATTCATCTGCTTCGCAAATATCTTCTAAATATTTCTTGACTTGAGCCTTTCTTGTTCTAATATTAGAAACAAGTCTTGTGGTTTCCTCATCTGTTGATACCCCAAGCGCGTCAAAATCTTTAAATTTTTCCAATGAAGCTTGCAACGCATCTGTCCATGCTTCCAAATTATAATGGTTGCATTCCAATAAACTTGCGTATTGTGACTCTTTTTGAACATAATATTTTGCAACATAAATCCATTTCAAAGCATTTCGTACTTCTTTCAATGTCTTAGTAGCATCAATTAACGATTCAGACTGTGCATATGCCGTATTTGAAGTTAAATCTTTTTGCCAATCACTAAATATTTTCATTCTATCGTTTGCATGTCCAACACTTGATTCTTGAAAGTTAAAACGTTCAACGTGAAATTCATATTTCTTCAACGCTTCTTTTTTTGATTCTTCAAAAGTTTTTGCTGCGAACGCAACAGCACTTTCGCCTGTTAATTTCCCAGATTTTCCTAATTCTTCGTATTTTGTGCATGCGTAGAAACCTCCTGTGCCATTTCCATGTTCGCTCCATTTTCCTTTACAAAGCCAGCAAAATTCGTATCCGCAACCACCCTTTTCTTTGTAACATGTAACATGCATGCAGCCACCATCTTTCCAAATACGTTTCTTGCATTTAGGGCATGATTTTACATTTTGATCAGTCCATAAATCAGCACGTGTTTTGCCTTTAAATAATTTTCGTTCCTGGACACTCCACGCTTCTGCATTTTCACAACTCAATGGATTATGATCTTCTTTTAAGCACCCCCAACAAAATATATGACCACATGGACAATCAATTTTACGAGTTACTGAGTTTATCTTTGGATAATGAAATACTTGTCCACATCCTTTAGGGCAATAATTAAAACATTTATTTTCATTGATATATGATTGTAAATAAAACTTTTGAAATGACTTTAAAGATGGTGGTGTAGAAACCGCTTTTACCAAATCTTTTGTAATAATTTTTTTACATTGTGGCGACGGACAACATGTAAATACACTGTGTGGACCACTTTGAAATTTACTACCAAGATGGTTTTGCCAACAGGATTTACAATAGTAATGTTTACAAGACAATGCCGCTGTCAATTCTGTACATGGTAATTTCTTTAATTGAGCATATGTTTTTTCACTTCTTGCTCTATCATTATTATTACTAGCGTTGCCATTTATATCTGACAATCTTTTCTTTGCTTTTGCCAAGCCTTTTGCAGGATTTTTAGCCCCTAATTTCTTTAAATGCTTAAAAAAATCGACTTGACGATTATTGAACATCTCCCCACACGCATCATTTAATGAATGTCCCCAATTAGGTACGATAAATAATTCTGATATAGCTTCACATAAATGTAATAATGTATTCATAGGTGACCAATCAGAATTTAACATCGATAAACAAACTGTACCATCATCAGGACTAATATTTGGATGAAACACTTTTTTCGAATCATCAATACATACAACAGATTTAGGTTGTGCAAATGGATATTCACTTACTGGTAATGTTATGGAAAAGCGCGAGACAATGCCGTCCCACATGCCTTTACATTTAACGGTAATTTCAAAAATAGATATATCTTGTTCATTTGGTAAATTCACTTCGAATTTTTTCATCAATTCTTTAAGTTGCCTGTTAATTGCTTTGACACCTTTCGTTGGTTGCACCTTTTTACGACGTTTTTTAAGTGGTTGAGATCCAGTAGTTCGAATACCTTCCTTAACAGCTTGTTTTTGCAATAATTTATCAGGGCACCCATGGCATATTTCACATATACCTTCACTAATCGACGATATTTCATCATCGAAATGTAAAGGACCGGCCTTTGGTAAACCAGCTTTAGAAACTAAGATATCACGATTTTCTTGTATCAATGCATCTGTTGCGCCTCTCCACCAACAATCGATTATATGTTCTGAATTCCAATGATGTGACAATAACAAGGTTGCAGCAAATGACTTTGAAACACCGCAACTATCTATTACTCGCTGAATTTCCCTTTCTTTCAAAGATGGTATTTGATCTTCCTTTAATAATTCATATGAGTCTGTACGTTTTAAACCTTGTGGCTGAAACTTCCCGCCTGTACTACTACTACTGCTTCCGGACTTTGCACCACCACTACTAGAACCACTACGTTTATTGTTATTATCATCATCATCACTATCGTCATCGCTATCCTCATCGTTATATTCGTACTCATCCTCCGAGTTCGAATCTTTATATACATACTGTTCACTATTGGTACATTAGAAGTTTATATTTACGTATTGTAATATAGTTTGTTAGTTAAATTTGTATTTTGAAATCAGATTTTATAAACAAAAATAGAGATTATTATAATTCTTGACTTACTCATCATCATACGATTCTTCATCATCGCTTCCAACTGCCATAGAAGCCATAATGCGTTTATTTTATTTTTTTACACGCGTAAATTTGATTGTGTTCTTTTTTTTCAAAAGTTCTTTCTTCTTTGTTATTGTTTTGCTTGTTATCTCCCTCCTCATGAACATGCTTTTTCATTTTCGATTATAAATTATAATAATAATAAATGGTTTTTTAGTTGTTGTATTGTAATATTATTATTATTATTGTTTATTATTTTATATTAGTGCTGATGTGCTGGTGTGCTGGTGTAGACGACTACTAGTACTGTTGCACCTTTTTGTTTATTTTGGTGTATACCAGGTAATATACTAATATTAATAGGACAATAACAGATGATGGCCACAGCGCCACAGCCCACAGCAAAAGCCAAAAGATAAAAAAGACCAACACGAAACACAAGCGCATCAGAGTCGGGCAGTCGTCTGCAGTCCTTGGCAGTCCAGCAGTCTGGCAGTCCGTCGAGTCGTCGAGTCGTCGTCAGTATTTATTGAGAGGATCCGTCGTCTCAGTATTTTAATAGCCACAAGACTTATATTCTCGTACATTACCTGGTAACATACGAGGACACAGTATAGGGTATAATAAGTATACAGTAGCTAGAGCTAGCTACTAGCTAGAGCTAGCCAGGCTAGAGCGAGTTATAGCTAGAGGCTATAGCCAGCTAGAGCTAGCTCTAGAGGAAAATGGTCACATGCTGCAGTTAGAAGAAAGAAAGCAAAATGTAAAAATTAAAAGCGTATTAATAATCATACAAAAGGGTGTATAAAAATTACTTTTTGCAAAATATGATTTAAGGGAGTGTTATTAATTTACGTTCGAATTTATGATGCTTAACCCACTTCTTCGTAACTATTGATTTTCTTGTCGACTTCAATTTCTAAAGATTCTACTTTAACTCCATTGCTTGCATTAGCTTCCTTTGCTTTCTTGGCCTTTTCATTAAATGACAATAATCCCCGTAATTGACGTATTTTCTTTCCTTCCTGATTAGTTGTATCTTCCTTCTTAGCTTTATTCTTTAAATCATTCCAATAGTTGTAATTACTAAGTCCAACTTGTAACAATGGATCAAGTTCAACGGCTAATTTAACAGAAGTTTGCCAAAATGGCAATACTATAAATTCAAAGAAACCAACTTGATTTTTTGGCGTATCGGGTTTGCTCCTGTCCATAAATGGCGAAATTGGCATACCTTCTTCTTTTTCTCTGTCACCTTGTCTAAAAAATTCTTCAACAATACGTTCTGTCCATTTTTGATGTAAAGGTAAATCTTTCAGACTGTGACCCACGTCGCAAAGCTTTACAATTGTTTTCATGAAAATCATTGGTTCATCTACAGCAAATTGTGTTGTTTTATTATTTAATGTTTTTAATTGTGCTACAAACGCCATGTGTTGCGCTAAATCTGTTGCTAATATTATATCAATGACGAGGCGGCGAAATTCAGTATAATCTTCATTTGAGAACGGTTTGAAAAAATTTAAACTGTGGCCTATTTCAAATGCAGCGGATGCATGCATATGTTCTAATACAGAACTATCATTGTATGTAATGGCAAGTTTATTTTTACTGCGGACTAAAAAATTGTTTGATACACCTACATGGCCAACATCATGAACTGCAGCCGAGAAAAAGATTGCAAATTTTTCCAAATTGGAAAATGTTCCCCCGAATTTCAAGACGTTGACCATGTAGTGTGTTCCATATAGAACATCGGCAGCGTGAATTGAATTGTGATATGGATTGTCCAGGTAAGACTCTTCTATCTTTCCCATAAATTTCATTAGCTTGTTGGCCTCAATATTGAAAGGGTCGCAGATAATATCATTTTGTATAAATACAGTAAAACAAACAGATTGCAATGGATGCCCATTCGAAGCGGTAGCAAGATCAAACATGTCTACACTCCATTGGGATGCATCTTTCATGACGTTTTTTGTTTCGTCGTTTAAATATGCTACAACAAAATTTTTCGTCTCTCTCCGTCGTAGTTGTCTTTTTTTACTACCTGGGCTAGCATCCATACCGCTATCATTGGAAGTTCCATCGCTTTCATAGCTGTCTCTTGTAGCTTGATCGTTGAGATTTGAACGGCGATTCCTATTTGGATCTAATTCCAATAGCCATTTCTTCACAAGATTATCATCAGAAACAAGTGCTAATTCTCGTTCTAAATCTGGCTGATATGCTTGGACATCAGCTTTGGATAAGTCTGTTGCTATTTGCTGCAAAGCACTTCGTTCTGATTCATTTTGGACTATATCGGATAAATCACTTATTTTTCTAATTATACGCTCCAATTCTGATTGAACTTTAACAGCAACTTCAGAGCTTCTATTTCCAGAATGGTTTGCTCTGAAAGCTTTGCCATCATCATGATCTAATTTCAAGTCTCGAAAGCTGCTCATTGATATGTGTTTAATCATCACAGATCTTAATGCTTTTGTTCTACGTGAAGCTTCTGTAATAGTGGATACTGTTATTCGTTGATTTTGATCCCATTTATGTGCGACGAAGCATAGTACCAAAAATATACTAATTTCAATTAATAAGTCACCTACGGGTATTTCCGCAGCATTAGTAATACTATAAGAAAAACATAATAAAACGATATAAAGTATTTCGCATAATACCGCAGCAAGCGTTGCCCACAAAACACCTATTCCACATATCATACCAGATAGCAAGGCATAGGTTGGAAGAAAGTTGTCGTTCATATCGAAAACTCGAGATACAAATGCATTAACTAAAACAATACTGGACAGCTTTGGATCTAACTTCAAGGATGACTGAAAAGGTTTACTTGTATATTGGGATATTTCAACTGCTGACAGACTGTTAATAGTAGTATCTGTAAGATTCCAATTTTGGTAAAATAAACTAACGTCGTTTACATTAGAATATACTGCGAGTTCCCTTTTCTGGAAATAATATATAATTGCGGTAATAGCGTTCATAGCGATGAACATGGTAGTACATTCTTTCCACTTTGTTGGAAAGAAATGCATACAAGGCAATAAAATTAACGGTATAAACGTACAAATCACTCTTATTGTACGTATAGTTTGCAAATCAGTATGTGCGAGTCCACTACTTCCAAACCATCGAATAACAGTATATGTAGCATGGGCTAATCCAGCTACTGCACAAAACAGCATCGCCCGTGGCCGTATATGCAGCTCTCCATATTTTTGATATTCAGCTTCTCTTTCAGGGGATATAAAACGATTCGATACTAAGTGTATCCCTTTTTGTGTTGCATCTTTCAACAGCAAATTCCAAGAGTCCCGTACATATTTAGAAACACGGCTTGCCATGACAATATTTTTAATATATTACCCACTATCTTCTTTCAACTGTATAAGTAAAGGTTATATATTTTAGAAATGAGATACGCAGTTGTGTGTATTATGTATATTAATATTAAATTCCATTATACTTTACTGATTATACTGTACATTGCATTATTTTAATAATAATCAGAGGAGACACATATACCTCTATTTGCACATCATTATTTATAGCTTTTTTTTTACCTTTTACTTCTGTGGTGTCCAGAGTTGTAGTTGTTGTGCACGTGGTGTGCTGGTGTGGTGGTGGTGCCAGTGGCTCTCCTCTCTCTGTGGGTGGTGTGTGGTGGTGTGTGGTAAATCTTTTCTTTAATAGGAGGAGATTACAAGTTGTTATGTTGATGTTATATACGAGGCCTCGTATATGTTATACCAGGTAAAAATATATGCAAACGATAATACGATAATACACTATTAATAGCTCTATATACTGTAATATATATAATACTATGATTTGTACTATACTACTACTACTATACTAAACTAAAAAAGGCTGTGGTTGTCCTGTTGTCTGTTGTCCTGGTTGTCAGAAGATCCAAAACCACAAGATGGCTTTCAGTTGTGCTGATGTTAACCTGGATAACACATAGAAATAGCATTAGGCGTAAAAATCAACTTATATAAAAATTGAAATTGTTTTTATTTTTATTTAATAATAGCGCTGGATAGACTATATATTATACGAAGTATTCAAGTATTTTTTTAGTTTTTACACACACACGGCTAATCTCCGATTATTATATTACGAAGTCGTATATTTTTTTATATATATATAATTATATTATATAATATGACATATATTACGCACATTTTAATAATATGATATTATGTACATATTGAGATGTATTTTTAATCTTTTGTACGACAAAGTCGTAAAACACGAGAGAACAACACACCTAATCATCATCATCATCGTCATCGTCATCATCTATTATCTTTGCAGCTACTTTTTGTTTTTTTCGCACTGGTTGTTTAACTATTTCTTCGTCGTCGTCGTCGTCGTCATCATCATCATCATCATCATCTTCCAATGGCCTTTTTGCTGATTTTGTTGTGGTGGTAGCAGTAGTCGTCGTAGTAGTAGTTGTTGTGGTGGCTGGCGCTTTTTTCTCTTTATCATCATCCTCTTCTTCATCATCCTCTTCCTCCATAACATCTTCCTTTGCTGCGTTTCGTTGTGCTGCACGTTCTGCTCTGGATTGTTTATTGTTGTTGTTACTCAATGTTCTTCCAGCATCCCATTCTTCCTCTTCGTCGTCGTCATCATCAGATGGAGAATCATTATCTTCTTCCAAATAATTTGCCGATAAAGGGCCACTATTAGCATATTCATCAAACCTATCTACTTTCGATCTACGTCTTTGTCGTTCCAATGCTTGTATTTCCTTCTCCTCTGCTTTCCATCTATCTTCGTCGTCTTTCTCTGGATCAGTAATTGTCACTGTGCGCTTAATTAAGTCTTGTTTACTCTTTTTCTTCGCACGTGATTTTTGTTGTAAACGTACTAATTCTTTATGCGATTTGCTATTTACACTGGATGGTTTCACGGACCAACGGGATTTTACATAATCACCAGCACATTCAAGGACCGTATCAGCTTCAGCATCAGGTGGTTTGTTCATGACTTGCTTATATACCCAATGTTGATGCTGCGGTAATGGTTTGACATCAATATCTAAAAGCTCGTTCCCAATTTGTATCGATTTGGTACCATCGCTCCATGATATGATTCTTGCATTACTTTCAGTTACTTTATTGCCTTTTTCATCCATAGCAATTGTACCATCTTTATTTTTTTTATATCGCCAACGTATAATATTTAAATATCTTTTGTTCCCATGTTCATCCGTATTCCATGTAGCATCCGCCGTTTTGTCAAAATTTTCCGAGTCGTATCCTTTTGTTTGTATGCCAACCAATCGACTTGTACGGATCATATTAATATCACCAGAAACTTCAAAACGTGGTGGCAAAAATAAATTCTCAGTGGGTCTATGAATATTTTTCTTATTTTGTCCTAAATTATTATTTTTACTATCATTTCTTGAGCTACTATCATCAACCTCACCAGTACGTGTTTTAACAGTAGATTTGATATCATTATCCTCATCACTATCATCAGAAGAACTGTCATCATCATCGTCGTCATCACTACCACTACCAAATAAATCATCCATATCGTCCTCTTTCTTCTCTGTAGTAGTATCAGCCTTTGGTTTAAGTTCACTACTACCACCATTTGTTGTTGTTTGTTCTACTGCTACTTCTTCATTATCATCATCAGAAGACGAAGAATCATCCGATCCAGAAAATAACGATTCTTCTTTTTCCATTTCTTTTGCTTGCTCTTCCGCCATTATACTTATATATATAGTAATGTAATAAAGTGTGAATGGATATTTACGAACAAAATATTACATAGTAAAAGTACTTATAGGAAAAGACCAATAATCTATAACATGTACATCATAATAATGTAATTATTAATAATTATTTCATCAATTTATTCATTTTTTTGTTGTTGATTCGGCGGCGGCACCACTTTTTCTTTTTTGCCACAGTTTGTGTGGTTATGGTGGGCGGCGGTAGCGGTGGTGTGGTGAAAAAAATGAATTTTGAATGAAGAATTTTTTACTAGGTGCTCTGTGCCTACAGTAGTCTACCTGGTATAAATATAATTTTATTAGAAGATATAAATAATTATCCATAAAATCTTCTTCTATTTTTTATTAGTTTTTAAAAACATAAAATGATATGATAAAACAGAAAAGATCAATGTATTATGTAACATCCGTACGAGATAATTTATAATAACATATATAATTCCATACTTAGTGTCAATTAGTATTATTAATACAACGTTTTACCAAAACAACACTTTTAATTCTATTTATAGAAATATATATAGTATATAGTATAGTATATATCCTTCAAGAATGAAAAAACGTTTAGCACAACAATCCTTTGGTGGTAGCTCGTCTGTGCCACCGAGTAAAAAATCTAAATATGGTGCAGAACAACAACCAGCAACAAATGAACATGGACTTGAATTTGTAAAGGAAAGAAAATTGGAAGCATTGCAAAGTACGTTTAAGCAGAAGCAAATTGAAATACGTACGTTGCGTGTTGAAGCAGCGAAAGAGAAATTAGAAAGTAACAATGCTCAAGCATCATTAAGTGCGTTTAGTAGGCAATGGGATGTTTTGAATCACGACTTATCAACTATGGCGGAAAGACTAGGAATTGACAAGGCAAAAGCTGCAAAACCAGTCGTAAATTCGATATTAAAGGATTATTTTAAAGCAGGTGTTGAAAATAGTGAAGCACACACAACAAATTTTTCATCGAAACTTCATTACATAGTGAAATTATTAGGTTTACCAGATGATGATGACGACGACGAAGATGATGATATGGACGGTAGTAGTAGTAGTAAAAAGAAAAAAGGTAAAAAGAAAAATGGTGGCAAGGATGAGGAAGAATTTGAAAAAATCAAACAAAATGCTGAAATTAGTTCACGCTTGATTAGTAAGCAAATGGACAATGTTACGCAGAAAAAATTAGCGACAACACGACAATTGATTGAAAGCATAATGAATACTATTGAAGGTAAGAATAATTCAAAAAGTATATCTTCAAATGAATTGATCTTAACTTTAGAAACAAAGGAAAAAGAATTAATAACACGTTTACATGCGTTGGAAGATGTTAATGCTAAATCTGCATTGGAATTGAAGCAATTAATTACAAAGAATGAAATGGAAAAAGATATTAATCAACGTTTATTATGGAGGATTCAACGTTATATTAATAATGGTAGTGACAATAGTAAAAATAATACGAGCAGTGGTTCATCCTCCTCCTCATCATCAACAACTACTATAACTAAAACGGAATCTAATAATAATAATAATAATAGCGAGGATCAAGGAGAATTACAAAATCAATTAAATCAATTAAAGAAAGAGAAGAATAATGAATTGAATTTATTGAAAAGTGATATGGATCAAATTAAGAAAATTAATGATGATCGTAAAAGTGAAATTGAGACTTTAACTAAGAGTTTAGTTGAATTAAAAAATGTTATACGAAAATTAAGAAATGATAGTCTTGGAGAAAAAGATGAATTAATTCAATTACGTGACTCAAAAAATAAATATCAAAATGATTTGAATAAGTTATCCGAGGAATTGAATTTAGAAAAAAAAGCTATTGCTAATTTAAGAAAAGATTATGATATGAAAATTCGAAACTTTAATGAAGATCTGAACAACCAAGCTACAAAAGACCGTGATTCTGCACAGAAATATACTAAATATGCAGATGAATTAAAAATTAAATTGAGTGAAGAACAACAAAAAAATAAACTTTTATCTTCCTTAGAAGAGCAAATACAAACGCAAAAGCAATTGTTGCAAGGAAACGAAGCTGCAAAAGCACGTGTTGAAAAGTTATTAACAATCGTTGAAAGTAAAAACAAAGATGAAGAGACGAAGGCATTATATGATGAGCTTGCAGAAGTTGAGAAAGCATATGGGGAACAGGAAGAATTGAATGGTAAATTGTCTGAAGAATTGACAGAGACAAAACGAACTAATCTCAAATTGCATTCAGAGAAAAAAAAAGCTGAACAAAAGGCAAATATCGAAAAGCAAAAAAATGATTTATTGCAACATGAAGTAGCAGTGCTAAAGAAAAAGCAGATACCACTTGAAAACCGTATATCAGATCTAGATCGTAGTTTTAAACAATCAGAACAGACAAATTTAGATAACCAAGGAAAATTAGCAATGGTTGAAAAAAAAAATAAGGAATTAATAGCAATACATGGAGATGGTGATAATAATAATAGTAATAGCACAGGAGGTACGCAAGGGGAAGAACTTAGAAAAGAAAATGACTCATTGACACAATCGTTGCAAACAAAAGAGACGGAAAATAAACGATTACTTGAAAAAATTAGTATATTGGAGAAGAAGAATTCAACATTAAAAAGTGAAAATAAAAGTTTAGTAAAGCAAAATGGTGGTGGGACAAAGTCAGCTCAAACATTAGCAACTATTTTGAAAGCATTGCATTGTACGATGGATCAAAGTTTACCAAGAAATTGTGTTATACGTCGATGTGGACATACATTTTCAGAAATAAAATTGATGGAAGCATATAATAGTAGAAGGAGAAAATGTCCTGAATGTGGTATTAAATTTGATATGACAGATGTTGTCAAGTTCAATGCATTTATATAAAAAAATAAATATTGTGTGTGTGTGTGTGTGTGTGTGTGTACGTATTTAAATATATATTTTAAAGCATATATCATATATTATTCGTATGAACTATGATACATTAAAATATACTAAAATATTATGGTGTCATGTGTTTTAAACGCACACATGATGTGTGTGCTTTCACTCTCTCTCTTCACTCTTTTACGAAGTCGTACACATTTGATGTGCATCATTAATAAATAAAAATATATAAAAATATATACAGTACGATCGTATTAGCTTGCGGCGGCGGATGAGAGCTTTATTATAGTAAGAAATTCGTAAATCCTTTTCTTAGATTGACTATTGAGCATATATATCATATATAAAAGAGAGATATGCATACGAATAAATCAATACATCACATATTCCTTTAGGAAGGGCAATTAAAATTTATTTGACATCTTTGTATATCTTTACATAAAGGATTTTGAGTTGCTTCACTTTCAAGTGATTTAATATCACTTGGATTATTGCATTCATTTGGTATGCAGTTTAAAAACAAATTGCGTACTGATAATGTTTTTGTTTCATCAGTAAGATATTCATTGCTTGGACAAATAACTCCACCAGCTTTATTACATTGCGCATTTAAAGCCTCAACGTCTACCCATGTTGAGTTACAACTACAGGAGCTAGTTGGTGTTTCATGTTTTAACAATGCTTGTGAATATGCCATAACACATTTATCTGTAGCACAATTATATGCACTTTTGTTATTATGATTTTCTATAGCCCAATGACCAACAAAATTATTAAAATCTTTGTCTTTTGAGAGAATATTCAACGCACTACAACATTTTGTGGACGCGTGACAAGGAATTTGTGCATTTGTTTGAAAATCAATAATAATGCAAAAAAGTATTGTAAGTATTACAGCTGTAATACGACTATGATTGGATTTTATCATTTTATACATATATGTATATATATATATATATATATATTGATTTCTATATTGTTTTTATTTTTTCTATATCTCTTTTTTTCACTGATAATTACTGGTTGTGTCTTTTTCCTTTTTCTTTTTTTCTCTGAAATGCATGTGCTGAAATTATTATTATCATCGTTGGGAATGAAGAATTTATTTTTGATGTGGCGCGTGCATGGCATCATGTGTGTAATAAATAGTACCTGGTATACTACATACAAAACAAAATCAAAAAATGTAAAATAGTACATATGAATATATATATACTTTATAAATATCAAGTATACCATATATATTTGCATGGTTTAATAGATTATTGTAAAAGAGTATGACATCTTACAAAGTATCAAGTGATGTTGATGTAGAAGAAAGACAAGTTAACGATAGTAGTGATGACAAAGAAGAAAATTTAATATTTGAAGATTTGCCAAAACTATTACAATTTGGTATCAACTATTCTTTCCACGGAAATAAATGTGTTAAATTTGTTGCTGTAATTTCGTGGTTTACTTTCATGGCTATCATGTCCTTTCTAGTTTTTGGACTGGGAATTTTCGATAATTTGTATTTTGGTTTTATTTTTTTTCCATTGTTGTTACATTGTGGTTATGCTTTTTTTGGGCATACCAATGAATGTTTTAAATATAAACAAACAAATT